>Ga0310120_10002664_pt1 | contig 12941 bp, 12 predicted proteins | sample CB27_AW_983_MG_FD_203506 | JGI IMG/M metagenome (GOLD analysis project Ga0310120, IMG submission 203506) | Marine microbial communities from Western Arctic Ocean, Canada - CB27_AW_983 | ecosystem: Environmental > Aquatic > Marine > Oceanic | place: Canada: Western Arctic Ocean | collected... | reverse complement strand
CAACTTTACCGTGTTTGGAATCACGGTCTCATCGATTCTTTGATTAAAGTAGGTTCGAATGTCAGGGTATTTCTCTCCCACGGGTGAATGCTCATCAATAAACAAATATTCAATTTGCATGTCTATCACAACCAAAGCCGTATGAACCTCGCTTAGTTCGAATTGTGCGGCAACGAGGTCAAATGGATACTGTGGGTCTAGCTCTTCTGCATTCCAACTCATGTTATCAACTCTCCTTTTCAATCATGCGGATCACCAAATTTTGCGCGTTATGCAATAGCACACTCTTCTACGCTTCTTGCCGGAACGGCGCGGAGCTTGTTCCGGCCTACCAGATCGCCTTCACGCCGCCAGATCATCGAGCGGCGATTTCCAATAGGTGAAGGTCGGAAACAACGCGGCCAGCACGGCGGTCACCGACTTCTTGGCGACGCTCAGCGTTCCTTCCTCACAGGCACGGCGAACGTCCAGACAGCCCAGCAGCAATCGCGAAAACTGCTGGCCGCTGCACCGCAGATCAGTGCGCTCGGGCGATTCGGCCACCAGAGAGGCGCTACGGCGGCTTAACGTGAGGCGGCGTGGTTGGCCGTCGATCTTCAGACTCAGATGCAACGGACAGGGTAAGCCGGCCTCTTTAGCCGCTGCGTGCAACCGCGGATAGAGCCGCCTGACGAGCGACGCAGGCTGAAGCACTTTGACAATCGGCACACCGAAAGCGTTGGTCAGCGTGCGCCAATCGCCGCCGGCCGTGATCATCAGTTCGTGCAACGGGTGTGTCGGCGGAGCGTGCAAGACAATCGTATCATGATTGCGTTCCATCGCATCGCGGCAGGCATGGGTCAAAAGCGGCACGGCCGCCGATCGGTGACCCGGCAAGGTGATCAATTCGACGATCCGCTCGCCCGCGACTACCGCGTAGCCGACAATTGTGGCGCCGTTCGGTCCGTAGTCGAGCGTGTCACGCCCTTCGATGGCCACGAGGATCTGATCGTACGCCTTGCGGCTGCAGAGCCAATGCCAGTAGGCGTCGCTGCGCGCGACCAGCCCGTACCGGCCGGCCACCTGTTGCTGGTAAACATCGATCAGCGAACTGAGCTCAACATGTCGCCACACGCGCGCGTGGAAACTCTTGCGGTAACGTGTGCTCGACAATTGGGCCAACGTATCTCGCGCACTGGAAACCGAATAGCCTTGATCACGCAATGCGATCCAGCCGCGATTCTCAGGCCGCACGTCAAGGTCCGTCGACATGGCGGTTACCAATTCGGCGCCGTCGGCGCGGGCTTCACTCTCGGCCGCGGCCAACAGATGGTGACGGTAATCGGCCGCACGGTACTCGGGCAACACGGCCAACCACTGGAGTGCCGTGGCCGGAATCTGGATCGCGCCGAACTGAACGAGACGACGCACCAATTGCACGTGCCCGAGAAGCTGGCTACCGCTGCGAATCAATAGCCGGCCGGTCGGCTCGTATTGAGGATAGTCGAGCGATGCCTGGAACTCTTCGCGGGAGGGCGCCTGATGCACGGCGAGCAACAACCGATGGATCAGCGCGTGGTCGCCCGGGTTGGCTGCGACAACAGGAGCCAGGTCGAGGAGCGGCGGGCTAAGACTCGAATCGCCATTTCTCTTCCGGACGAACGGACGAGAACCCGCATCGACATCCCCTGATGTCGTTCGCCGAACACGTGGAGAACGTGCGCTGGCCCCCATCGTACTGGCATCCCTTCTCGTATGCGCGGGAGGCATCACAAGAACGAACGATCCGTCGCCTCGCCCATCATGGGAAGCACCCCGGCTGGTGCGCTACGAGCGCGGGGACAAGTCCGGCGGCTCGCTCTCTTCTTACTTTGTTAGCAGCCGGGGTGCTGGATTCGATCCATCACGTTGCCCATAGACTAAGCGGTGTGCGTTTGCATTTCCAGTATCAAATCGGATAAAGTTTCTTTCCGCTGCAAACAGAAAGCATAGTCGCGTGCCGAAAGAATGGCCTCGGCGCGTACCGCCGCAGCAGCCGTGTCGCGCTGAGCGAGCAATTCGGCACGCTGTGGTGATATCCAAGGCTGGAGTGCCGTATTGACGCGTGAGATTTCAAGATGGCGGGTATGCGCATTCTCGGGTGTCTTCGCTGTGCGTATCCATTGTTCCTTCCGCCCGATCAGCGCGTCGAGCGATTCGTCCGATTCAGTGGCCAATTCGGCGGCCGATCGTCCGTCGCCCACGGCCCTTCGATCGACATACTGCTCCGGATGATAGGTCAATTCACGAAGCAGATACTCGATCTGCCGCTGATCGCCGAGCGTCGTTGCCGTCCGATCAATGGGCAGCCGCCACGTGGCCGACACGACCAAAAATTCGGGCGGTCGTAGTTGAAAAAATCGGTGAATCAGCCGATCGGTCAGTTCGTCGTATTTTGCACCCCCAATGCCGTGCAGAAACAGATCGCTGAGCAACAGCCGGGCGAACATCGTGGTGACCAAGGCACGGGACCGAATCTTGATCCCCTGCCGCGATAAATCGGCCAGTTGCGCGACGGCCACCTCGGCACTTCCATCGGGTGTGAGATCGAGCACGATTTCCGTCTTCCCACGGTCGGAGATGACCATCTGATCACCACGTACGCAAGCGAACATCGGTCGTCGCCGTGGATCCGCTTCCGACCAGATCCAGAACGGTGCTTCCAGGCAGCCGTCTCGCTGCGACAAGTTGGGCACGGGGTGTGCGTGACTGCGAACGTGGTATTCTCGGCGGTATTCACGTAGCAAGCTATTGTAGACATCCCAAAATCGTGGCAATTGAGCGAGCAGGTGGGCCGTGAACCAATGGAACGCCTCCATCTGACAAACGGTGCTCTGCGGGATTTCGAGCGTCTGCAGGCCGCACTCTCCTTCCATTTGGTGGCGCGCTTGAGCAAACGACTGTCCGAGATTGGTGTTCTCGTGACTCCGGGCGACGGCCCGCGACCAGTAGTCTTCCAGAAGCGTTTCCGGCATCAGCGGTCGGATAACCTCCGCCGCTCGACGCGAAAACGACTCGAAAAGGGCCGCATCGTGGATCGTCCGCTCTTCGTAAGGCGTTTCGGCAGCCTGCTGATCAAATGGTACCAACTCGACCACGGGTGATCGAACGCTTCCGCCGGGTACCCGAAGGGTCGAGCTGCGACAGACATCGTTGTCGATCAGGAGATTTACCGCGACGGCGTCCTGCTGATCCGCCAGGTGAGCCAGGGCGACATTTTTGAACCACACTCCCGGATGAAACAGTTCGGGCTGGTGTCCCGCCAGAAACAGGCGCTCTGCGGCGCTGCGGCGTAGCGTGACGTCGCGATACTGTGCCGTATAGCGGTGAGCCTTGTCGATCAGTTCGGCCCGGGCCGACGTAGCGAGCTGAAGCAGGTCGCGCCCTTGCAGATCGTACGGAACGCCATCGCGGAGAGCCGTGTTGCCGACAACAACCTCGTCGAGCATCGACGGCGCAGGCTCAATCAACACCTGTCCATGCTCGCGCGGTGCCCGCAGCCGACGATAGGTAACCGACTCATCCATCAACATCGTCCGGCGTCCTCGCCGGTGCAACAAGGCTCGGCTTGGCTCCGTAGCGACACCATGGCGCGATCGAGCACCGAACGGTAGTGTTCGAGACGCGTGACGCTGTCGTCGAGTGCGCCACCAAAACTGCGCTCTTCTTCCAGATAAATCCGCGGCACGGGCAACTCGACAATTCGCAGGCCAGCATCTGCTGCCTGCACCCACAGTTCCAGCGGCATGGCGTATCCCGTTTCAGAAATTGATAGACGCTTTAACGCATCGACGCGGTACGCCTTGAAGCCGCAGAAGGCGTCGGTCAACTGCAACTTCAGCCGACGATTCACTTCGCCCGTTATCTGCTCGTTGATCTGCCTCCGCTCGACGGGCGCCTGAATGTCACCGGTAAACTCTTGCAAATATCGGCTCCCACTCACGATGTCCACGTTATGACAGGCCGCGACGAATTGCGGGATACGCTGGGGCTCATGTTGTCCGTCACAGTCGATCGTGACCAAGACGTCGTAGTGATGCTCGGCGGCATAGGCAAACGCCGTGCTGAGCGCCGCACCATAACCCTGGTTTGTGACATGCGATCGGACGCGAATATCACGACGGGCCGCCAGCAGCGCGTCGGTGCCGTCGGTCGAGCCGTCGTCGACGACCAACACGTCGGAGCTGTATCGCAACACTTCGGCCAGTACGGACGCGACGTGCCGGACTTCGTTGAAAACGGGCAAAGCGGTCAGGAATTTTGTCGGCATGGATCAGTTCTTGGGGAGCAAGCCGAAATGGCTACGGATTTATTCATTCTAATCCGCATCCCCGTCGAGTCCAAGGAGCGGCCTGTGGCAGGTTCAGGCAACAATTTACGTCGCCGGACTCTTTGCCAAGACAGATTTGTAGTAACCCGATGCATCGGGTTTGACTGGCCGAAGACCCAATAAACCGCATGAATGCGGTCACTACGGACTAACAGCGTCAGACGCTACGCAGCGGATCGCGCTCGGCTCGGCTTGCCCAAACGTCGACGCCATCGAGTTCGGACGTCAGATACTGGGCCAACCGTTCCAACGCGAACCGCTCGCTGGCAAAATGGCCGGCGAGAATCAGGCCGATGCCGGCCGCCTCGGCTTCCAGACAGGAGTGGAAATTCGCCTCGCCGGTGACGAAGCAATCGCAGCCGAGTCGGCTGGCCGCATCGAGCAACGATCCACCACTGCCACAGCCCACGGCAACGCGAGCGACCGCTTGGTCGTCGCGGCCCACGACACGCACCTGATCGATCGCCAGGAAAGACTTGACCCGGGCAACCATGTCGGCGAGTGTGCCAGGCGCCTTCACCAGACCCCAGCGTCCGCTGCCCACCGCTTCGTCGTTGTCGCCCGTTACCGAATCATTAGCAATCAGCGGGCGGATATCGGTCAACTTCAAACCTACGGCCCACGACTGATTGATTCCCTCGGCCGCGGAGTCGAGCGCCGTGTGGGGGCTGTAGACGGCGATCCGATGGGCCGCCAGATCGAGCAGCAGTCGTCCCGTGGCGCTGTCGGTGGTGAGCCGGCGTAGCGGCTGAAAGGGCAACGGATGATGGGCCACGATCAGGTCGGCCTGTTGCTCGATCGCCTCGGCGGCGCTCGAGGGCGTAATGGTGAGGCAGGTCATCACCTTGCCAACCGATCGATCCCGATCGCCAACAAGCAGGCCAACATTGTCCCACTGCTCGGCCAGACTACAGGGCGCATAGGCATCGAGCAATTCGGCAATCGACGCGACGGTGTACATGCGTGTGATGGTAACCCGTCACGCGGCGGTTGCAAGTCCCTGTGAGAGCCGAAAAGCGAAGGTAGGGTGGGCCGAGTTCCACGAGGCCCACGCGGCGTCTAATCGCTCGCCTGCCGGAACGGCGCTACCGCTTGTTCCGGCCTACGGTCTCTTCGACTTTGTTTTTCGACGGTGAACCGGTGGTTGAGTATCCGCTGGCCGTTGATTTCTTCGGCCCGCAGCCAAAGCGATTCGCCGACCAGCTCGCGACCGTTCGGATAGTAATAGAGTTTCACGTCTTGGCCCCGGGCAAGGCGAAAGACTTGATTGCGCTGGCGACGCCGGTTAGGTGCGTAGAGCAAACATTTGAAATCCATGACCTTGTCCGAGATGTTGGTGATCCGTTGTTCGACAATCAGCATATTATCGTCGTCGATTCGTGTGGAGACTTCCATCGTCACATCGCCGAGGCCAACTTCTAAGTCGCGATAAACACTGAACTGGTAAGGCTGGTCGACCGTCATCTCGAAGTCGATGCGGACGTCCTGAAGTCCGCCACTGGCGTCAATGGGCAGTCGTACTTCGAACGGCTTTTCACGCGTTTCGCCGGCCGACAGCTTCAATTTGATCCGCGGTTGGTCGATTCGCCAAGACGAGGGCAAGGTGATTCGGATTTCGCTGTTCACACCCTGTTTGAAATAATTATGCAGCTCCAGCGCGTTTCGATGCGACTTGCCAAAGACACTGGGCATCCGCGCGTGCTTGAATTTTACTTTCATTCGCCAACGTGCCACCGGCTCGCTAACTCCCGTGATGAACGTCGGAAACCGTCCGATGGGGATGACTTGGCGATGTTCTTCCATCTCAGGTTTCGTCAATCGCCTCCAAATATCGACCTGCCTGACATCGGTGCCCAGGAAGATCACTTCTTGGGTCGGCCGGTCGTTCCAGACCACCATGATGGCTTCCCCGTCGCGGGTGAAGATATGGTTTTGACTTCCCTTGGGCATGCGAATGCTGCCCAGGTATTCGGTTCCAGAGAGCATCAGCGCCGTGGTGCACCACGGCAACAAGAGTTCGCCCGGGGTGCCGTTCGGGTTCATCAAACTGCTTACTTCATCGAACGGGTTGACAACGAAAATGGCGTCGGCTCTGTGCATTTTGGCCGACATCATTTGTTGCACCAAGTCGGCGGCACGGATATTCAACGGGTATCGGTCGCGCGGCAGAGGCTCGACCAGCACCCACTTTTGTGGCCCATCACGCGGCATTGCGTCGAGATAGGTGGCCAGCTCGGCGCCCGTGAGCGAGGGCTTTGCCGAAAGCGTGAGAAATTGCCAAAGTGGGTTTTCGTCCGAGGGCGTCTCGACCATCCAATCCCAACCAATCCCAACCAAACCCGACCTGGACATTCTGGCCGAACCGGTACAGGTCCTTCCGAATCTCTCTGATCTTGTTGGCCAAGGCGGGATAGCCGACGAAGCTGGTGTCCAGGTCGTTGCCGAGCTGCCACCAACCGATTTTCAGAGACAATCGCGTCATCACCGGATCAAGCGAATCACGCCACGCCGAAGAATCGTCACCGGCAAAAATGTTGGCTGCGGAGGTCTGCTTGCCGCCGCCGAACGTTGCTCGGAGCTCTGGGAGAGGCCGATCGAGCATCCCCACCAATTCAATGTTCCGAGAGCCGAGTTGTTCGACAAACCGCATCAAGCGGTCTCCGCGGCCCAAGTCGTCTTCGCCGTACCACACGGGGAACTTGAGCCAATTGATGCCGACGTGCTGACACAAGTCGGTCAAGACTTCCATCGACAGCGGATCATCGCCTCCGGGCAGCGTCCAGCCGAACTCACCCCGCACGAGCCGATTGGCCGGGCGAACGACGGCCAGCGTCGCCTCTTCTTCGTGAATCGTTCCGCTGCGACTGCGCATCGTAACCCGTACACGGTAGAAACCAAAGTCGTCCTTTTCGAGCGGCGGTACCCAATCGGCGTCGCCCACATAACCGTCCGGTTTGCGCCCCTCAGGTCCGAATAGTTCGGACACTTTCGACGACTTCTGTGCGATGATTCTGGCATCGAGGCGTTTTTTCTTGTCGGCAATGTTTCGGCTGGCCGCATCGAGCAACTCAAATCGAATTTCGGGATCTTGTTCCAAAATCCCTGAAAGGCGACAGGTAACTTTCACCTGCGTCGGATCGGTGTAAACATTCGATGGGCTGTTGGTCTCCAGCGTCATCCGCGGCAACCGTGCAAACCAGACATCACCGAACGATGCCTCGCCTTTCAGGTCTTTCTTGCCCGTGGGATGCAAATGCAGTCCAATGACCGCCGTGGCCGCCTCTTCGTGCTTCAGCGCCAACGGGCCAATCGTGACCTTCGTCCAATCCTTTGCATCGCGTAATTTCTTGCTGGTAAAGATTTCCAGTGGCTTATCATTCGAGTCGTAGAAAGTGATAGTCACGTAGGCGCGATCGTGCGTGAGTCCGGTCGTTTTGATCCGTGCCTCGAACACGTAGCTAAACAGCCAGTTGACTCCCACCAGCGGACTGGTAAGCGTGGCCGCACCACCGTCTAATTCAATCTTGAGCGCCTTATTGGCCGTCGCGACTGGATCCTCTTCGATGGCGATCTTGAGATATCGGGGAAACTCGGGCCCTCGTTTTCGCTTCCAATGATCGGGCCACTGGTCGAAGTTGGCGTCCCACTTTTCGCAAAAGTCGCAGTGGAAGACCTCCACCGCGTCCGGATGACGCAGGTCATTGGTCGCTGGCGAACCAGCCGCTAAAATCAGCAGACTCAGTACAGCATTCATCTTCGGTAACCCTGGACCTTGGGCGCAAAACTTCAGCTAGTGATATCGTCCTATCTAGCTTGCCCACACCACCTGGTCACAGTGAATCGTTAGAACCGGAAGAGGCGCCCCATGCCTGAATTGAAGATCGCCATCGAGACCTTGAGTTTGCGGCAGCCCTTCAAAAAAGCGTTGCAAACGGCCGCGCAATTGGGTGCCGCCGCCGTCGAAATCGACGTTCGCAACGAGTTGCGAGTGGAAGAGTTTTCGCAAACAGCGCTGCGTCAATTGAGAAAAATGCTTGAAGACTTGAATCTGAACGTATCGGCCGTCACCTTTCCGACGCGCGGCGGTTATGACGAGTCACGCGATTTGGACCGACGTCTGGCGGCCACGCGGTCGGCGATGAAGTTTGCCTACGACGTGGGCGCCCGGGTCGTCGTCAACCAGATTGGCCAGGTACCGGACGACCCGCCGGATTCTCAAGGAGATTTTCCCCAAGGAGATCTGCTGATCGAGAGCCTGACGAATCTGAGTGACTATGGCCAACGGGTAGGTGCTTTTTTTGCCGCCCGCACAGGCAACGGGTCGGCCGAACATCTGGCCCGTTTGATCGACCACTTACCGGAAGAATCGCTGGGCGTGAGCCTCGACCCACGGGCATTGATCGTTCAGAGCGAATCACCCCAGGATGCGATCTCGATACTCGGCCGTCGCATTCTTCACGTACATGCCAATGACGCGGTTCGTGATTTGTCGCTTAGTCGAGCGATTGAAGTGACACTGGGCCGTGGCTCGGTCGATTTTCCCGCGCTACTGGGTGCCCTGGAGGAATTCAATTATCGCGGTTGGTTTACGATCGAGCGCCATGACGGCGACGACCCGATCGGCGAGATCGGCGATGCGGTGAAGTATTTGCATTCGCTCTAAGTGGCATATTCGGTTAGACTCGTATTAGCCGGCAATCGCTATCTGTGCAGAGTTCCCAAATCATGATATCTCTCATCGAGAAAAACCGCGACCAGTTGGTCAGCTTGTGTCAGAGTTTCGGTGTGCTCCGACTCGACGTTTTCGGGTCGGCTGCAGTGGAGAAAGGTTTTGACTTTGAGAGCGACCTGGATTTTTTGGTCGAACTCCAGCCCGAGCAGGATCTTGGCCCATGGTTGCAGCACTACTTCGAGTTTCGCGGGACACTGGAATCACTTTTTGAGCGCCCTATCGATCTTGTCATGTCCATCGCGATTAAAAATGTCCATTTCATTCGGGAAGTAAATCGAACTCGCGAAGTGCTTTATGCCGCGTAAGACACCCATGCTTCTGGAAGTCATCCGCGACGCCGTGTCGTTCATCCGAGAGGTGACTCATGGAAAGACGCTCGACGAATATCGCGCTGATCGGGTGCTGCGTCAAGCCGTCGAACAGACTTTGAAATCCTCGGCGAAGCCGTGGGCTCACTGAGTCGCATTGATCCGAAGGTTGCATCTCGGATTAGCGGACACGCGGAAATCGTCGCCTTTCGGAATCTGCTAATTCACGGCTATGATCTGATCGATGATGGCCGTGTCTGGCAGGTCATTACCGACGATGTTTCAACGCTCGAGCAACAAGTCGAAAAACTGATCGAGGAATTGACCGGCAAGTAGCCACGCCCCTAGGGCCGCGTGGTTTACGATCGGACAGCGTGACGTGCTGCTCTACGTTACGCTTCGCTCGACTCGGCTTCTGGAAAATAGTTCTGCTCGCCGAGTGTGTGAGCCGGGACCATTTGTTCATTTTCCTTGTCCCAAGCCATCATCTGACCGGTACTCCAAGACTCGTTCGCCATGACCGCCGCGGCGACGCCCGCCATTGCGAAATCGGCCGGGCACTTGAGCGGTTCGCCCGACCGCAAATGGTTGTGCAGATTTGTGTGATGAAGATGGAAGTCCTCGGCACCTGTTTTCTTGTGCTCGGCCAACACCTCTCCGTCCTTGTTCTTGGCGACCCAGCCCGTGTCGGTGAAATACAAGGTTCCTCGATAACCTCGGATGAGGTGGTCGATTCCGACGCGGCTGCTCTGTGTGCCAAGAACGTAGACGGTCATACCGCGCGGATATTCGCAGATCATTTCGAAATTGTCCGCCGTGTCACGCCCGTCGGGCCACTGCCAGATGCCACCCATCCCGACGACCCGACGTGGAAACATCAGATCGCAGGCTCTCATGATCCGCGAAAGACGATGAATGAACAGATCCGTGGCAATGCTCCCGGAATAAGCCGAGTAGACACGCCACTCGAAATAGTGATGAGGGTCCCAGTCGATCTTCGGCGCGTTGCCGAGCCAGGCATTCCAGTCCAGATCGGCCGGCTTCGTCGCGTAGGGCTCGATTTCTTTAGGCCTGCGCCACGGCCCCGTCGCTCCGCCACGGCGGACATATTCAATTTGCGCTTGGACCACTTTGCCCAGCACACCCTTTCGAATCGCTTCGCCCGCCGAACTGTAACTGTCATCCGACATCCCTTGAACGCCCACTTGGATCGGCAGCTTGGTCTGAGCCTGCTTCTTCAGAACATCTTTTGACTCCTCAATCGTGTGCGTCATCGGCTTTTCGCAGTAGACCGCTTTGCCAGCATCCAGGGCGTCAAGGATCATCTGGCAATGCCAATGCTCGGGCGTCGCGATCGTCACATAGTCGATCTCTTGGATATCGAGTACCTTACGATAATCGGAGTACGACTGCGACGCACCGACTACCTCGGCACCCTTGTCGGCTCGCGTTTTCCAACAGTCGGCAACCGCTACGCCCTCGACATTGTTCGGTTCCTGAAGTTTCTTAATCGCGCCCAAGTGATTGAGGGCCATTCCGCCCGCACCAAGAAAGCCGATTTTGATCCGCTCGCCGGCACCAACAATCTGGGCATAACTCGCGGCCGTCCAGGCGGCGGTCGCTGCGCCGGCGGTACCCAAAAAGGAACGTCGAGATACTTCTTTGGTTGTGGCCATGGTGAGGGACTCCATAAAAGTGGATCAGAATGGGCAGGATGTTGAACGGGGAAATAGCAGGTGTACCACCGTGTGGTAGCGGGCAAGGGATCGATTATAGATGCGATTGACCACCACGGCAACTAACGGCCCTCCTGCCGGTCGACCGTGCTGGCGAATGGCTGGCAATAGGACAACGCCAGCAGCGCATAGCCGGTCACCAGCATCGGGTCGCCTTCGAGCCAACGGTCGTTCTCGTTGACCCAACTGCCATTGGCCTGTTGGCGCCGGGCCAGTTCCGCGACCAGTTCGTGTCGCCAATCGTGAACCACTCCCGCACAGTCGGTGATCCGGTCCTCGCCCAACGCGTCAAGTGCCTTGGCAAACGTGTGGTAGTAGTAGTACAGTCCCGAGTTGCCGATGCCCGGGTTTTCTTTGAGTGTGTAGAAGCGATGAATCCACTTAGCGGCGGCCTGCACGCGCTGGTCGTCCGGTTTCAGTCCGGCGTAGATCATGCTCTTGAGTCCGGCGTAGGTCATCGAGCCGTAACTTCGCAGTCCACCCCGGTCTGTTTCGCCCGCCTGGCTCGATCCGCCTGCGGCCGGCGTGTAGTAGAAGCCGCCGTCCGGGTTTTTCGCGCCGTGCGGTGTCGTGTTGTGTTCACTTTCCAGATTCTGACATCGAGAGATGAAGATCATCGCTTTTTTGATCGCCTCGTCATCGGCGTCGGTGCCGGCCGCTTTGAGCGCATCGACAAGCATGGCGGTGTTGGACAGATCGGGCCGCATGTGCTTTCCATAACCGCCGCCGCCGTAACTGAAGCTGGCCTGGTCGTGCCCTTCCGCGTCGTCCCATTGAAGGTCTTTGAGAAACGCCTCGGCACGATCGATGACTTGATCGTAATGGCCCCTGCGGTTCGCCTCAGCGAAACACATGATGGCCAGGCACGTTTCGTAATTGCGATAGAGCGTGCCCGGCTTGTAAATCCCGCCATCGTCCTGCACAAAACCGTGCAGATACGCGAGGCTTCTCGCCACGAGCGGATCGGCCGCCGAACGGCCGTGCCGTAGCAGGCCGGTCGTCACGAGTGCCGTAACGCCCGGCCCGGCCATGCTGCTATACGAACCGTCCTCGGCCTGCACGGTCTGGAGATAGGCGATCGCCTTGCTGAGAGTCTGTCGATAGAGCGCCGGATCGGCACCGGTCTTAGCAGGCCCGTCTTTAGAAGGGCCGGCTTGACCGAGCGCCGCGGTGCAGACGACGCAAGCAACCGCAGCCAGACTGAGCCGCACGGCCAGTCGTGACGGGGTCGGCCGTATGAGCACGATGCGTGGGATGTTGCCGGGAAACATTTTTGAATGCGGAGTACGGAAGTCGGAATGCGGAATGATGAAGCCCGAAACTCAAATGTCGAAATCCAAAAAATGGCCGCCAACAACTCGAATGTTAAGCCGCGACGCGAGAGCGGAGCGCGATGAACGTTTAACCACCAACGGACACGGAATTGTACCAAAAAAGTGGCCAAAAGTCAGCGTCGTTGTGGTTGCGGTTAGCTCGTAGCGAGTAGAAAGTAGGGTGGGCCGAATTTCACGAGGCCCACGCGGCGTCTCGCTGTCGGTTGTGTGCCGGAACTTCGCTACCGCTCGTTCCGGCCTACCGATCCGCATTTATCGGCGTCCTCCAGTCCGTCGTTTAGAATCGACGCACACTGCTTGGCAAGCCGCTAGATCCGCCGTGGCGGGTTCGCCACGGCGAATCGGCCTGCGGCGGACCAGCAGTGCCACCCGGCGCCAGACGCGTGGGCCTCGCGGAACTCTGCACACCCTACTGGGCTCTCTTTCCCAGTCTGAAACGGACGGGTATACTGAATGGCGGTAGTCTCGGACGTGAGCCCGTGA
>Ga0310120_10002662_pt1 | contig 12944 bp, 12 predicted proteins | sample CB27_AW_983_MG_FD_203506 | JGI IMG/M metagenome (GOLD analysis project Ga0310120, IMG submission 203506) | Marine microbial communities from Western Arctic Ocean, Canada - CB27_AW_983 | ecosystem: Environmental > Aquatic > Marine > Oceanic | place: Canada: Western Arctic Ocean | collected... | reverse complement strand
GGCTAGTTTTAGAATATTTTCTGTTCCATTAACATTAACATTATAATATTCATCTGGTTTAGAAAATGAATCTTGTACTGATGCAAGAGCTGCTTGATGAAAAACCCCATCAATACCTTCTGTTTGTTCTTTGAGTAAATCTGTATTCAAAATACTATCGTTAAGAAAAACTATTTTATCTCTAATTGTTTGTAGATTTTCTTCCTTTCCTGTACTTAAATTATCAATTACAGTTACATTATCTCCTCTAGAAACTAATTTTTTGACTATGTTACTCCCAATGAACCCAGCTCCTCCTGTAACTACATATTTCATAATTTTTCTATTTTTTTCCAAACTAAATCTCTAACTATTCTTTATTTTTTAGGTAATTTCTTCTAAGATTAAGCTTAATGCATCTTCAGAAATTTTATGCTCTCTATGTGTATCATCCAAAAAAATATCAAATGAACCGTTATCCAATTGAAACATTTTTTCTTTTACTGTGTTTTCAAAAATTTGATAACTTATCCCATAATAACAACAAGAATCATACTTGTTCAATATCTTCAATTGTTTTCGTTCATCACCATATGAACCTAAAATAAACAATTCTAAATAATTTGCAATATCATATAGTTCTGATACATCTCTCTCATATTCATATGAATGTCCTGGAACATTAATTATTAAGAATCTGGGGAGAGGCCCTCCTGCTGGAAAGCTTTTTTCTATTCTCTCATCTATCGCTGAATACAAAGTTGTAGCCCATGCACCTCCTGAAATTCCTATCATATGGTAATTCTCAAAACCAAAATTTTCTTCAAGATAATTCATATTGATTACTATAGGATTCATAAAAAATTTAATTGAAGAAAAATCTTCTGAATCCAAAAGATGAAAGTTATTGTGTTCCTCTAATCTAATAACTCCTACATTTTCTATATCCACTGTCGGTTGATTATTTTTTCCTTGTAATGGCATTGAAAATGCTAATACAGAATAATTATTCTCTAATAATGCCTCTATTGTTTTATATCCTAATGAAAAATCTCCTGCATGACCTTGATGATAAATAACTAATGAATTATTTTTTATTTTTGGTAAAAATAAATATGATACTGAATTTACGTTATATTCCATTGATACCTCGTGTTTATCAATTCTCTCAAGATTTGGCAATTTCTCATATTCCTCAAAACCAATATTTTTTTCAATTAAAATCTCCGTTTTAGTAGGTAATTTGGCACCATCTCTCCAAATAAAATCTATCAATTGCTTTCTCTTTTCTATTATGTCTATTTCACTATCAATATCTATCATATTCTCTATATCAGTTTGATAAAAAATTGCATCTATTTCTTCAAATCTCTGATTATCATTATTTTCTACAACCGTTTTATATGAAAATTTTAATGTTTCATTGAATGGCAATTCCTCTGAACCTAGTGTATATCCGATAAAAAATAAAAATAATGGAATTAATACAAAAATTATTTTTTTATTTCTTGTCATTTCCAATTCCTATTGCCTGATAATCTCCATCAATATCTCGATCTGCTAAAATCCTTCTTGAATCTATAACTATTTTTTTATCCATTTTTTTTACCATACTATTATTTATTTTTGAATATTCCTTCCATTGTGTCATAATAACTGCACATTGACTTTTTGATAATGCATCTTGTACTGTTTTTGCATAGATAATTTTATCCCCAAAAACTTCCATTGTATTTTTCATTGCTTTTGGATCATGAACAGTAATTTTTGCTTTATGTTTTAAAAATTTTCTAATTAATTTTATTGCAATAGAGTCCCGAATATCATCCGTATCTGGTTTAAATGCAGTTCCTAAGATTGTAATTCTTTTTGATTTTAAATTACCTAATTTCTTTTTAGATATAGCGATTATTTGTTCCAATTGATTGGTGTTAATTTTTTCTACTGCGTTTAGAAGTGTTGGATCTATTCCTGAGATGTTTGCAAAATTGATTAATGCTTTCATATCTTTTGGTAAACATGAACCTCCATAACCAGGTCCTGCCTGAAGAAACAATTTTCCGATTCTAGGATCCAAACCAATTGTTTTTGCTATGTCGTCAATATTTGCTCCAGGAATATTCTGGCAAATTGTTGACAATTGGTTGATAAAACTAATCTTTGTTGCAAGAAATGAGTTATTTGCATATTTTATCATCTCTGCCGTTTGATGATTAGTTATGATGATTGGTGTTTTTGGATATAATTTCATGAAAAACTTCTTTGCTTTCTTCATAAAATCTGTCTCGTAACCACCTAAAACTACTGTATGTGGAAATTTTGTATCTCTTATGGCTGTACTTTCTTGCAGAAACTCTGGATTTGATATTAAACCAAAATCTTTGCCAACTTTTCTTTTTGATTCCTTTTCAAGAATTGGTACAATCACCTTTTTCATTGTTCCTGGAATTACAGTACTTTTGATAAAAATTATTGGTTTATTGTTATTCTTTTTGATATTCTTGCCAACAGCAGATACTGCTTTTTTAATTATCGATAAATCAATAGCACCATTTGCATCTTGAGGTGTTCCTACTGTAACAAAAATCAAATCGCAACCTTTGATTAATGAAAAATCATCACTGATTCTCAATTTCTTTTTTAATCCATCTCTCAAAATTTTTTCTAAATCTGGTTCATAGAATGGTATTATTCCATTATTAATTTTTTTACATTTTTTTACATCAACATCTATTCCAATCACATTGTAACCTTTAGATGATAATACACTTGTAAGCGAAAGCCCAACAAATCCCAATCCAATAATTGCAATTTTCATCACGTTACTCTTGATAACTATGCTTTCCTAAATGTAATGTCTTGTGAGCTTTTGTATGATTCAACTGTTCCAACATCAATCTCTTCCTCATTTTTATTTAATGTGATTGCAATAACTTTTTCTCCTTCTTTAATCAAATTTTGAATTGCATCTGTTAATTGAAATTCCCCACCTTTACCTTTTTTTATTTTCTTCAAACTAGAAAATATATCTGATTTAAAATAATATAATGGCAAAATTCCAAAATCCGATTTTGGTTTATCTGGTTTTTCTATAACCTTTTTTACTGAGTATAATCCATTAGATAATTTTTTTACAGTAGGTACGCCATATTTTCTAAAGTCTTTAATTTTTTTACATAGTAGAATTGCTTTTGCATCTGGATTATTCTTGGCTGTTTCAATTAATTTTATTATTGGATGCTTTGATCTACTTAATATTGTTACATCCCCGGCATGAACTATAAAATCTTCTTTTCCTACATATCTTTCTGCACGTTTTACTGCATCACCAAATCCTAATGGTTTATTTTGATTAATCCAAACCAAATGTGAATTTTCTAATTTTTTGTAAAAATTTGCTATGAATTTTCTATAATCGCCTGTTAACTCTTTCAAATATGTTTCATGAGGTGTAAAATGATCTTCAATTGATCTCTTCTCACGGCCAACAACAAAACAATAATCTCTAAAATTCATAGAATACAATTGTTCATAGATATATTGCAACAAAGGTAAAACTACTCTATTTTTTGTAAAAGTTTGAGAAAAAATTGGCATCATCTCCTTTGGCATTTCTTTTGTAAATGGAAGTAATCTTGTACCCTTCCCTGCTGCTGTAATTACTATTTTAGTCACAAAAATCCATTCTTAGTCTTATCATTAGGTTTTTAAAATTTTGGAATAAAAGCTATCATTACAAAATTATAATAGGTAAAAATAGGCTCAAAATATAGGCACCCGTGATATTAATGTCAAACCTGAAAACTAACATGCAAAATCTTGAAGATGTTGTAAAATCATTAGACTCTAGAACACTTCGAGTTTGTGTGGTTGGCATCGGTCGAATTGGTCTTCCTACTGCATTATCTTTTGCAAAATCTGGACTAACCACAATTGGAGTCGACATAAATGAGACTTTAGTACAAAACATCACTTCTGGTAATTTCCCTTTAAAGGATGAACCAGGATATGATGAAATATTCGATGAGGTTATAAAAAACAAAAAATTCTCTGCAACTACAAATATTGAAGATGCAGTTTCTAATTCTGATCTAATCCTCTTATCATTACCAACTCCGATGGACGAAAATAATGTTCCAGATTATTCTGCATTAAGAATTGTAGCATCAAAATTATCAGAAATATTATCTCCTAATTCTTTGGTAATAGTTGAAAGTACTATTGAACCTGGATTTATTGAAGATGAAATGGTATCCTTAATTACAAAATCTGGAAGATTACATATCGAAAAAGATTTTTTCATAGGTGTATGTCCTGAAAATGCTAACCCTGGAGAAATTTTACATGATTTTACTAATCTACCAAGATTAGTAGGAGGTATTAATCCTGATATTGCAAAAATAATCAAATCAATCTATAATTTTGTTTTTTCTGTTGAACTTATAGAAATGCCAAATTGTAAAACTGCAAATGCTGTTAAACTAACAACAAATGTTTTTCGTGATATTAATATCGCATTTATCAATGAGTTATCATTAATGTTTGAAAAATTAGGTATTGATACAAACAAAGTTTTAGAAGCTGCAAAAAAGAAATATAATTTTCAAGTTCATTATCCAGGTGCTGGTGTTGGTGGTCCTTGTTTACCAATCAATTCATATCAGCTTCTTAATACTGCAAAACGTACAGGTTCAAATTTGAGTATTATTGAAGCTGGAAGAAAAATTAACGAAAAAATGCCAGATCATGTTATAGACCTTACAATTGATGCATTCAATGAATCTGGAAAGTCTCTTACAAATAGCGAAATTCTGATTCTTGGAATATCATACAAACCTAATGTAAAAGATATACAATTGACACCAGCTGAAGATATAATTAAAAAATTGAAAGATTTGGGTGTAAACGTCCATATTTATGATCCATATTTTTCTTCAACTGAAAAATTTAATATCAAAATTTTAGAATCTATATCTACAGAGTTACTTGAAAAAATAGACGCAACTATAATCGTGACTGCACACAATGAATTTAGAAAATTTGACATTTCAAATTTTACTCATATGAAGACTCCTATCTTAATTGATACAAGAGGAATCATTGATCCTATTGATGCTAAAAACTCCAAATTAATTTTTAGAGGATTGGGTCGTGGTTAACAACAATCCAATCATCAATTCATCATCAATAGTAAATATTCTGACATTAAGATATGATCCTAATCTGAAACCAAATCTACCCATTAAAACATGGAATGATTTTGAACCACAAGCTGAATCTATCAATACACAATTTATTGAAAATTCAATTTCTAATTACATAAAACAAAAATTAGAGAATTATGATAGTCAAAAAATATCAATTGCATTAAGTGGAGGAGTTGATTCAACTCTTGTATTATCTCTAACTAAAAAAATCAAACCTGATGCAAATGTTCAAGCTATCTCAATAAAATTTGCAGATAGTATTGATGAAACATTAGCTGCTGCAAAAATTGCTGAAACACTTGATGTTGAACATCATATCATAGACCTTGAAAATTATCTATCTGAACTTCCTAAAGCAATCAGTATCATTAAAATGCCATTTTGGGATCTACACTGGTATTATGTTGTAAAAAAATCTCAAACTCTTTCAAAACTTTTGATTTCTGGTGATGGTGGTGATGAACTCTTTGGTGGTTATACATTTCGCTATGAAAAATTCCTTTCACTAACATCTGAAACATCAAGTCCTTTAGAAAAAGTTCTTGCATATATGGAATGTCATGAAAGAGATCGAGTACATGATCAAGAAAATATATTTGGACAAAAATCAAAATTTTCTTGGAAATCTATACATCAGATTCTTTTACCACATTTCGATAATAAGTTATCCAGATTAGATCAAGTATTCTTGGCTGACTATAATGGAAAACTTTTGTACAATTTCAATCCAATTAATAGTGCTGTAATTGATAATTTTAACATGAAATTACTAACCCCAATCTTGAATGATGAATTAATATCAAGTACATCTCACATGAAACATTCAGAAAAATATGATCAAATTAGTAATGTTGGTAAATTACCTCTCAGAGCCATATTAAAACAAAATGGACACGATTCTTTGGTTGGAAAACAAAAACTAGGGTTTAATGTTAACACGATTAATTTGTGGAAGTCACATGGTCATAGATTATGTAAGGATTTTCTAGGAGATTCTAGAGTAGTGAAAGATGGTTGGATAAATAATGATTGGATTGAAAAATATATTGATGATTCCAAATTAAATGTCAAATATGTCAACAAGTTTCTTGGCCTACTGGCATTTGAAATATGGTATAGATTGTTTATCACAAAGGAAATGAATAGCAATACTACACTAAATTAATTTAGTATCTAAAATGAATAAAATAATGAAAAAAGATGTTGTTGTTGGATTAGGTGAAATTGGAATGCCAATTCTAAAACTACTATCTAAAAAAGAAAATATTATTGGATATGATCTTGATAAAAAATTAATGAATCAGAAAAAATTTAACAAGTTAAAAGATCTAAAAACTCGTTTTTTACATATTGCAATACCTGTAACTAGCACATTTAATTCAAATATCTTGAATTTACATAGCCAATTTATTCCTGAATGCATTGTTATACATAGCACAGTCCGCCCTGGAACAACTGAATTATTACAAAAAAAATTGAAAATACCAATTATCTTTAGTGCTACTAGAGGTGTTCACAAAAGAATGTTAAAGGATCTACAAAGATACACCAAATTTTTTGCGATATCAAAAACTGCACCAAAAAAAGAATGGGCAATCATACAATATAATAAATCTATGAAAAAATGTGGAATTAAAACTCAAAGAATGTCAAAACCAGAAACTCTCGAATTAGCCAAAATTTTATGTGATACTTCTTATCTTGGTTGGTTGATTAATTACGCTCAATTAACTAACATGATAGCGATTCAACACAATGTTGATTACGATGAAATGTGGAAATTTTCTGATGAAATCCATGAAATATTAGGAAATAGACCAAAAATGTTCCCTGGCTTCATTGGAGGTCACTGTGTAATTCCAAATCTGGATCTAATGCAGAACCAAACTCTTGATCTAATCAAAAATATTAATCAGAAATATTCAAAAAAAGTAAAAAATTCAAAAATCATTCATAAAAAATATAGAAAATAGTGTAGAATTACTTATTGAGAAACGGTTTGATATTATGAAGAAAATTTTCGACCACTAATTCCCAATTAAAATTCTCTTTGACAAAATTTGCTCCATTTTTTCCCATCTGTTCACATAATTCCTGATTATCTAACAATTCTGATATTTTTTCAATTATGTCATCAGAATTTCCCTCTTCTACCAAAAACCCTGTCTTTCTATCTGACATCATCTCTTTGTCGCCACCAACATCAGTTGCAATAACAGGTTTTTCCATTAATTGCGCTTCCTTAAGTGTTAATGGAGCTAGATCCATTCCAGTAATTAATGCATAAACATCAATTGTCTCTAAAAACATTCTAACTTGATCTGGATACTCTAATCTACCTAACCACTGGAAATTATCAAATTTTTCTAATACATCAGTAATCTTCTTTCTATACTGTCCATCACCAACCCAGTAAAAATTGACATATGGCATCTTTTCAAGAACTTTCTCTAAAACTAATAGTTCTTTTGTTTTTCCCCACCAATTTGCATCTTGCACTAAACCAACACATGGATGTTTTAATTCCATTTTTTCTGTATGATGCCACCGATCAGAACTAATCCCTTCTAAGAATACTCCTGTATTTTGATTTGGATGAATTTCTTTTACAACATCTTCTAAATATTTACAAATTGGAAATATTGCAGTAGCTTCTTCAAATACTTTATTTGCAATCCTATTTCTAAACCATATTGCAATGCGTATTTTTAAATTACTTCCTAGTGTTTTCATAGCCCAAAAATATTCTTGCCAGTAATGTCCTCGGAGTAAAACAAATGTTGGAATCTTAGATTTTATTGAATGTAATGCAAAATGTGTTTGACGATCTGTAAAAATTGCATCTGGTTTAAAATCTTCTATTAGTTGTTTGAATTTTTCATCGCCATTAAACCATTCTGAAATTTTTGTACTTGGGAATCCTCTACTATAATCTGTATCCTTAACTAATTTGACTTGAACATTTTGTTTTTCTAATTCCTTTGAAAATTCTTTTAAATGGAATAATTTTCCTAAGCTACCATATGCAATTAATAATCTCAATTCAACCATTTTCAAAAAAACTGGTATTAAATTTAAACCACACAAAAGTATGTGTTTAATCTCTAAAAAAATAAGCCTGATTATTACAATTAATCACTAGTGAAATTGATATACTCGATCCCTTCTGAAAAAATATGAAGCCAAGCGACCTCATATTTCGAGCCTGGTATTATTTCCGGAATGGATGGAGCCTTTATTTTGCTTTCATATTTGCTGCTATAAACACATTAACTGTTACATATTTTCTTGCAATAGAAAACTATCCAGTTTTACAATCAATTTTTCCAAGTTTTCTTCATTATGTTGTAATTCTTTCAACCACAGCAATTCCTTTGTTAATTCTTATCGGATATGTTCATTGGAAAAAATCTGGTGCAAGAAAAGCTGAAATTGATATTAATTACGAAGTTGATCCTTACCGAGCTAGAACTTTGGTAAATTCTGAATTAATTCTAAAAATTAATCTAAATCTAATCCAATTAACAACAAAACTTGTCTCTGATGAAAAATTAAGTTCCGCTGAAATTGAAAAAGTTAAAAGATTGCAAAATGAACTTGAAACATTTGTTGATAAAAGAACTTTAAGAAATAAACTTGATCTAAAATATATTAGAACCGAAACACAAGAAAAATAAATTGCAGAAAAAAGTTATACTCTTAGTCGGTACTGTTGCTATCTTATTTTTTTCTTATGGAGTTTTAGTAGGTCATTATAATTTTTTCCCATTTGATATTCTTAGTAATACTAAAAATACTATTTCTCCTCAATCTGAATCTGGTTCTCGAATCCAAATTCATCAAGATTTTTCTCAGGTTGATAAATTAGTCTCAATCAAAAATCCTGATGATATTACAATAAAAAAACAGAATCTTACTGAATTCATTTGGCCTGATACTGGCTTTCCTGTCAATTTACCTGTAGAACACAATGTTAATGTCTCTGATGAATTATCTAATCTTGAAAATTTAGAGAGAATTGATTCATTTACTGTTGAAATGGATTATGGAATGAATTCTATTTCTTATCTCTTTCTTGCAGACAATTCAAATGATAATTTAATAATTTATCATCAAGGTGATGATAGTCAGTCATCTAATAGTTTTAATCATCATTCCTTTACAGAGGATCGTAAAATTATTCAATATTTCTTAAACCAAAACCATTCTGTCCTTATGTTCTCTATGGTTGGCCACGGAATGAATAATGAGCCCATTGTTGAACTCAAAAATCTTGGAGTTATTAGATTAAATTCACATGAACATTTTGTTTTGTTGGAAGAAGAAAAATTTCAACCAATCAAATTCTTTATAGAACCAGTAATTGTTACACTTAATCAAATCGATGTTGATTATCCCTTTGACATGTATAATATGATAGGCAAAAATGAAGGTGGTTGGACAACAGTTGTAGTTTCTGCACTTGATGATAGAATCAAACAAAGTTATGCAATAGGAGGTACATTTCCATTATGGATGAGTTCTAACTCAAATGATTTTGGTGGATATGAGCATAATTTACCATCTTTCTACCAAATTGCAAATTATCTTGAACTATACATAATGAGCGCTTATGGAAATGAACGGAGTTTAACCTTATTTTACAATGAATATGATCCATGTTGTTTCCGTGGAGATCTTTATCAAAAATATCCTTTTGGTGATATTGTAATATCTCATTTACAATCTTTAGGTTCTGGTAAATTCAATGTGTTGATAGATAATGATCAAATGGAAAATATTGTGTCAGATAATACTATTGAAACTATTCATAAATCATTATCAAATTAATCATTCTGAATAATTTGGTTTACTGCCAATAGATGACCTCTATATTTTCTTTTGAATGTAAATCTACTATTCAATATTGATACTTTAAACCCAACGCCTGTAAGTTTTTCAATTAAATTTCTGTTTCCATCGTGAAATTCAATTAATATCATCTCAAATCTTTGAAGAATTTCTTTAGTTGTATTAAGGATTATTTTATACTCACATAATTCACAGTCTAATTTCAAAACTAGATTTTTCTCAGAAGGTATTATATTTTCTAAAGTCATTTTTGGAATTTTAATACCCTTTTCTACATTCTTAAATAAAAACTCCTTACTATCAGTTTTCTCATCAATTATAAAAAATCCTCGTTCATCATCTAATCCTGCATTAATAATTTCAATTTTTTGTTCTAAACCATTAATTGAAACATTTCTTTTACATCTATTAAAAAATTCTAATTGTGGTTCTAGTGCAATTACTTTCTTTGCTCCTAATCTACAAAATAATATTGAAGAATCCCCAACATTTGCTCCAATATCTAACACCACTTTATCCTTTACATTAAGAGCCTCATATTCATTATCCATAAAAATTTCTTTTACACTTACTGAATCCTTCCATTTTTCTAAAATTATATCATCATTATATTCTTGATTAATTATAGAAATCTTGTCTTCTTGAAATGTGACTCCTTTACATCTAGACAATAACAATGATGCCTCTCTTGAATCTGTTGTTTTTACTGATTGACCGTTTCTAAAAGTAAATGTTACTGGAAATTGTTTATTCCTAACTTGTGTTAAAGTTTTATAATAATTTCTAAAAATAAAAAAATTTAAAAAAATTATTTTAGAATAGAAAATTACTGGACCAATTTTGTAAATCTTAAAACTTGTTAGGTGACTTTTAATCATATTTCCTATTGAAATGTTATTTTCAACCATCTAAATTCTAAGTTGTGACATTGTATAAAAAACGTAGTAATCTTTAAATTTTTTTATAATTAATAAGACGTACAGTAATTTCAATAACATGAAAAATCAATTTAAAAACAAATTTAGAAATTTTATCTTAGAACGTCCATTCATTAATCCATATGGCTTTACTTTTGATCGAATGATTCGAAATATAACTTCTAGATCAAGATTATTACCTGATGCAATAATTATTGGAAATAACAAAAGTGCCAGTAATACAATTTTTTATAATTTAATTGAACATCCTCAAATTAAAGGATCAGCTCGTAGAGAAAATAGATTCTTTGATGCTAATTATTGGAGAGGTACCAATTGGTATAGATCATATTTTCCAACAAAATCAGAAAAAATTAGATTTGAAAAGAAAAATTCAAAATTAATAATCTTAGATTCTAGTCCTACAGCATATCTTCATACATATGCCGCAAAGCGTATAAAGAAATTATTGCCTGATTCAAAATTAATTATTCTTTTTAGAAATCCTACTGATCATGCATATTCATTATATCATCATCGTGTTAGAATGAAAGTTGAATCGGAAACCTTTGAGAATTGTATCTTGCATGATCAAGAAAGATTTAATGAAACAGAAAAAAAATGGCAAAATGATGAAGTCCGAGAACATACTTGGAAGGATCTACGTCTATCATACGTATCTGATGGAATTTACTTTAATCACATCGAAAAATGGTTTTCTCTATTTCCAAAAGAAAATATTCATTGCATTAATGTTGATGATCTTGCTAAAGATCCAATATATGTATTAAATGAGATTTGTAATTTTTTGGATCTACCTGAATATTCTTTTAAAAATTATGTAAAGAAAAATGTTAACAAAGAGGATTCAAGAAAAGAAACATACAAACCAATGAATCCCGAAACCAGAAAAAAATTAATTGAATTCTATAAACCCCATAATGCAAAACTAGAATTATTTTTAAATAAAAAATTTCATTGGGATGAGTAAATAGAAATGAAAAATGCTTATCGAATTTTTCGATATATTTTATTTCAAAGAAAATTCAGCGGAATAACTTCTCCTTTTCGAGTTCTTCCTGATTCTATAGTAATTGGTGTTGGAAGAGGCGCAACTACTACTTTACATCATAATCTATCTAAAAATCCATGTTTATTTTCAGCATCATATGATGAGATTGGTTTTTTTGATGAAAATTTCCATCTCGGTCTAAATTGGTATCGTTCTCTTTTTCCAACAAAGTTTACAAAAAATAAAACAATCAAAAATCTAAAAAATTTCTCATCCTACGAAGTTACTCCTTCATATATTAGAAAACCATGGGCTGTAGAAAGAATAAAAAAAATATTACCAAATGTAAAATTAATTTGTATTCTACGTAATCCTGTTGATAGAGCTTATTCTCATTATAATATGGGTATACATGAAGGAAATATTAAAAATTCATTTGAAGATCTAATTGAAAATGACCTAAATCAACTAAAAAAATCATCTAATCTCTATGAAAAAGGTTCTAATGATTATTTTCAAAATGTTGTGGAACATTCATACCTAGCTAGAGGATTTTATGCAGAACAATTAAAAAATTGGTTCAAAATTTTTAATCCAAAACAAATTCATATAACCACGACTGAAAATCTCGCTAAAAACCCTCAAGAAACCTTTTCTAATATATTCAAATTTTTAGAAATCCCAGATTATAAAATTTACAACTTAGAAAATAAAAGACAAGGGAATTATTTACCGATGAATAATCAAACAAAAATTAAACTTGCTAGTTTTTTCAAACCTTATAATGATGAATTATATGAATTGATAGATCAAAAATTCGATTGGAATGAGGAATCATAAGAACATATTAAATCCGACCTGAGTAATAAAATCTATGCAAACTCATATTGGTCGTGGAGTAGGAAAATATATCGAAGAAGAATTATTCAAGGCTAATGAATATGTGAAAATCTGTAGTCCTAACATTTCATATTCTTT
>Ga0310120_10002661_pt1 | contig 12946 bp, 6 predicted proteins | sample CB27_AW_983_MG_FD_203506 | JGI IMG/M metagenome (GOLD analysis project Ga0310120, IMG submission 203506) | Marine microbial communities from Western Arctic Ocean, Canada - CB27_AW_983 | ecosystem: Environmental > Aquatic > Marine > Oceanic | place: Canada: Western Arctic Ocean | collected... | reverse complement strand
TGAAGACCGCGACGAGGATGGTTGTAGCGCAGGAAGCTGGTTGTCGCGAGGGTGACCTTGCCGCCCTTGAATTCGTCGAGAAAATCGCTGTAGACATGGGCGCCCCGAGGTTGCCCGCCCTGCCTGACCGCGACTCCGGTCTTTGACTCGGCAAGAAGCTTGCCGTTGAGATAGATCGCATAACCTTCGCCGGAATTCACGTGAGCCGATCCCCCCACCACGACACGGTAACGATGTCCTTTCTTCAGTGGCGGCAGTTCCACCGTGCCACGAACGAGCAGGACCTCCTTTTCCCACAGTGTCACGGGTTTCTCCCCGCAACGGCAAAATGACGCTGTGCATGTTTCTGTAAGCGCTACCAGCTTGCCGTCCAGTTGCCCGAATGGTTGCAGGCCTTTCTTCCACCCGGCCTTACCCGCATCGAAAGCAGGCATGATCCAGTTCTCCATGCCTGGGGGATAAGTTACCTTGCGGTAGCGGCTGCCTTTCTCCTTGGGTTGGCTCTCTTTCGGGTCAAAGCTGTAGTAACTCCACTGCACTTTGTTGAGGTCCGGGCCGAAGGAATGCCAGTCGTGGTCGTCGATTCCGGCCGCCCGGTAACAGTTTTCGAGTCCATACATCGCCCCCCGCAGGAACTGGTTTGCCCGCTGTGGCCGTTCGCCAGCAGCCTCTTGAAGCAGGGCCTTGTTATAGCGCGGGTTGGCAATGTAGGAAGCCGTGATACCATCGAGGATAATTGGCTTCAGTGCCTTCTGCGCGGCGGATTTTTCCTCTTCCGACGGCTCAGCTCCCTGCTCTGCAGTGACCCGTTTAGGACGTGGGGCCAGTGGGAACGGTTCAGCTTTGCCACCGAGAAGCCTGACCGTCGCGCGGCCCAGGGCATCTCCGATCAACATGTAGGTCTCGGCATTGCGGTTGTAATGATAGTCCTCACCCTTTGGCGACTCATCCACCTCGCGCCAGAAACCGCGGGTGTCGACTGAAGAAACATTCCCCGCATACTCGGGATGTTTCCCGGCGTCACCGACCGACATCTGGGCTTGGTGAATTTTCAGGAACTTCTCCTGCATACGGTGTCCGCCAAAGCCAACCGTGGCGACCACCGCGGGCAGCTTCGGTTTCTTGAACTCCTTGCGGACATCGTTGATCAGGTTGGCGAGGTGCTTTTCGTATTCGATAATCAACGATTCGGTAAAGCTGTCCTTGTGCCCCTGGAACCAGACAAACCCGGCAATTTCGTAACCCTGCCCCTTATACCCGGGGACGACCTTGGCAATGTTGTCCAAAGTCTTGCTTACGCCCTCGATCATCAGTTTGTATTCAGCTGATTCAAACTCGTTACCCGGATCGGTTCGACCGCTTGATGGCGGACGAAAATCGAAACCCAGCGAGCGATTGCCCTGGGCTGTCTTGATCAGCAGGACCTGCTCGTCATGAAACGTGCCGAGGACATGGCCGAAACCGAGTTCCGGGCCAATGGACTTACCGTTGGAGGTGGCACTCAGGGGTGAGCCCTTTCCATCCTTCGCCAGCCGGGCCTCCTGAAAGTAAACGTCGTTGCGGATCGTCCATTCGCCTTTTGCATCGAGTAACCAGGGGAACTTTCCCTCCCGTTTGACCACCGCCTCGAGGTCTCCGTTACCCAGGAGATCCGTCTTTTGCATCCAGAATCTCGGCGGCCTACCCTTGAATCCGGAGATCTTGAACTTGTAGCGCTTGCCAGCTTCAAGCGTGAGGTCCTGATTGACAGGATTGCCACCCGATTCGCGGCGGTAAACTTCCCTGCCATCGAGTTGCATGACGCCGTAGGAACTCTCACCGAATCCGCAGCGCAATTGATAAACCCCGTGTTGAGGCACCTCCAACTGCCCTTCGTAAATCGGTTTGCCTGTCTTTTCCCCACTGGGCAGATAAACGGCCAAGGGAACAGTCTTGTAGTTACCCACTTTATAAATCTGTAACGATCTACCAGGCACATCGGGATTCGAGCTGAGGTAGACCCCGTCATAAACGTTCCTGGCGCCACTCAAGTTACCCATCCCAACCATGTTCGACTGCCCCGCCAGGATGTAGACCTTTACCGGCTTGGTAACATCACCCGGCTTTCCGTCAGGATCGGGCAAGGAAGAGGGAACCTCAGCGGCTTGGGTTGGGAGGAACAGAAACGCCGTGGCCAGTGAAAATAGAATTAATCGGATCATGTGGAAGGGGTTCATTGTTGTTTGTTTTAAGTAATCAGCCTCACTCAGCAATCCCTGCCAACCCGGTGGCGATGCTTTTCAAGCTTTTCGGCCATTGATCAAAGGTCACACTCTTGGCACCAGCAATCTTCGGGGCGGTAATGCCTTCGACCAGAGAGTTCGCCGGTTGAGCATAAAGAAACTGGATCTTCTCTTGTCCGTAGGTGGCCGGCAGATGCTTGGCGTAGATCTCCAACTCAGCCGCATAATGGGCCGGAACCTCGCCGAGATTGCTTTCCGAGGGCACCCAGATCACCCCCGAGACACCCATGGGGGTCAGCGGACTCACACACCAGTTGTAGGCATAGGTCGGAATGGTATCGGAGGCAACGATCCCACCTTTGCCCGCTTCCGGGAAGGCGGGTGCCTGGAGCGCGAAGGTCGATGGAGCCGCACCTTGTTGGGCTGCCCGGGCGATGCCTTGAACAAAATCCCTGATCTCATCAACGTGTCTGGCGACGGCCTTTCTTGCCACCCCGGAATTGGGGTATTGAAGAAACAATTCGTCGAGTCGGGCCTTGAAAGCCGGGTTCTTGACATTCTTTACGCCGTGGAAGGAGGTCCAGGACAGCGGAGAGGCGAACTGGCGATTACGCCCTCCCTGCCCGGATGACATGGTGATGAAGCCCTGCGGGATGTCCGGACGGTTGAGGGCCTTGGCAAACTCATAGGCAAACATGGTGACTCCGCTGCCTTCCTTGGAGAAATCAGCACTCAACCAATGGGATCGGTACTTGCCGCTACCCGTCTCGAAACGGCGCTTTCTCGGGGTGGGAAAACTACTGGCCTTTGTCTTTCTGCAAAACTCCCTCACCAGAGGCATCGTCTTGGGCAACTCGATCTCCTTGGCGCGCCTGTCGTAAGGCCACTCAGTGGACAACAGTGTGCTCCCCGTCAGGTACCAGACGTCCCCGATGAGAATGTTCCGAACCGTCCGGTTGAAGCCATGACTGGACTTGATCTCAAGCGTGATCGGCTCGGCCGCGGCCTTCCTTGCCGGGAAAGTCACCGACCACTGCTCCAGGTCATTGGGAGAAACGGTTTGCGTAACCCCATCCAGGGTAACGGTTACCTTGACGCCTTTGTTCGCATGCCCCCAGATTTCTATCGGGTGATCGCGCTGAAGAATGGCTCCATCGCGATAATACTCGGCCACCTGCAGGATGGGATAGTCAGGGTCGGTCCAACGAGCATACTTCGCCTTGAGGGCAGCAGCTTTTTCCAGGTCGTCTTCCTCGAAGATCAACTTGCCATCGATCACGGCAAAGGGAGTCGCGGGCAGGCCTGCCTTGTTGTAGAGGTTGGATTTTTCGGGAACCGCGCTGTAGGCATATTGCACGCCGATTGGGGCAGCCACTTTTTCAGAGGTGACCACCACGGCATCCCCGACGATCTTCGCCTCCGCGCCATGCCACTTCCTGTCTTTGCCGCAAAGCCGGAAGTGATTGAGCTTGGCTCCCGGGGTGGGCTTGGCGGGCTCAACGAACTTACCCGGTTCCCGGTAGTCCTTGGCCATTCCCTTGTTGCCCACCACCAAGCCACCAAAGAGGCTTTCCTTCTCGAAGGAGACCAACACCTTTTCCCCTTCCACTTTGTGCCCTTTATAAATCGGGCCAGTGCAGGCAACCTCCTTGCCGTATTGTTTGGCGAGGGCCCACCGGGCCATGCGCATCCCGGGGTGCAGTTTGTTGTAGTAGTGGATGCCACCGGGGTTGGCCGAATTAAGGTCGGATTGCACCACCATCCCCACGTTTTCGCGATTGTTGGCAAAAAACATGTGCTGCACCTGACGGATGTCGGCAAAGCCGACGTTATCGGGGTCAGGCGCCCCGTAGCATTGCATCTGCGTGAAATAGAAAGGCATCCCGGGCATCCCCCAGGCATCCCTCCAGCCTTGGACCAAGGCCTCCATTCTCGCTGCGTAGATCCTGCCGTCCCCACTGTTGCTGGTCCCCTGGCACCAGATCGCACCACGGATGGCATAAGGGATGACGGGAGTAATCTTGCCATTGAAGAACTGGGACGGCCCACGCCACATCCCGGCGATCCCGGGAAGGTTCGGACGAGTAGGCATCTTGCCTCCGGCTTCCGCGATCCTGCCGGCTTCCTCCTGCCATACCTTTAAGTCCCTGTAGTATTTCACAAAGGCGTCACGGCCTTGCTTGGTGAGGGGGTCCGCATCGTGAATGAGGTCAGCGTCCTCTTTAAGACTTGGATGATCCTCTATCGCCTTGCGTTGGGTAAAGGCCTCGATGCGGGTGTTGCTGTGGGCGCTGAGCAGGATACCGATGGGCACGTTCAGTTCCTTGTAGAGCTCGTGGGCGAAGGAAAGGGACAGTGCTGAAAACCCACTCGCCGCACTGGCCTTCTTCCAGCCTTCCTCGGTCGTGGCCTTCTTCTGTGGATAGAGGGCGGACACGGTGTTGACGTTGATTTCCCGGATGGGCACGTCCTCCTTGGCCGAGGCAAGTTGCTTTGCCAACTCGTTGCACATGCTTTTCCCGGCGATCCAGACCATGTTGGATTGGCCGGAGGAGAACCAAACCTCACCAACCAATACCCCCTTGAGAGCTATCGACTTGCCCTGGTTGTTCTTCACCTCAAGACCCTGTTCTTCCCGGGATGCCTGCAAGGGATCGAGTTTAACCAGCCAATCACCATTCTTGTCCGCCACCACAGTCTTGGTTTGCCCGACAAACTCGACAGTCACCTGGTTTCCCGGCGCATCAAAACCCCAGACCGGAACCTTGGATTCCCGCTGCAGGATCATGTTGTCCGTAAAGGGAACCGCCAGTTCCAGTTGCTGATCGGCGGACGACACGCTGAAAGCCATCAATAGCGGCAGAAAAACGGAGAAAAGTGTCTTCTTCATGTTATTTGTCTGGAGGCGAAAGGTTTATTCCCGGTCCCTTCTGAACCATCTTCTTGCGCACCATTTTCTGGTCCAGGTTGCCGTATGGGGCAATGGGGTGGCTGAGGTGCTGAAAGCAACTGAGTTCGCCCTGATCCGCTCGCCGTTCTTGGTTTCGGGAAACAACTCCATCTGCCCGGCGCGTTTCAGCGTCTGCGGCAGTCACATGACCACTGCAGACCCCAAACAGAATGGCACAAAACAGTTCTGGATATATCCTCATGCCTTCTAGTTTACCTTCAATTCGATCAAGTAGGACCCATCCCGATTTTTCTTCAGCACCTTCATGCTCATGGGCGCGTCCTTGTGATCGAATCGATCGCCCGGCTGGAACGGGGCCTTCAACAGGTCTGCTTTCGGGTAAACAACGACCGGGTTTTGTCCTGTAGCAAGCTTGGCATCGACGCTGTAGACAAGGACCCCGACAGAATCCTGAACCTTGTCTTTGCTTCGGATGGGCTGCGAAATCTCAACGACAAAGACCTTGCTGGGTTTGACCGGATCATCTACGGGCACGGTGATCATCGAGACACCGGACGACGCGTTCAATGGCGTCAGTTCGAATCGATGGGTCCCCGAGGCGATATAGGTTTTTCTGTTGGCGTCGAGCCAGCCAAATTTGTGGCGATGCCAGCCGAGGAAGCCGCTCGCCCGCCCAGCCGACGACATGATGTCCCATGGACCAGTGGGGTTTTTCGGCCCTTCGACACCGCCATACGTATATAGATCGGGCAGACCCATCAGATGCGCCGTTTCATGGGCGAGCACATACGGGCTGCCGCTGGAAATATTCAGCGCCACATTGATCTTCTTGCCGTTATACGGAATGGCGATCTCATCCCGCTCCCCGAACGCCGTGTTCCCGATGCGCGGCATGTTGACCATGATGTAGTCGTAGGTCAGAAAATCGACTTTCGGAAAGAGATCAAATATTTCCACAAACAGTTCACGGTGTGAATCGGTTGTCCTGCTGCTGTAATTCTTGGCAGACTTGGACAAGCGCCGCCAACCGTGAACATGCTCGATCTCAATAGACATTTTCCCATAAGACTGTTCATGAAACAGTTTCTGGAATGTCCCGTTGCCCAGAACGACCTTGCTCCGTTCCTTCGTATCGTTCTTCATCACCGCATCCGAAAAGTCAGCATAGAGCATGATGGCTTTTTTGTGGCCGATGGTGCTGTCATAGATCAACGGATCATTGGCGCCCTCGGTTTTGTAGACATCGCCCCTGGTGTCCAGGACAGGAATCTGAATCGTGGCCGCCAGTCCCAGTTGCTGCCCGGCGGCCGACACACTGATCGCCATTGATCCTGCCAGGAGAGAGGAGAAGAGGGTCATATTCATGCTGTGATACTGTGAAAGTTGGATTCGAGAACTGTTCAGACCGCTGCTCCCGCTTGAGACCGTTACCTTGCCAGGACCAGCAGTTGTGATTTCCAACCCGGTTTGTTTCGGGTGCCGAATCCTCCGATTTCCACGAAGAGGTAGTCCTTACCGTCAAGGTTTCTGGCTTCCATCCTGAGGGCCTGGAACCTGGTCAGGTCCATCAGCGTGTTTCCTGACCATGTCCACACCGGGTTGTCAGTCCTGCCTCCATCCTTGAAGGTGAGCTTGGAGAACGGAGGCCGGTTTGCCCGGGTCTTCTTGCTTGGATCAAAGTCGGCGACGTCCGCCACCTGCGCAACCGCTTTCCAGGTTCCGCGAACCTGCGGGTTGTTTACAAACCGGCCATTCCAGCGGAACTTGACGGCCGAGGCCGACTGTTCCCGGTCCTCCGGATCCTGCTTGGCCTGCCACTCGGAGGACAGCATGGGAACCAGGGCGGCCGACTTGAAGACAAGGTCATCGCCCATGGGCGGCAGCTTTTGTTCCTCGATATGCAGGCTGAACTTGCCCTGGGGAACGGGCTTGCTGGGCTTGACCTTGTACTTGTCGTTGTTGCGCAGGAAAGTCATCACCGCGATGCAGACCTTGCCGCCTTTGAAATCGTCCATGAAATCCCTGGTGATATAGGCTCCCTTGGGCAATCCGCCCGAACCCCGCCCATTACAGGTCTTGGCCTCAATCAAGAGCTCACCGTTAATATAGATGACATGTCCCCCACCGGATCCCACATGGTTGCCGTCATTGACCCGCAGGCGGTACCGGTGACCGGACTTCACGGGGGGGACCTCGAAATGCTGGCGCAATAAGAGCACCTCTTTTTCCCAGAAGGTGTTGATCCTGGTGCCGCCATAACAGCCCGGGCCGGTGCAACCAGCGCCACACTTGTGCACCGGTCCGGTCGGGAGTTTACCCATGTAGTGCCCGAAGGGACTCTTGCCCGGCTTGAATGCGTTCCAGTCATTCGCATCATTGGCCTCGAAGCCGGTCTCATGCCACTTGTCCATGTCCTTGGGCATCGTCACCTTGCGGTAACGGGTGATGAGCTGGTCGAAGGGCACCTGTTCGGAAGGAATGGGGGCGAAGCTATGGTAGGCCCACTTGGCGCTTCGCAGATCCATGAACATGTGCCACCCGTAATCCTTGTAATCGGCCCGGTCGTAGAGAGCCACCAACCCATCAATTGCATCGCGGGATCCACCGGCATAGCCGCTTTGAATCTCACCGGCGGACAACTGATGTAACTTCGCGCGGTTTCGACCGACAAATTCGGGAATCAATTCCTCCATGATAATCGGCTGGATCGCCCTTTTCAGCTTGGGGCCAAAGCGACTTGAGTCGGCCCTGAGGAAGAACTCCTTATAGGGCAGAATTTCATTTGGTTGGCGCTGTCGAGCGATCTCGTAGAGCACATCCAGTCCACCCGGAACGTCAGCCAGGGATTCGGCGATGGCTTCCAGGTGGAACTCAAAGGTTGAGGTGGTGTCCAGGCCTCCGGGAGCGGTCTTTGATCCCGCATAACCAGTGAAGGTCCCTTCCAGGGTTTGGGTGGCCAACTTTTGCACCGCAGATCCGGCTTCCTTGATTCTGGCCCGGATTCCGGCGCCAAGCCCTCTCGTTACCGACACGCGCTGATTCTTCCGAATAAGATCTCCGATCGCGGGGAGAACGCGCCTGTAGCACCGTTCATCCGCCACCACTGGAGTTAACGCGGTCAGGGCTGCATTCTTCAGCCAGTCCTCCTCCTGCCTGAGGTACGGGAGAAGCAGATCAACGAGCGGAACGATCTGGTCCGCCGAGCCGCGGCCGACGATCTGTAGCGCAGCATCCTTGACCCACCAGGATTCCTGCGGATCCTTGACCGCCTGTGCCGCGAGTTCGAAAACCTCAGAGGTAATCGCGTCCGGCTTGTGCAAGAGGGCCCCGAACATGACCCGTCGAACGCGAGGATCGTGGTGCTTGAGAAACTCCGTCACCAAATTCATGCGCACCTTTCCGCCGGCTGCTTTCCACCCGATGTAGCCGCTGTTGATGCCCAGAGCCTTGTAGGCGGCGATGTTGCGTATGTTGTGCTCCTGGTGATGGACGTAGCGGCGTATCTCGTCGTCAGTGGGTTGCTCTGCACCGTGGAAACGGCGGATGAAGGCCATGCTGGAATCCTTGGCCAGGGTCTCGCCCGACAAGTCCTGCTTCTTGCCATTCTTGTCGGGTACGGCCTCGAAGGAGAGGAAAGCATTATCCGCTTCAGTTCCCCACAGTTGCTTAGGCAATTGGTAGGGCTTAGAAAATTTTGTGCGTGGTGCCCCAGCGATGCGGAGGGTTTTGCGCGGGATGGTGTAGGCCAACGGATAAGCCACGCCCCACTGCTCCTTGTCATAACCGGAGCCTCCAAGGATACCGAACGAACCATCGAAACGGCGTGATAGATCGTAGTGCCACTGGCGGTTGTCCATAAACTCACGGTATTGCCTGGGCTTCTTTTCGTGCATCAGGCCCATGGCGGCGCTGCGCCAGATTTCCCCGATGCCACCACCGGTGTGTCCGTGCAACATGAAGCTGGTGGTGTAAAAGCTTTGAATCGCACACACGTCGCGAGCTTTGGCATAGAGCGAATTCTCACCATCCGGCGTGAGCGCGGCGGCCGCAGCCATGGCGAAGGCGAGTTTCCCGTTTTTGCCGTTGTCAACAAAGCCAACCTCCGGACGATTGTCCCCGTAGGGATTATTGCCCCGGCCGGCGTATCGATAGAAATGCCGAAGGGAACGCAGGAGCAAACGATCCGGCACCTCGGCACCGCATTCTTTGGCCAGCATGAGGAAGGTAACGACATGGGTGCCGGCCGCATTGAGATGACCAGCCCCGTAAGAAGTAAGCGCAGATCCGCGCCCCGCCCAGGCATCGTTATGCTGGGACTTGGCGGCATTCTCGACCCAATCCTGGATATTCTCGAGGATCTTGGGATCCCCGGTCCGCAGATAGCATTCAGCCAATGGAATGCCCCCATAGCCGATATACCAGGGATACCTGTGAGGTTTCACGTCCCGGGCCCATTGCCGAACCACCTCAAGATCCTTCGCTTCTCCAGTGGAAAGCAAAAATAGCATGCCAATGCCGGCCAGCCCCTTCTGTGCGTCCGGCTTGGAGAGATAATCGGCAACCTGGCGAACGATCTTGTCAGACTTCGGGCAATTGAGCGGCCAGGTCCTGCTGTAGGCCCCGAGCACCGGAACCTTCACCGTGACCGGCCCGGCCTCGCCCTTGATGGCGAACTTGAGAATCCCATCGCTTGCTTCTGCTGCGGCGAGGATTCGGCCCAGTTGGATGCGGGGGTCAATCTCCTTGAGCTCCTGCCCGTTGATCGACTCGATGATTTGCCCCTTGGCCAGTTTGCCCGTCGTCGCGGCCGGCGAACCTTCCTCGATATCACTGATCCGCATGACAAAGGCCGGCTGGAGCAGGTCGATCCCCATGCCCACGGGACCGAAGCGCTTGACGTTCTGCAGCGACTTGGTTTCTCCGGGTCGGGTGGAGAACAGGCCGTGGGGCTCCTTGTAGAACGACTGCGCGCCAGCTGTGCACCATGGAGCAAGGCATATGGCAGCAAGATGAAAAGCGATAATTCTGATGGTCTGTTTCATTTCTGGAGTTGTTTTCCCGAGGGCGAAGGCCGTTTCCTTTTCATCTTCGGACGCAAGCGCAGGGTCACTTTCGTTCCCAGTTTCGGCAGCTGGGTGGCGTCGATCTCCCACAGCAGGGCCCCGTTTTCCCTGGAGTGCACCCCAGGGAGACAAAGCAGTTCATCCCCGAAGGTCGCGAGCGAGATCAGGTTCCCACTCCGGTCGCTCAGGTAGATGCGTGGTCCCTCACCATTGGCAATGAGCCGTGATCCGGCAAACAGAAAGGTGTGCGTAGGGAACCTCACTTTGTCCTCTTCGTCCCCGATCCCATCCGAATCGACACGGACGATGAAATCGCTGATGGGGCGCTCGATGACTTCTCCTCCCTCCTTCTTCCACACCAGAGAGACCTCCACCAGATCGCCCCGGGGGGGAGTCTTGAGCCAACTCGTCTCATCGCCTTCCACCGGCTTCATCATCGCCGGATTTCCCGGCTCGGCACCAAGCAGCAGGAGAGCGGCATGAACGTGCATCGGCCTCGCCGCAATCGCGACAATCGATTCGTGCTCCTTGCTATCCCTGGTACAGGCCACCAGCTCCAGCGTCCCCTCCCGGAGACATACCGTGGCTTCGACATCCACGCAGCGCGCCTGAACATTGACCTCAATCCCTGGAAGCTTGACCGGCTCAGCCGCGGCGTTCGTGACGGCTGTCGCCACGAGAACCAGGAATATTCTGGACAACCTCGACGACACTTTCAGCGATCTTGCTGCAACAACTCCACCATCGCCTTACCCATTGCCTCACCGACGTTCATGTAGGTTTCCGGGTTACCACCGTAATGGCCGCTGGAACTACCACCCTTTGAGAGTGGGTGAGTGTAGACGAATGCCACCTTGTCCTCGAGTTCGGGATCATCGCTCTTTGCAACGGCTTCCATCGCATCGAGAATCTTTCCATCGCCTCCTTGGGAACCTTTTTTGGTCTGACCGAGGGATGCGGTGACAAACCTGGCGTCGGGAGCATCGAAATCCTTCCGCAGTGACTTGATGAGCTGGATCAGGTTTTTTTCGTACCTTTCGTAGTGCGCGGCGTTGCGCATGTCCTTGTCACCCTGCCACCAGAAGAATCCGGCGACTTCGTACTCCTTGGCTCCGGGGTAATACTTGTCGAGGTCATCAAGCACCTTCTTGGCAGCAGCGATATCACCGTCGTACTGACACCCGGCATACCATTCGCCCTGAACCGGCTCACCGTTGCCTTTGGGGTCATTCGGGGTGCCGCGGTAACCGGGCTGCGTTTTCCCGCCGTGCTCATAGGGCTCGCTTCCGGGAGGCAGAAGGTCCCAGCCGAGACTGCGGTTGCCGATGCAGCTCTTGAGAATCATGACCGGTGCGTCGGTGACATGACCAACATAGTGGCCAATCCCGATTTCCGGTCCGATGTTGCCCTGAATGGTCATCCAGTCATTGGTGTAATCTTTGGAAGGACCTGTCCCGGAACACATGACACGCACGTTGCGCACATCCTTGCGCACAGTCCACTCCCCGGCATCATCGACCAGGTAAGGGTATTTTTCTGCGGCGACCCCTTGCAAGGTGCTCGGCTTTCCAGCCCCAAGCATGTTCGATTGTCCCAACAGGATGTAGACTTGGACCGGCTTGCTCATGTCCCCATCCCCCCGGTCGGGGTCCGGCAGTTCGTCAGGCAGTTCCTTAACCTCGGTGGTTTTTCCCGCGGGCCGGCTGCCGTTCTTCTTCAGCCACGCGATGTCATCCTCCGAGAGCTTGTCCTGCGTGAAGGTCATCCGCTTGCGGTTGGGCAGGGTCACGCTGACCTTTCCGCTCGCGGCGTCGTAGGATTGCAGTTGGCCTTCAAAGGTCTTCGCTCCGTCCGCGCTGGTCCACGTACGGGACTGGAGACTGGAGGAAAGCACGATAAGAACAGCAGCGGCAGCTGGGGCGATCAGTCGATTCTTGAGTGGATTCATGATCAAGGTGGAAAGTCAGGTTCGAGCCATGGGATTTCATAACAGAATTCCGGTAGGTGTTACCCGGCAAATATCCGGTTCTGTCATTCCTATTGCGAATTATTGTCGCGTATTTGCGCCACCTCTCGATCAGATCGGATTCTCCCCCGTCTAACGAGACCCATGCACCCGGGCTGTGGCGACAAGCGGTAGAGTCAGGGAGCGGAAATCGTCACCACCACGTCGTCGATGGAGAGACCGCTGAAGGCATCCGGGCTACTGTCGCTCACGAAGTTGAACTCGATGCGAACATTCTCGCCAATGGCCTCGACCGGGACCGGGATACTGATGCTGGTGTAGCCGGTATCGAAGACGGCCATGTCGAGATCATGGTCAGGCCCCAGTTGCACATCGTCAGCGACCCGGCGGAAGCGGACAATCGCGGTGTCCCCGAAGCCGTCGGCATCCCGGTAGGCTTTGAAGGTCAACTCCGCTCCTGACAACCCGCTGAAGTCGAGGGGCGGGGAGAAGAGGGAGATGTCGGAGTTCGTTCCGTAGTCCCCCAGGTTGGTGGACCAGGCGTTGGCCGAGTCGTCGGCTCCCGTGATCGGTCCCGTGCTGCCGGAAGGCGTGCCCAGTTGCCAGAGGGTGTTGTTACTAGCGTCATTGACAACCGCGACCCAGTCACCCGCACCTGATTCGAAGTTCTCCTCAAGCAGCGGCGGAGGTGGCGGGAGCAGGAACTCTTCCACCCGGTAGAAGCGGGTCGAATCGCCCGGCCGAAGAATGGTGTGGGTATTGAGCGGGGCAGTCTCCGCAATCA
>Ga0310120_10002651_pt1 | contig 12974 bp, 11 predicted proteins | sample CB27_AW_983_MG_FD_203506 | JGI IMG/M metagenome (GOLD analysis project Ga0310120, IMG submission 203506) | Marine microbial communities from Western Arctic Ocean, Canada - CB27_AW_983 | ecosystem: Environmental > Aquatic > Marine > Oceanic | place: Canada: Western Arctic Ocean | collected... | reverse complement strand
GGTGACTTTGTCTGGATGGTAGAGGTCATCACCGCGGGACTTGCTGATCTCTTCGAAGACCGCGGGATCCACCATGCCGCAGCCGGCGATCTCGATCCACCGGGGATCCTGCCCCTTGACGCGGAGCTTCACGTCGATCTCGAAGCTGGGCTCGGTGAAGGGAAAGAAGTGGGGACGGAAGCGGACTTCGGTGTCTTCCCCAAACATCGCGCGGTAGAAGAACTCGAGCGTTCCCTTGAGGTCGCCGACTTGGACGTCGGTGTCTACGTAGAGGCCTTCCAGTTGATTGAAAACGCTGAGATGGGTGGCGTCGATCTCGTCCCGGCGATAGGCGGAGCCGGGAGCGATGATACGCACGGGCGGGGCCTGGGATTCCATGGTGCGGACCTGCACGGTGGAGGTGTGGGTGCGGAGAAGTTTGCCGTTGTCGAAGTAGAAGGTGTCCTTCTCGTTGCGGGCAGGGTGCTCCGGCGGGGTGTTGAGAGCATCGAAACAATGAAACTCCGTTTCGATTTCAGGGCCTTCGGCAAGGGCGAAGCCGAGGCGTCGGCAGATTTGGACGGCTCGGTCCTTGAGTTGGGTGAGGGGGTGGAGATTGCCGGAGTGGAGTGCGCGACCGGGAAGAGTGAGGTCGAGCCCCTCGAGCGCGGCGCGGTCGGCTTCGTCCTGAAGGGCGGTGCGTTTGGTGTCCAGCGCAGCGGTGATTGCTCCCCGGGCGGCATTGAGGAGCTGGCCCGCGACCGGTTTCTCTTCCTTGGAGAGCGTCTTCATTCCGGACGAAGCGGCGGTAAGACGTCCCTTCTTGCCGAGGAAGGCAATGCGTGCGGTGTCGAGTTCCTGTTCGCCGACGGCGTGGGCGATGGTCGCAAGGGCGTCGGCTTGTATCTGTTCGATCTCTTCCTTCATAGGGGAGTGGAGTGCTGGAGTTGGGGAATGGTGGAGGAGTGAAAGAGAAGTTCGGAAAGGGGAGCTACGTGGGGAGCCGGAATCGTAGAGTATTCTTCGCGGGCTGGTGGAGTTCGGTGCTTCCGAGAGGGGCGATGTTTTTTGGGCTGTGATTGCGGTGCGCCGTTCTGAATGCGCGAAGTAAACAAAAAAGGGCCGCCGATGGCGACCCTTTGAGCATTGATTGGGTTGAAGGGGCTCAAGCCACCGCTTTGCTCTCGAGGGCCGTCTTGGCCTGTTCAAAGATGGCATCAAACGCAGCGGTATCGTGGATCGCGAGATCGGAGAGGATCTTGCGGTCGACCTCGACACCAGCGGCGGTGAGGCCCTCGATAAATCGGCTGTAGGTCAGGCCGCGGTCGCGGGCGGCGGCACCGATACGCTGAATCCAGAGGCGGCGAAACTGCCCCTTCTTCTTCTTGCGATCGTAGTACTCGTGTTGCTGGGCCTTGAAGACCGCATCCTTGGCGTAGCGGTAGAGCTTGGAGCGGAATCCCCGGAAGCCTTTCGCCCTTAGGAGGACGCGCTTGCGGCGTTTGCGGCTTGAGGGGCCGTTAGTTACACGTGGCATGCTGGTATCTTTCTTTGAGACGGATTGTTGCGATCACCTCCCACAGTCTCATCCGTTCGTATCCCGCGCGGGGCGGGCAGGCTGTGTAGAGGGTGTGCCGGGATGGCACGGTCCTGAATCAGGAACTAGAAGAGTCAATCACCCGAATGGGAGGCTTGCCCGCACATTTTTGAGATCAGCCTTGGAGACCAAGGCAGCCTTTCCGAGGAAACGCTTCCTCTTCCGACTCTTTTTCTGAAGAAGATGTCGTTTGCCTTGTTTCCTACGCAAAATTTTTCCGGTGCCAGTCACCTTGAAACGTTTTGCGACCGCCTTGCGGGTTTTGGCTTTTCCTGCAGCTCGAGCCATGGGGCGCGGAGGCTATCCGCCGATTGAGGGAATTCAAGGGATTTTTGGCAGAAATGGTCAGAATTTGCGCAGGGCCGATCAGAAGTTGCGAAAGAGCCGGAAATGGGCGCTTCTTCCGAGGAGAATCAGGGTTGGAGGGCCCCTCGCACCGCCTCGGTGAGGGGGGCATCCTGATCGGTGAAGATGGAGCGCAAATTCAAGAGCAACCTGTCTTCGTGGACATAGCCGACCACCGCCGGCTCCTGAGCGCGCAGGCGATGGGCCAGCTTCTCGAGACCCATCTTCTGCGGAGTGATTTCGAGGGCGACGGAGGGAAATTCCGCTTTGGGCATGGTGCCGCCTCCGGTCTGGGAGGTGGTTTCCACGATGGAGATGTCGGCCGGCAGATCGCCGAGTTGCGCGAGGATCGCTTTCGCCCGGGTGTGCAAGCTCTCCATCGGAGTGGAGAGGAAATTGAGGACCGGCACGTCGGGAATCTCGTCCCCTTTACTTCGCAGGTAGTCGTCGATGCACTCCTGCAGGACGGTGAGGATGAGCTTGTCGCAGCGTACCGCCCGAAAGAAGGGCTCGGCCTTGATCCTGGCGACCAGTTCGGCCCGGCCGGCGATGATTCCGGCCTGCGGACCGCCCAGGAGTTTGTCGCCGGAGAAGGTGATGAGATCGATCCCGTTGCGGAGCGCCTCCTGCGGGGTGGGTTCGTGATCGATGGGTGCGAGTTCATCGGTATTCATCACTGCACCGGAGCCGAGATCTTCGACGAGTGGGAGGCCATGCTGATGGGCGAGGGCGGAAAGTTCCGGGACGGCGGGCTCGGCGGTGAAGCCTCCGAGATAGAAGTTGGAACGATGCACCTTCAGAATGAGGGCCGTGCGCTCGGTGAGGGCTTTGGCGTAGTCCTTGAGATGGGTCTTATTGGTGGCCCCCACCTCCACGAGTTGGGCGCCGGAGGTTTCCAGAACTTCGGGAATCCGAAAGCCTCCGCCGATCTCGACCAATTCCCCTCGCGAGACGATGATCTCGTTTTTTTCGGGGGAAATCAGGGTGCGGAGGGTGAGAACGAGAGCGGCCGCGCAATTGTTGACCGTGGTTGCGGCTTCGGTATCGAGGAGGACTGCAAGGGCCGTTTCCAGATAGCCGGCCCGGCGACCTCGCTTGCCATCGAGAAGATTGAACTCGAGGTTTGAATAACCGGTCGCAATCCTGCGCAGGGCGCCGGCGGCACGATCTCCGAGGGGAGAGCGGCCGAGATTGGTATGAATGAGGACGCCAGTGCCATTGATGACGGGCTGCAGGCGGGAGGCTGCGAAGGATTGCAGGCCCGCGCGGATCTCACTCTCGATTGTATTGCGGGGGCCTTCTTCCCCCTTGATCATGCGCTCACGCCACTGCTCGAGGGCGCGTTTGACGTAACCGGTGACCAGCGGGCGGGGAAGACTGACTTCGTCGGCGAGGGCGAGGGTCAGTTTCTCGACCGAGGGGAGTTGGCTGAAATCGGGCATCGCTTACGGAGTCTCCCGGGCTGGTTCATCGACCTCGGCGTCCTTGTCGAGACAGCGGTCGCAGATTTCGTGATCGTCTTCGGTGACACGGAAGTGACGGTCGGGGTGGCTGGCGTCCGTGGCGCCACAGGTCTCGCACTCATGGAAGGCAGGCCCGGCCGAGAGAGAGCGGTCGCGGAAGGAAGATCTGTGCGCTGCAGTGCGACTACGATCACGAATCGTGCGCCAGAAAAGGGGCACGGCCCAGATGAGGTAGGGAAGAAAGGCGAGGGCGGTGTAGCGGGCGAAATCAAAATCCTTGATGCACCCAATGATGGTCATCACTCCGAAGATGGCCCCGAGGACCCACACCTGAACTGGCAGGATGAACATCAAGAGAAACTCGACGCGTGGAAAACGGGTGGCAAAAGACACAAATATGGCCGACTCGTAGAGCATTCCTCCCTGGGAAGACTCCAGTGGTCCAAAGAGCAAGGTGGAGAGGATGATGCAGGCGAGAATCGCATAAACATAGATCGAGGTGCGGAAGGCGCCCCAGTGTTGCTCGAAGGCATCGTTGATCATGAATGAGATCTTGGTCAGGAAAAACATGAAGATGGTGCTGATCAGGCCGGTGGGAAGAATCGGGGGAATGGCGAGAAAGGAGAAGATGCGCCAATATTCCCCGGCGTGAAATTTTTCTTCGTCGTAGACGAAGCCACCGATGGCCTCCCAGTTGAGGACCAGCAGGATATAGACAAAGAAGTGGATGACCGCGATTCCCCGGATGAGACCGGGAAAGCTCAGCCACTTGAACTTCTGCTCCACGGAAAATACTTGCTGCCCCACAAGGGCGAAGAAAGGGCGGGACGCGCTCATTGACAAGCCTCATCCCGCCTCACAGCATCTCGGGCGTGAGCGGAGAGCTGAAGGAAACGCCCTTGAGGGAGGTTCATGTGGAGTTGGGCGCGAAAATGGTAGGGTTCTCGGGTTGGGACATGCCTATTCGCTATGGCTCAATTCTTCAGGAGCACAAAGCGGTGAGGGAGGGAGCAGGCGCATTTGACATCTCTCACATGGGGCAATTTTTTGTGGAGGGCCCGGATGCGGCCTCCTGGCTCAACAAGTTACTCACAAATAATTTGGATAAATTGGGGGAAGGGGAGGGGCACTACACCTTTCTGCTGAACGAACATGGCGGGATCATTGACGACCTCCTCCTCTATCGAATTCGCGAAAATTCCTTCTTACTCGTGGTCAATGCCTCCAAGATTGCGGAGGACTACGCTTGGATGAAGGCCCACCGCAAAGGGGAGGTCGAATTCAAGGACTGCAGTGAGGAGGTTGCCGGGATGGCGGTGCAGGGACCTCGCTCGACGGAGGTCTACTCCCGCATGATGGGGGGGAGAACCTTGCCCCCGCGCAATGGGGTGGACGACTTCGAAGTGGAAGGACAACGGATCCTAGTCTGCCGAACGGGTTATACTGGGGAGGACGGATTTGAATTTTTCTCGGCTTCGGGGGGCGGGGCGCACTGGTTTCGCTCTGCCCTGAGCGACGGCGCAGCGCCTTGCGGGCTGGGTGCGCGGGACACCTTGCGTCTGGAGATGTGCTACCCCCTCAATGGTTCCGATCTCAGCCCCGAGCGCTCTCCGCTAGAGGCCGGGTTGGCCTTTTTCGTCGACTTGGAGAAGGGTGAGTTTATGGGGCGGGAGGCGCTGGTGGCTCAGAAATCACAGGGTTTGAGGGAACGACTGGTGGCTATTCGCTGTCTTGAGGCGGGTCCGCCGATTCGCCCTGGGGCGGTGGTGCAGGACCGCGAGGGAAACGAAATCAGCAGGCTCACGAGTGGCATCCTCTCACCCTCCCTGGGGGTCGGAATCGGTTTGGCCTACCGAAAGCCCTTGCCAAGGTGGGAACCGAACTGGGGATTGAAGTGCGTGGGCGAAAAATTCCCGCGGAAGTAGTGAAAAAGCCTTTTTACAAGAAGGGGTAACGCGCTAGGAACACACGCAGCAGCCAATGAACGTTCCCGAGAAGCTTCGTTACACATCAGATCACGAGTGGGTGAGAATCGAAGGCAATATTGCCACCGTCGGAATTACAGATCATGCGCAGGAAGAACTGAGCGATGTGGTCTTTGTCGAGTTACCCTCAGTCGGCCTCGCGGTCGGTTCGGGCGATTCGATTGCCGTCGTTGAATCGGTTAAAGCAGCCAGTGAAATCTACGCCCCGATCAATGGTGAGGTGGTGGAGATCAACACCGAAGTGGAGAACGACCCATCCATCATCAATGGAAGTCCCTATGAGGAAGGCTGGATCTTTAAACTGCGCTTTGACGAGAAACCGGATCTCGAAGATCTTCTTGATGCCGGTAACTATGAAGATCTGATCCATTGACGTCATGGGTCTTTCCGCCGCGCTCCCCAGTGCGCCTTCCTCCAAGTCGCAGACTTCCGTGTCCATTCCCAAAGGATTTCCAGAGCGCCACATCGGGCCGTCGGAGGAGAGTTGCACGGAGCTCCTGCAAGTTCTGGGATACGACTCGCTCGATTCCCTGATCGCCGACGCGGTTCCTGAGTCCATCCGGCTCGAAAAATCGCTCTCTTTGCCGGAGGCGTTGTCCGAGACCGACGCGCTGGAGGAACTGCGCGAGATCATGTCGCAGAACCGGGTGATCAAGTCATTCATCGGTCAGGGCTACCACGGGACGAGGACCCCGGCGGTGATCCTGCGCAACATCCTCGAGAATCCGGGATGGTACACCGCCTACACCCCCTACCAGGCTGAGATTGCGCAAGGCCGCTTGGAGGCTCTCCTGAACTTTCAATCCATGGTGGTCGACTTGACCGGGATGGATGTTGCCAATTCCTCGTTGTTGGATGAAGGCACTGCGGCCGCGGAGGCCATGACGATGGCGGTGGCATCCAAGCCCAAAGGGAAGACCTTTTTCGCAGACCATAATTGCCATCCCCAGACCTTGGATGTGCTCCGCACGCGGGCTGAAGCGATGGGCATTGAGTTGTCCGTGGGCGACTGGCAGAGTCTCACGGTTGCGACCGGAGAGCTGGTGGGCGCGCTGGTGCAATATCCCGATACCTTGGGCGCCGTTCACGACTACGAAAAGTTTGCCAGCATGGTGCACGATGCGGGCGGGCTCTTTATCGTGGCTGCCGATCCCCTAGCTCTCACGTTGCTCAAGGAACCCGGCGCCTTCGGGGCGGATCTCTGTGTGGGATCGACGCAGCGATTCGGAGTGCCCCTTGGATTTGGTGGCCCCCACGCGGCCTACATTGCCTGCCGCGACGCCCTCAAGCGGAAGCTCCCGGGCCGCCTCGTTGGGGTCTCGGTGGATAGCGCCGGCAAGCCCGCTTACCGGCTCGCCCTGCAGACCCGCGAGCAACACATCCGACGCGACAAGGCCACTTCGAACATTTGCACCGCGCAGGTTCTTCTGGCGGTGATCGCATCCATGTATGCGGTCTATCACGGGCCGAAGGGGCTGCGCGACATCGCGGCCCGGATTCATGCCCTCGCGGGAAGGTTTCTTCACGCCCTGCGGAAGGGTGGCGTGGAAGTCGCAGGAGAGACCTTCTTTGATACCGTGACCCTGCAACTCGGAGAGAAAGCCGAGGCCTTTGTGAAGGCCGCGGAGGGGCGGGGCTATAATTTGCGCTCCCTGGATGGAGGCCGGGTTGGAGTCGCGTTTGACGAAACAGCCAATGAGGAGGATGTCCGCATCCTCCTCGAGTGCCTCGGGCAAGCGTCGGATGACGAAGCGGTGATGGAGATTCCGGATACGCTCGAGCGAAGGAGCGGTTTTCTCACCAACAAAGTGTTCAGTCTCTATCACAGTGAGACGGAAATGATGCGCTACCTCCGTCGCTTGGAGGGAAAAGATCTCGCCTTGAACGAATCCATGATCTCCTTGGGATCCTGCACCATGAAGCTCAACGCGGTCTCCGAAATGATGCCGGTGACCTGGCCGGAAGTGGGCACCATTCATCCCTTTGCACCGGAATCGCAGACCAGTGGTTATCGCACCATGCTGCGCTTGCTGGAAGACTGGCTCGCAGTCATCACCGAGTTTGCGGCGGTCTCTCTGCAACCCAACGCCGGATCTCAGGGAGAGTACGCCGGACTGCTTGCCATTCGTCGCTATCACCAGGAGCGGGAGGAAGTGCACCGCGACATTTGTCTCATTCCTCTCTCGGCGCACGGAACCAATCCAGCGTCGGCCGTGATGGCGGGCTTTCGGGTAGTGCCCATCAAGTGCGACGATGAGGGCAATATCGACCTTAGTGACCTGCAGGCCAAGTGTGAGAAGCACAGCGGTGAACTGGGAGCCCTCATGGTGACCTATCCCTCGACGCACGGTGTATTCGAGGAAAGCATCCTGGAAGTGTGCGACACCGTGCATCGCCACGGGGGACAGGTCTACATGGATGGGGCCAACATGAATGCGCAGGTTGGGCTGACCAGTCCGGGGCAGATCGGGGCCGATGTCTGCCACCTCAACCTGCATAAGACCTTTTGTATTCCCCATGGTGGGGGAGGTCCCGGAGTGGGGCCGATCGGGGTGGCCAAGCACCTGGCGCCCTATTTGCCGGGTCATGCCGCGCTCGAGCACTCTGCTGGTGCGGTCAGTGCTGCGCCCTGGGGGAGTGCCTCCATCAATGCGATCTCCTGGATGTATATCCGGATGATGGGGGTGCCGGGGTTGACCACCGCCACCAAGGTGGCCCTCCTCAATGCCAACTACGTCGCTCATCGCCTCCAGGATGTTTTCCCGGTGCTCTACACCGGAGCCAAGGGGCGGGTCGCACACGAGTGCATCATTGATCTGCGCCCCCTCCAGAAAGAGAGTGGTGTGACGGTCGAGGATGTGGCCAAGCGCCTGATCGATTACGGCTTCCACGCCCCGACGATGAGTTGGCCGGTGGCGGGAACCTTGATGATTGAGCCCACCGAATCGGAGTCGAAGGAGGAACTGGATCGCTTCTGCGAGGCCATGATTTCGATCCACGCCGAGATTCAGGATGTCATTTCCGGGCAGGCAGATCGGGAAAACAACGTCCTGCGCCGCGCGCCTCATACCGCGGAAGTTCTCGCTGCTGATCACTGGGACCGGCCCTATTCGCGCGAACAGGCGGCGTTTCCCGTGGCGCGGCTCCGGGAGCACAAGTTCTGGCCCATGGTAGGCCGGATTGATAATGTCCATGGGGATCGAAATTTGGTCTGCACCTGTCAAGGAATGGAGGCTTACCCTTCAGACTGATGAGTGAAGAGGACGACGAAGACCGGAATCCGCCCCCGATTGATTGGGAGGGCTGGCATCCGGAGATTCGGGCGACTCTCATGTTCATTCGGGACGGAGAGGATGTGCTGCTGATCAAGAAGTTGCGGGGCATCGGAGCGGGCAAGGTGAATGCGCCGGGTGGAAAGATCGATCCGGGCGAGACCCCCCTGGAGGCTGCCATCCGCGAAACGCAGGAAGAAGTGATGGTCACTCCGCTGAACCCTCACAAGATGGGTGAACTCTCCTTCGCGATGACTGAGATGCCCGACATCTTTGTCCACGTCTACGTGGCGAGTGGATGTGAAGGGACTCCGACCGAAACGGAAGAAGCGATTCCAATGTGGACCCCCCGCTATAAGATTCCCTACGATCTGATGTGGGAAGATGATCAGCACTGGCTCCCGCGCATGATTGAAGGGGAGCGGTTTTGCGGGAGATTCTATTTTGAAGGCGAGGGTATCCAGTGGATGAAGATCGACTGGGGCGTGGACTACTTCGGCTAGTTCCGCGGATCCTGCAGGTTGGGAGTTTCTCGGCGGTGATGGGCATCCGAAGATGGGAACAGCATGGGAAGTGATTCACCCAGCGACACCGCGAGCTTGGGGGCTCGCAGCATTTTGGTGGCGGCCAAGGATGAGCGGCTGAGCACTCTGGTGGCCGAGGGTGAAGAGGAAGTTCTCGAAGAACCTCGGGAGTAGAGGCCAACCCCTTTGGTTGACAATCGCCATCGAGAGGAGGTGGGCTCGCGCGCTCCTCCTTCGGTTTGAGCGTTGGATGCTGCCGGGGATCATCGCCCACTATCTTGTCAGAAAGCGCCCCCTCCTCAGGAGCCTTCTGCGCGCTCATTGACCGCGCCCTTTCGCTGGGAGGATCCTTTTTTCTGACCTGCCACAAATGGGCCAATCGAACTCAAGTCGAGCAAGCCCATCCGCGCTTCGCCGAATTTCTCACGAAGAAAAAGGAGCAAAAAAGGAGCATGATCCCGCGCGGCGTTTCCAAGGCAACTGGTGGCGGCATTACCAAGAGCTCTTTGAGGAGTAGCAGTCGAGCTTTGGGGGCAAGGAAAAACCCGCTCGGGTGAACGAGCGGGTTTTTGGATTATCCGCCATGCCGTCCTCGGCTCGCAAGCCACGTTCCCGTAGCCCAATAGGTCGAGGACTTCCTCCGAAACGAAGCCGTCCTGAAAAGGCATGACTTCATCTCAGCGGGGCTGCCCCCTTTGTTATCGCATCGGTCCGGGCGCGAGCCAAGTAGTGACGAACACGGCAGACGAGAGGAGAGTAGCGCAGCCTCGGGGCCACCGCAATGGGATTTCGTCATCACGCAAATTTTGGGTTGAATGAGTTGATCTGGATTGCGATTCACGGCAGTCTGGGCCAATGAGGTGGTTTATTTTTTCGTTTGTATTTTTGAATTTCGAGAGCGCGTTTGGTCAGGATCAAGCGATTTCGATTAAGGCGGCAGGAGTGACCTTGATTTGGGAGGAGATCGATGAGGATGCCTTTGATCACGTCTCGACCCTGCATTCTCAAAAGCCGGTTGCGGTGACGCTTTATCTGAAGTCCGAAGCGAAGAAGATTGTCTCGATTGATCGCAAGGGCAGTAAGCTGAGCTCCCTCACCGATGATCAGGGAACCAAGATGAAGGGCCGGATCGGGTACTTCCCGGACATCGCGAAGAATGGCTCCGGAGCCTTCGTGGACGTGGAGGGGGAGACCTACATTTCTTCCAAGGCCCAGAGGTTGATCCTGAAGGGGACGATCCATGTTGCGCTGGCCAGCAAGACGAATGCGAAGCGCTCGAAGGTGGTTCCGGCCAGGAAGGGATCGAAGCTGGTCTTGGCGGATGATCTTGTTTTTGAGATCGAGAATGCCGGGAAGGATGACTTCCGGGAGGGACGCTTTGGGATCACGCTCAAGATTGATCGTGACATCCCCATGGTTGCCAAGGTGCGCTTCTTCGATGGAGAGGGAAAGCAGATCGATACCAAGTCAGCGGGCTCCGGGCGAATGGGGTTCGGGCGGAGAGTGACCGTGACACGTGATTTCAGCCTGGAGCGTTCGGCCAAGGAGATCAGCATCGAAGTCGATCTCTGGGCGGACTTGAAAGAAGTCGACGTGCCCTTTGATCTGACGGTCGGAGTGGGCGGAGGCAAGTAGTCTCTCTCCTGCTTCGATTCAACGATCTATGGTTTGAAGTAGAAGGTCAGATAGGCGGTGGCGGCCAACTCTTCAGCGCGCATGCGACGGGGGATGTCCATCCCGGCCCAGCTTTCGATGAAGAGGACTTCGCTGTGATCGGGGTTGTAGCCTACGATGACGGAAGCGTGAAGGGGTGCTTTCTTGTTGGGCCAGGAATCCCGCGTCGCGGAGTCGGGGGATGGGATCGCGAACTTGGGATCCTGCGAGGCCCGCATGGTCTGCTTGGTGTGGATCTGATTGCGCTCATGGGAGAACCTACGCCACACGACGACGGGGAGTCCCCGATCGAGTGAACTCTTGGCTTCGCTCAATGAGAAGTCGTTGGACTTGTGGAGATCGAGGCCGGCTTCCTTGGCCACTGCGAGGTAGAGGCGTGGAAGTTGTGAGCCCGCGGCTGATCCGGTGTTCTCAAACTTGCCTGCGACGGCGAGCCAGTCTTCATCGAGGTGGAGTCCGAAGTAGCGAGCCGCCATGGTGAGGGTATTGAGGCCGCAATAGGGTTTGTAGCCTTGGGGGACGATGGGAAGATTGTCGATGCGGACGTCCCCTCGCTCGGTTTTGGAAACGCGGTCCCGGTAGACCCGCCCGAGAGCGCTCTCGGAGAGCGCCGCGCGATCAGCATCGAGCCACTCGCGGGAGGCGTTTTCCTTGGGAGTGATGAGGACCCGGATGAGGCGATCCCCACCCACCACGAGGCGGAGGAGAAGGGGGCCTTTCTTGAAGTCGGTGACTGCAGCGCGCAGGGTGCGGGTCTTGCCAATCTGGCTTTCCTTTGGACGCCCTTCCGCGAGATCGCGCAAGGCGTCCATGAGTGTTATTTGAGTTTCGCTGAAGTGCTTGGAGAAGGCCTGACGCTTCTCGGCAACCCGGCGGCGGAGCTCCGCTTGGTGCGCTCTCTTCGAGAGTCCGGGAGGAATTTTTTCATTGAAGTAGCCAAAATAGGAGCCGGCATCTGCGAAGGTGATCGCGAGGGAATCGAGGTTCCCGGAGCGATGGCGCGCCTGGACCATGATGGCCGGAAGACCGAAGACCCTGGGGCGGGCTGCGAGGTAGGATCCCTTGACCGCTGCGATGGGGGCTTCGTCGCGCCAGATTCCAGGCAGGTTTTCGTTGCCAGCCCAGACTCCGTCACCGAGCAGGATTGCGGTAAGGTCGGTGTCGTTGAGAGGGCTCTCCGTTTGAGCAAGGAAGCCCCCGACTTGGTTGGGGATAGCGGACAGGGGTAGAGAAAGCGCGGCAAGAGCGCCAAAGAGAACTCGGTAGGATTTCATGGGATCGGTAGGTCTACACCTTCGGTGCTTCTAGCTGAGAATTCATTCAGAAAAAGAGCAGAATTCTCCATTCTGTCCCCGGCGCGAAAGATAGCCCGCCGTGAGCCGATCTTGCGAAGACACCTTAAAGGCTAAACTGCTGCGCAGCTTCGGCGAGGGAGGCGAAGGGGTTTTTCGCGGTGGGGACGAATTCGTGACCGACAAACCCCTCGAAGCCGGTGTCGGCAATTGCTTGAGCAATGGCGGGGTAGTTGAGCTCCTGAGTGGCACTCAGTTCGTGACGCCCCGGGACCCCGGCGGTGTGGAAGTGTGCGATGTGCTCGATGTTGTCGCGAATGGTGGCGATGACGTCGCCTTCCATGACCTGCATGTGGTAGATGTCATAGAGCAGCTTGAAGTGCGGGTGATCGAGAAGTTTACAAAGGGCCGCCCCCCAACTGGTGTGGTCGCATTGATAGTCGGGATGATCGACCCTGGAGTTGAGCAACTCCATGACGAGAACGACGTCGTGTTCTTCCGCCAGGGGAAGAAGGCGCTCCAGGCCCACGGCGCAGTTTTCGAGGCCTTCCTGCTCAGAAATGCCGTCTCGGTTTCCGGAGAAGGTGATCACGTGGGGCGTTTTGGATTCCGCCGCGGCGGGGATGAGTTGGCGGTAGATCTCGACCAGGGTGTCGTGGTGTTCCCGGCGGTTGAAGGCGCGTTCGATGCAGCCCAATCCGCTCTCGTGTTCCGGCGCGGCGGTGACGGGGCAGCTCAGGCCGAAGGTCGCAATGGTGGCAACCTCTTCCGGCGGAAGGAGATCGATTCCACGAAGTCCGATCTGGACGGCCTGGTCACAAAGCTCCTCCAAAGGGAAGGCTT
>Ga0310120_10002650_pt1 | contig 12977 bp, 17 predicted proteins | sample CB27_AW_983_MG_FD_203506 | JGI IMG/M metagenome (GOLD analysis project Ga0310120, IMG submission 203506) | Marine microbial communities from Western Arctic Ocean, Canada - CB27_AW_983 | ecosystem: Environmental > Aquatic > Marine > Oceanic | place: Canada: Western Arctic Ocean | collected... | reverse complement strand
AGAGGTTTCTATTATTGATTGTCTGTCTCATCTAATTCATCAGCATCATATGCTCGTTTGGATGGTCGAGTTGGAATGAAGAATCGTGACATGTTAATCAATTACAATTTTTAAAGTAAATTTAGTGGGTTGTAAAAAATTGTCTTTTTACATTAACAAAATTGAACTAGATTAGGGATTTATTTTACACTCACGTGAAAGAGACTTTGTAGTAACAAAGATCACTATTCCAAGAATTCCAATTGATGTCAATCTTATGGGGATTTCATAGACGCTTAGAAATGAGCTTGCAATACTTCCAGCAGTTCCAAATGTAGTAATAATTGAAAATGCTATCGGACCACATGAACAAGCGCCAGCTGATGCTCCGATAATAGTTCCAATAATGCTAGAACCGATTTTTTTAGTTTTTTTGATTAGTTTTACACGGTAGATATTCATAGATACTGCCAATGCTGAAAAAAATGACAGAATTACAATGAGTAAGAAACTAAGAGTTGTTTCAGGATAGATCGAGAATGCTATAAATGGTTCAAAAAAAAGAAATTCTGAAATTGTAATTAGTGGAAAAAATAATAGGAAAAATATTCCAATTGCAATTAGAATGTAAGAAGGATTTGAGTAGACAGTTCCAAAAGTATTGTTCAATTTAGAGTAATGAATCTAAAGCTTTTTCAAATGTAGAATATGGATGTGGGCCAACAATACGTTCAGCAGTTCCAGATGTATTAACAATAATAAATGTAGGAGTGCTATTTGCCCCAAAATCAGTACTAGCTTTTTGTTTGTTAAAACTAATTTGAGAAAAATATTTTTTTGAGTTCATACATTCACTAAATTGTTCAGTTTCTAGTCCAAGATTAAATGCAATTGCAGTTAGTCGATCAATATTTGCCCATCCATCATTCTCATGTTGTTGAAGTTGATATAATGAAGCATGATATTCCCAATACATTCCCTGATCATTTGCACAATAAGTTGCCTCTGCAGCAGAAATAGAATCAGCCCCTATAAACGGCATATCTATGAAAACCAAATTTGCTTTTCCAGTCTCAATGTAATTTTCAATTATATCTTGACGTGTATTATCAAACCAAAGTTTACATGCAGGACATTGATAATCACCAATCTCTACAATTGTAACAGTTGCAGTTTGAGAACCTAATACAGGTACATCGGTTAACGCTATTGTTTTACCCTCATCCTGTGATGAACGTTGAACATTATCAAAATCAGACATGTAAGATGAGAACGAAATTGTTACTGCAGCAACTAAAATTACAGCAACTACACCAACTGCAATTTTCTTTGGGTTTGCCATAAAGTTTAGCACAAAAATTTAATTAAAAAACCTTGCATTGTATCTAAAGAGGCATTATTTACGCCTAAATAGACTTATGATTTTTTGGGCTACAGAATCGATAGGGCACGAACTGCAGGAAACATCAGAATTTTCAGCCTCAACTTGTTTGTCCAGTTCATTTTGCTTTTTCTCATCCATGAAGCTGTTAAGCAAAAATGGGTTATAAACAATTTTACAAAATTTTACAAATACACTATTCACCATAGGAATCAATTAATTCTAAGCATGGGTTTATTAGACGATCGAATCGAGTGAAATTAGAAATAATGATGGATTAGGTTCGCTTTCTCTGTCATTGCTTTAGACAGAAAAAAAAAATGAACACATTTGACGAATTAAAAATAAATGAAGACATAATGAGATCCATTAAGGAGCTCGGTTTTACTACACCTTTTCCAATTCAAACACAATCAATACCAGAACTTTTACAAGGAAATGATGTAATTGGTCAAGCACATACAGGAACAGGAAAAACCGCTGCATTTGGAATTCCAATGCTACAAAACATCATCCATGGAGGAGGAATTCAGGGATTAGTCATAGCTCCAACAAGAGAATTGGCCATGCAGATTACCGAAGAGATAAAGAAAGTTGGGAAATATACTAAAATTAAAGTAGTAACTGTTTATGGAGGACAAGGAATTGGAATTCAATTAGATGCACTACGTAGAAAACCAGAGATTGTAGTTGCAACACCTGGAAGATTAATTGATCATTTGGATAATGGTTCGATAAGAACCGACAATATCAAACATGTCGTATTAGATGAAGCAGATGTAATGCTGGACATGGGATTCATAGAAGATATAGAATACGTTTTACAAAAGGTTCCAGGGAATAGAATTACATCATTATGGTCAGCAACAATGCCACCTGAAATTCTTAGACTCTCAGACAAGTATCTAAACAATGCAAAAAATATTCTAATTGATTCAGATGATTTAAGTGGAGAAGGCATAGATCAGGCATTTTTAGTAATCAAAGATAGAGAAAAACACAAGTATCTAACAGATTTCATTAATCAAAACAAAGGTCAGGTTATAGTATTTTGTTCAACAAAAATTCGAACCAGAAATGTTGCAAGAGATTTAATAAAATCTAGATACAAAGTAGTTCCAATTGAAGGAGACATGTCACAAAATAAACGTGAATATTCAATGATGAAATTTAGAAAAAATCAAGCAGACATATTAGTCGCAACAGATGTTGCAGCGAGAGGAATAGATGTTCCAAGAGTAGGATTAGTGGTAAACTATGATGTTCCAAATCAAGATATGGTTTATTTCCATAGAATTGGACGTACAGCAAGAGCAGGAGCAAAAGGAAAAGCAATCACACTCGTATCATATTCATCAATTGGAGATTGGAAATTTATTAAAAAACAAATTAAATCAGATTTGACTGACTTGAATAAAAAGTTGGGAATCGAAGTTCACATTCCAGATCCACTAAAGCGAAACGTTGGACGACGTATTGCACAACCAATGCGTTCAGGATACGGACGTAGACCAAGTTATGGTGGCGGTGGAAGATCAAGTTATGGTGGCGGTGGAAGATCAAGTTATGGTGGTGGGCATAGTAGAGATGGACCTGCAAGAGATCAATACAAGAGAAGAGGCAGTGCACGTCCATCATACAGAAGACAAAACCGCGATACCAACAAGAAATGGTAATTTAACACTTAAAGACAAGGATTGATTAGATAAGTGTAAGAAAAAATGCATATCGGATTTGTTTTATTAAATTGTGATTTGGGTGCTGAAGAGTATATTTTAGAAGAATTGAAACAAGTAAATGAAATAAAAAATGCATATGTTACGTTTGGTGCATACGACATCATAGCTGAAATTCATGCAGAGAAACAAGAAGATTTTGAAAAAACAGTTTCATTGAAAATTAGACAGCTGTCTAGAGTAGTAAGCACAATGACACTAAATGTAATTAAAGGCGAATGACACTTATACAAAAAAGAAAGTGAAATTATGTTGCCACAAATTGAATATTCTGGAATAGTATGGGCACTAAGTCATAATGATCCAGAGCCTCTAGTTGAACATAGCGTAAAGAAATTACAAGATTATGGAGTAAAAAAAGAAGATATTCAGATAGTAGATGCCCCAAATAATCCTGAAGTGGGACAAATTGTTGTAGAGATTTGGCCACATGAATTAGTTATTGCAAGAATTAGAACTGTTCGAGGGGAATCTTTTATCAGTGGAACAGAACTCAATATAGAACTAAAAACAGATGAAACAGGAAAATATATCGATTAAATTTGAGAAAAAAACCAAAAAAGAAGAAAAACACAAGTAAATTTTTTACAATTTCAATTACACTAGTGTTAGTTGGAATTACCGTCTTCTACTTTTATTCAGATGATCAGGCAAAAATCCGAGGATATGCATTTGGAAATGAGATTCAAACACTACAAGAAGAAGTTCAAAATGAACAAGGGAGATTTATTTCCAATATAGCAAAATGGGATGAGGGTGCCATTTCTGATGATGAGATGATCAGAATGGGAAATTCACATCTTAATGCATTTAACAAGTTATTAGACAAATATGATGAGTTACAGCCACCAGATGCATTTTCAAGGTCTGTGAAGCTCTTAAAACTCTCATTAGAATATCAGATCGAGTCACATGAACATAGACTAAACTGGATTAAGAATGGAGATGATTTAGAGCAAGTAAGATCTCAGGAATTTACACAGTTGTCATTTGAGGCAGAACAGGCAGGATTAAAGTCATTTAATGATGCAAAGGCAGGAATAGAACAGTAAATCTTTAAGAGTTTAAAAACAGAAAGTGTTAATATGAAAAAATTATTGTTTCTAATTCCATTATTATTTCTGATACAACCAGCATTTGGTGAAATACTGGTTCAAAATGATCAGACATACATTGGAAATGATGGTATGCTACACATTGTAGGAGAAATTCAAAATAATTCAAAGTCCCCATTAAATCAAATAAAGATTTTAGCTGTATTAACTGATGGAAATGGAAAGGAGATAAACAAATTTGATGGTAAAATGATGTCAAATGTTCTAATGCCTGGAATGAAAGGAGGTTTTGATATCATAACTAGTGAAAAGATTTTAGATAGAAATTTAGTTTATGACTTGAAATTTGAGTACAAGCTTGCAGCCCCAAAAAGCCAAGTAATTGAGATAGTATCATCAGAATTAACAAGAGACCGATTGAATAATGTGGTGATTTCAGGAACCATGGAAAATAATGGAGACATTACTGCAAACATGATTAATGTAATTGCAACATTATATGACAGAGATGGAAATGTGTTAACAATTTCAAAAATTCAAACACAGCCAGATTTTTTGAGATCTGGTGAAGAAAGCCACTTTGTCATCCCAATTTATGAGAAGAGTCGATCAATGGAAGTAGTGAATTATACAATTGTGGCAGAATCAGATGAATATGCAGCTGTTCCAGAATTTCCATTAGGGTCAGGGGCTTTACTAATCATTTCGGTTTCATCATATGTAGTTTTTTCCAGAAACCCTGAAAGGATAACAAATGCCATATCTAGATGTTCAAAGATTCTTGTTCGACAATAATTCTTATACAGACATAATTGGAAGAATGTAAAATGGTAATTTCAGATGAGAATAAAAAATTTTTAGAAGATTTACTCCAATACTATATTGACCAAGCTGATTCGTACAATCAGTTTGCAAGCGAATATGGAGAATTTTCTAAATCCAAAAGAGAGATAGCATTTGGAGTGATTGTCGGAACCATTTATTCAACATTCTTACAGACATATTCAAATCAACAATTAGAAGTAAAATTAGATGATATCCAGGAATTTCATGATTTCATAAGAGACAATATTGAGAAGATTACTAGTGCACTTGATGAAAAGAACAACCTATAGGTAGGAATAAATCTAAACGTAAATCTAGTCAAGCATGTCAGATGAAATTGGATATAAGATTCAACAGATTGTTGATAATGGGCATGTAGTTCAAATAACATTAGCAGAAGATGTGCAGACAGAACCTGTGTCACAAAAACAATTGATAATGGAGAATGTTTCAAAGAAACTCGATCAAGATACAAAAGAACAGGTCATGCCATTACTAGAAGCAATGCTTCAAGCACAACCAACTATCAAAATGAAGAGTTATGCACAAACGAATATCTCAATTACGATGCCAAAAAACAGATATGAGAGATTTGGACGACCACAAGTTGGAGAAATATTAAGAATAGATATAAGAAAGATTTAGAGATTTTCTTCTATTTCAGATAATTTGGATAGTGGCATAGAGCATGTGAAATTTTTACAAATTGTAACTTTGGTATTATTTGAAAAATCTTTTCCCTCAAAGAATGGATATTTTGATAATAATTTCAGATTTTTTTCATCATTAATTGAGATGATGAATCCTTCGGGAATAAATTTTTTAAACAAGAAATCAACAATGTTGGAATTTTCAGAATTAATTATCGTAATTTCTGTTGGAGAGTTTAGATACAGATTCATTACATTTAGCAAGTATCCAAAAGCAAATGGATTTTCTGCCGCAGAGGTTCCATTTGATTCTAGTATTTGCTTTGATATTTTGAGGAATGTTTCATTGTGTGTTAGATGATGTAATTTCAATAGTGCATTTGACGCAACAGAATTTCCTGAGGGTACAGATAAATCATAATAATTTTTTGGGCGAATTATTAGTGGTTCATGAGTATCAGATGTAAAATAAAATGATTTTCCAGTAACATTCCAGAAATGCTCGATCATGTAATTCGCAATTTTTTGAGCCATCTCTAAGAAATATGGGTCAGAAGTTATCTCAAAAACATCAACTAGAGAATTTACAAGATATGCATAGTCATCTAGATATCCATTGAGTTTTGGAGTGTCATTTTTGAAAGTTCTATGAATAAATCCATGCTTTGAGAATTGTTCTGAAAAATATTTGGCCGCGTTGATTGCAACTTGAAGATATTTCTCATTTCCAGAAATTCTATAACCCTTGACAAAGGCAGATATCATCATAGAATTCCATGATGTGATTATCTTATCATCAATTCCAGGCTGATCACGTTCATTTCGCACATCAAGTAATTTTTTTGATGAGCGCTTCAAAAGTTCTGTAATTTTATCTTCAGTTTTGTTAAATTTGAATGCAAGAGATGAGATGTTAATATTATTTGCCAAAATTGTATTTCCCTCAAAATTTCCTCCATCTGTAACATCATAATAGATACAAAAGAGTTCAGAATCATCGCCTAGGATATTTTCAATTTCACGTTTTTTCCAAACATATGTCTGACCTTCATCTCCATTAGTATCTGCATCTTGTGCGGAATAGAATAACCCAGATGAAGAGGTCATTTCACGTATAACATAATCAAGTGTTTTTGTAACGACATCAAGATAAAAAGGATCTTTGGTAATTTGATACGCTTCAGCGTATACAGGAGGTAGAAGAGCATTATCATACAACATTTTTTCAAAATGTGGTACAAGCCATCGTGCATCAGTGGAATATCTATGAAATCCACCTCCAATTTGATCGAAGATTCCACCTTTGGCCATTTTCTTTAATGTCATCAGTGCAAAGTCTTGAAATTTACCAATTCCTGAAAGTTTTGAGTATCTAAACATAAAAGAAATATTCGCTGCATTTGGAAATTTTGGTGCTTGTCCAAAACCGCCAAAATTTGTATCTGCAACTTGCAGTAGATTAACTGCTGCTTCATCTAGAATAGATTTTTCAATTATTCCACCGTCGGAAACTTTTTCCAGATTAGTGAGATTTGTCATGAATTGTTCTGCAGAATTACCGACATCTTTTGGTTTTTCTTTCCAAGCTTGTGCAAGCTGCCTACATAAACTACCAAAACCAGGCCGGCCATACGAATCAAGTACTGGAAAGTACGTTCCAACATAGAAAGGCTTTTGATCCGGTGTCAAAAATACGCTTAATGGCCAACCACCTTGACCAGTTGACATTTGACAAATTTTTTGGTAAATATCATCAAGATCAGGTCTTTCTTCTCTATCTACTTTGATGTTAACAAAATTTTCATTCATAATTTTTGCCACATCATCATTTTCAAATGACTCATGAGCCATAACATGACACCAATGACAAGAACTGTACCCAATGGATAAGAAAATAGGCTTGTTTTCGTCTTTTGCCTTTTTTAATGATTCGTCGTTCCAGGAAGACCATTCAACAGGATTATCCTTATGTTGTAAAAGATACGGGCTTGTTTCTTTGGATAGATTATTTGACACAATAATGATTCGAGGTGTGATTATTTGTATGTAATCTAGATTTTCCAGATTGCCGTATCATGACGTTTGTAAATTTCTATATTAATTTGCTTAAGGAGCTTTTGCTTTGATTTATCTGCTTTTTTTTCATGACTGTAATCTTTCTTTTTTAGTAACTTTTCTAAAAGTATAAGCTGATCAAGACTAAGATTTTTCAAATATCCCTTTTTTGTAATTAAATTCAATAGTTCTACACGTCTAAAATCATCTTTTTTTAAGATTTTAGTCATAATCATTCTCATAACATCTTACTAAAAAATAATAGTACGCTAAATTAGATGAAAGTGTAATGGAAATAATGCGTGCGATGGTTCTTTCTGAATGTAAAAAGATTGAAGAAAAACCATTAAAATTAACAAATATTGAAAGACATTCAATTAGTAATTCAGATGAAGTGTTAATCAAGATTGAAGCATGTGGAGTATGCCATTCCCAATTACATGGAATAGAAGGAGACTGGCAAGAAATTGGAATTCCTCCAACACTTCCAACAGTACCAGGGCACGAAGTAGTTGGAAAAATTGTTGAGGTTGGAGATGATGTTACAAAGTTCAAGGTGGGGGATAGAGTTGGAATTACACCATTATTGAAATCCTGTATGGATTGTACATATTGTAACGAGGGTAAAGAATACCTTTGTGAAACAAATGAGATAACAGGTGAGACGTTACGTGGAGGGTATACAGAATACATTAATGCATCTGAGAATTTTATTACCAGAGTTCCAGATAGTATGTCAGCAGAATATGCAGCACCATTATTTTGTCCAGGAATTACGGCATACAAAGCAGTGAAAGCAGCCGAACCCCAAAAAAATAAAAAGATTGCAATTTTTGGAATTGGAGGAGTGGGACATATGGCAATACAGTTTGCCAAAGTTGAAGGATGTGAAGTTACAGGAGTATCAAGAAAGAAGAAACACCTCGATGTTGCAGAAAAACTTGGTGCACAAAAAGTATTTCAGTTTACAGAATCTCAAGATGAATTTCTGAATAATGTTAAAAATGAATATGGCATGTTTGATGCAGCAATTGTTTTTGCACCGTCAGATTTAGTCACAGACACAGCCATAAAATCAGTAAAAAAAGGAGGAACCATAGTTATTGCCACAGTAGGAAAGATTCCAAATTTCTTGGCATTTGAAGAAAAGACAGTAAGAGGAACATTGATTGGGTCCATGAAAGACATGGAAAAAGTAATTGAAATTGCACAGAAAAACGATTTCAGTGTCGTTACAGAGACATTTCCATTAGAAGAGGCAAATGAAGTATTAGAGAAATTAAAGAATTCAGATATCGAGGCACGTGCAGTTCTAATTCCTTAAATTACCAATAATTTTTTTACAATCATGATTTGTAGACGTTGTCATCATACCGATGAGATTCATAAGACCACTAATTCAACAGAGTCAATGTTAAGAAGAGGTTCATGTCAGATCCCAGATTGTACATGCAATCAATTTTTAGACGCATTTGAAGAAATTGATGATGAACAACTCTAGCCATATATAGTAAAAAAAGGTCTCAGATTCATGGATAAACATGCACCAAAAGAAGAAATGATTAAAGATTTGGAGAATATTTTAGCAAAGATCAATGCTTTAGAAGTTAATGCAAAGGGTGAAGAAGCAAAAGCTAATGTTAAGATTCTAAGAAAATTAACTGAAGGACAAATTCATTCAATTAATGAATTTGATCACTTGAAAAAAGCAATTGATCTTCTTACAATACAATTATTTGATGTTAAAGATAAGATTAATTCCAAATAATTATTCAATTTGGCATAATGGACGATACTTTAAGATGATTTTGTCTACAATTCTTTTTCTTTCTCGTTCTTCAGATTCCCATAGAGGTAGAATTGAGAGATAAAGTAGGTCTTCATTACCTGCATGTTGAACCCAGCACTTGAAATTATCATTTTGTGTAAAAAAATCATTCTGATCAGTTTTGTCAGATTCATCTACGTAAAGCGGAATAAAACCTGATTTATTACGACCAAATATTATGTAGACGACTTTATCCATAGGAGGGCCCCATTCAGAGATCTTAATTGGTCCAAGAAATTCATAATGAAGAATTTGAATTGTCACTTACAAAATTAAGAAGTCTCAAGTTTTAAATTTGCCTAATTTTGCCTCAAAGTAAATGTCAGAAATGCAGAATCCACATCATTATAGAAAAGTTGGATATTCAATGATATTAGTTGCTGCATCTCTAGCAGCAATTGGACTAGTTCAGCTTGCAATTGGACCGGATGTTCTTTTTGCCGATTCAATGCAAAGAGACAAGACTGCATTCTTCGAGATGTGTAAAGCAGGAAATTACATGCAGGATGGATGTGAGATGTTTGATAAACCTGAAAATACATTATATGAAATTCCTAGAATGACATTAGAAGGAACAGAAGAATCTGAATCTACGGTTATGGAAGAATCAGTGATAGAAACACCACAAGTATCTGCAGAAATTGTTTCAATTCCAAGTGGATCAGGGACACCAGGATGTGAAGAAACAAATGAATGTTATATTCCTGCAGCACTGACAGTTTCAACTGGCACTACAGTGATTTGGGAGAATACTGATAATGCAGCACATCTTGCAACAAGTGGAACCCCAGATGGAGGACCAGATGGAGCTTTTGATTCAGGAATGATTATGGCTGGAGCCACATTTGAATATGAATTTTCAGACAAAGGTGAATTTGCATATTATTGTCTTGTTCATCCTTGGATGGTTGGAACTGTAACAGTAGAATGATTACTGTTCATTCATGTAGTTTTCCCAAGTGTTAAGATTAGATGTTAACCGATTCATTTGATACATTGCACCACCGATAATTCCAGCATGATAACAAGTGTATAGATAGATTTGAGAGTTAGAAGGATCAGTTTGTGTTAAACTCATACTGATCATTGAAAAGAAAACAAATGTTCCACAGAATGTAATAATTTTTCCTATCACCCCACCATTTAATCCAACAATTCGTCTCGTAGCTGCAGCCATAATTATAATACTTGATACAATCAAAAATGTTGCACCGCCGTTTGCAGTAACCATATCAGTAACCCAAGGAATTATTCCATCATCCATCACAGTCAAATCAGGCATCATTGCACCACCGTGTAATGCAAAATTTACAGAGCTAAATAGACCACCAATCACTAAAAAGAAAAGGAACAGTTTCATAATTTTTCGTTTTAGTGCACTTCTAGTTTCAGCTGGCTTTAATGCTCTTTCAGAAATTCTTAGACCATATAAAAATCCAATTCCAAATGCAGGAATAAATAAGATATTGATAACGTATGGATATTCAAGAATTAATTCAGCATAGTATGTATTGAGTAAAAATGCCATCAACAATGCAATTCCTGCAGCACTTCCAAAAACAATCAAATTTGAATATTTGAATAATTTTGGTACATTTTCATCAGAGCTATTCCAACTATACACAAAAAATTCTTTTGGAATTTGGATAAAAAACAGAGTAAAAATTGATTTACCTAACGAATCAATTCTTTTCAATTTCTTCCTAACAAATGAGAATGTGTATGAAACATCGCATTTTTATTTTAATTGAAAAGGCATTAGATAGTGAAGTCATTATCAATTGTAATTCCAGGAATAATTCTTATAATATTTGGAATAATATTCAGTTTTCAAGGACAAGGCATGGTAGGACCTGAAACATCATTCATGTATGAAAATGAAGAATGGAGTGATTATGGGATATTTATCAGTATGATAGGAGTGGTCTTAATCTTAATTGGATATATTATTGAAAAGAAGAAAATAACTTAAGAATTTTTTTGAAAATATTTTTGATGATATTCTTCAGCACGATAAAATTTTGAAGATGATTTTATCTCAGTTACAATGTCACTGCCAAATGTCTTTTGTGCAAATGGATTTAATTTTTCTTTAACTTCTTTTGCAGTATTTTCTTGTTCAGCATCATGGCAAAATATTGAAGAACGGTATTGAATGCCAATATCAGGACCTTGTCTATTGGGAGTAGTTGGATTATGGTTTTCAAAAAATACCTTTACTAAATCAGAATATGAAATCTCAGTAGGATCAAACTCAACTTGTATAGCTTCGGCATGACCTGTTTTATCGGTACAAACATCTTCGTATGTAGGATTATCAGTATGACCACCAGTGTAGCCTACAGTCGTTGATTTTACGCCATTTGTTTTAGAAAATACTTCTTCAACGTGCCAAAAGCATCCTGCAGCAAAAGTCGCTTTCTCCATATACTCATTCATGGTAAACAATAAAAAAAGCTTTCAGAAGTTTAAAAGCCACAATCTAAAGGATTCTCAGGTTTTAGAATTTCTCTTAGAACAATTGTAGCATATGAACCACGCGATAGTTGAAATTTTATTAAATTTTCATTAATGTTAAGATTAAGATAATTAATCGATGCATTACGAAATCCTCCATCAACAGAGATTTCTTGAAAATCTTTTATGAAGAAATCTTTTGGTGTAAGTAATTCATCATCAAGGATTTTTTTGATGTAATAATCAAATCTAGATTTTTTGTAATAGGAATGACCAATTAAGGGGATAGCAAGTCTTTGTGTAGAATCGTTTGCAAATTTACCAAGTATAGAATTTTTATCAAAACATACATCATCAGTAGTTGGTAAAAATAATTCCTCTTCAAATTCATACGCAAGATTTAGAGTTTTATTAAATAGGAATGACTGATAGGCTTGAATATAAAATCGACGTAATGCCAAAGGGATTGAACGAATTGCATTTTTAGGATCTTTATCTTTTGAGAGTTGTTTTAGTAGATTTCTTTCAATGTCCATTGAATATGGAAGTAATTCAATTATTTCAGATTCAGATTTACGTTCAGAGATTAATTTTCTGAATTGATTATTTTTTTCTGAATCATGTTTTGATGAAAAAGTTAGCAAATAATCAAGAGCCTCTTCATAATTGCCTTTGATGATTGATTTTCCAACTAGATGTGTTATTGGTCGTTTTGAGCCAAATCTTTGATAGCCAAAAAAATTCAGGAATTTTTCATCTTCGGTAAATAATGGTAATGAATCAGTTAAACCTGAAACTTTAATTTCAAAAATATTTCCTAGCATTCCTTTTTTTGAAATTGGTTTTTTCACAAACCCAATTCTTTTAGCAGAATATTTTTTTCCTTCAATTTCTGCTAGTGAATCTAATTTTTTGTATGTGTACACGTATTGTTCTGTTTGCGCATTAGCATCTTTCAAGCCAAGAGACTTTAAGACAAGTCCATATCTATTTTCAATATCAATTAATGCA
>Ga0310120_10002645_pt1 | contig 12993 bp, 12 predicted proteins | sample CB27_AW_983_MG_FD_203506 | JGI IMG/M metagenome (GOLD analysis project Ga0310120, IMG submission 203506) | Marine microbial communities from Western Arctic Ocean, Canada - CB27_AW_983 | ecosystem: Environmental > Aquatic > Marine > Oceanic | place: Canada: Western Arctic Ocean | collected... | reverse complement strand
TCAAGTCCGCTGGGGAGAGGGGATGTTGTGGGGAAATCATGATCAGGCCCTTATGCTTGATTACCCTCTGGGGGGCACGGTTTGTGTTTTCCAGTTCGGATGATATGTCTGGCAGTTCTTCCGCCGGTGCAATCGCAAGAACTGCCATTCTTGCTGGCGTTGGTAACACCGGCAATGCGAAAGGTTACAGATAACAGAGTTCCAGTATCAGGAGTTTGGGAAACGAGGTCAATCGAACGGGATCCTTGTTCTGGTAAAACTTGTGGTACAGGCCAATTGCTGCCGATTCCACCTCCTGAATCTTGTAGAAGGTCCGACAAGCCGCAGCTTGACCTACCGTGGCCCTGCACCGTGGCATTTGATTTCCCTACGCCGGAGGATCAACGTGCTGCCCTGGCACCGCCGCCTGCCATCAGCTTTTCCACTTCCGCCAGCGATGCCATGGAGGTATCGCCGGCAGTTGTCATCGCGAGAGCACCGTGAGCTGCCCCATAGTTGACGGCTTGTTCTGGATCGCCACTGGTGAGCATCCCGTAGATAAATCCAGAAGCAAAGCTGTCGCCACCCCCGACACGGTCAAGAATTTCCAGGTTCGTACGCTGAGTCGCCTGATAGAACTGGCCATCGTACCAGCACAGGGCAGACCAGTCATTCACGGTTGCACTTTTCACGCCCCGGAGTGTAGTCGCCGTTGCGCGGAAGTTGGGATACTCTGCGACCGCTCGTTCGATCATCCGCCGATAGCCTTCGATCGGCAGCAATTCAAGATTCTCGTCAACTCCTTCGACTTTCAGCCCCAGGCAGGTGGTGAAATCTTCTTCGTTGCCGATCATGACATCGACGTGTTGCGCCAGCCGGCGGTTCACTTGCCGGGCTCGTTCTTGCCCACCAATTGCCTCCCACAGTGAGGGGCGGTAATTCAGATCATACGAGGTGACTACTCCATGTTCTTTCGCTTTGCTCAGGGCCTCTTCAACTACGTTGGGAGTTGAGTCCGAGAGTCCCGAAAAAATACCACCCGTGTGTAGCCAGCGGACACCAATCTCACCAAACAGATGATCCCAATCGATCTGGCCTGACTGCATCTGAGAGGCAGCACTATTACCGCGGTCACTGCAACCAACGGCGCCTCGAACGCCAAATCCGCGCTCGGTAAAGTTCAAGCCGTTGCGAACCGTTCGTCCTATACCGTCATAGGGAACCCAGCGCACGTGCGACAAATCGACTCCACCCTGGAGTATCAGGTCTTCCATCAGCCGGCCAACTTCGTTATCGACAAAGGCACTAACCAGGGCGGTGCACATGCCGAAGCAACGTCGCAATCCCCGCGCCACATTGTACTCGCCACCACCTTCCCATACGCGCAGGCTGCGCGTGGTGCGTACGCGGCCTTCACCCGGGTCAAGCCGCAACATGACCTCTCCCAGCGAAACAAGATCGAACTGGCACGATTCAGCAGGGCGAATTTTGAGTTTGGACATTTTTTTGGATCCGGTACTGTCTCTTTGCATGGCATAAATTGTATTTTCTCCAGCGGGATCACGGCCCCAATAGATGCTATTCACACCTGGGCCATGGCGACAGCTTCCCGCGTCAGCTGTTCCACTGCGGTAAAGTTTCCATTTACCAACAGTTGTGGTTTGACCATCCAACTCCCGCCACATGCGATCACCGAGGGTAACGAAAGGTAATTGTTGAGATTTCCAGGCCCAATGCCTCCGGTCGGAATGAATCGCATCATCCGATACGGTGCAGCAATCGCCTTGAGCATCGCCACCCCCCCCATCGCTTCGGCCGGGAAAAACTTGACCGCCGTCAGGCCATGGTCGAGCGCCATATCGAGGTCCGACGGGGTGCTCGTTCCCGGGAAGACCGTAAGGCCCAGATCGAGGCAATGGCGGACCACCGCCGGGTTAAATCCTGGGGAAACAATGAATTTGGCACCAGCCTCTCGGGCCTGGTCGACTTGATCGATCGAGAGCACAGTTCCAGCCCCAACACAGAGCCCCCCCTGCGCGACCATCGAGCGAATGGCCTGCTCGGCTACTGCCGTGCGAAAGGTGATTTCGGCAATCGGCAATCCGCCGGCAATCAATGCCTTGGCCAGTGGTACTGCCAGGTCGCCCTGTTCGAGAGCAATCACTGGAACCAGTCGATGTTGCGCAATTATTTCGGAAGGGGTGGCTGTCACGGTGTTTTTGTCAAAGGCGGATTCTTGCAAACTAGTGGTTGGGGGGGCGTAGGGTGAAGCTGGATGACGTTATCCTATAAGCTTATGAAGATATGCCATGGGATGGAACCGGGGCAGCAGTGTAGGCCCCTGTTGGTCTTGTGGATTTCACGCAAACCCCCAGGCCAACGCTCGCTGGGAAGATCCTATGGCAGAGTTCTTCGAAGGCGAATCGGGGGATATGAAGAAAGGAGACCTCAGCTGGCTCAAGCCATATTTCTACCTCGCTTGAGCCGCCATTTCCCCAGATTTTTTCTCGCAGACCTCCACAAAACAAATTAGTAGTGGGGGCTTTAGTCCCGTTAATTTACACGTTACCATACTGTCGTAGCAACGATTTTTCCAATTACCAGCGAGCAGTAACGATGGCGAATCGCATTGTATATTTCAACGGTCAATTTGTCCCTGAATCGCAAGCGCGGGTTTCAATCTTTGATTCTGCTCTGATGTTCGGAGACATGGCGTTTGAAATGACGCGCACGTATCGTCATCAACCTTTTCGTCTGCACGACCATGTTCACCGTCTCTACGGATCGCTGAAATTGATGGAAATCGACTGTGGCTTGAGCATGGATGAGATGGAGAAAGTCACCCACGAAACCCTTGGCCGGAACATTCCGACCGAAGCCGACGATGTCGATTGGCAAATCATGCACGATATCTCGTCCGGGCCACTTCCATCGTATCGAGTGGCGTTTTCCGAAGATATCGGTCCTACGGTTTCCATTAACTGTTGGCCCTTGATAACCCATACGGGCCGCTTTGCAAAGAACTACGAAACAGGTGTCAACCTCGTCGTGCCATCGCAACAAGCATTGCCGGCGCACCTGCTCGATCCGAAAGCCAAAACGAGGAGTCGGTTGCATTATCGATTAGCCGACTTGCAAGGTGGAAGGTTAGGGAACGCCTGGCCAGTCCTGCTCGATCCCGATGGTTTTCTCGCCGAGGGACCTGGTTGGAACATCTTTCTTGTTCGCGATGGAACCCTCTACACACCTGAGCCACGAAATGTTTTGCTCGGTGTCAGCCGTCGAGTGACCATCGAGCTCGCAAATAAGCTCGGAATCAGGGTTTGCGAGACGAATATGGGGCGGTTGGAGGCCCTCCAGGCAGATGAAATATTCTGCACGGCGACCACGTTTTCAATGGTTCACGCGTGCAGATTCGAAGGCCAACAAATTGGCGATGGTAAGCCGGGCCCTATTTTCGACCGCTTGATCAATGCCTGGAAGGAATTCGTGGGCATCGATTTTGTCACCCAGGCCCAGGAATATGCAACTCGCGTGGATGACTGGGAAAAGCGCGAATGCGAGTCCTCCCAAAGCAACTGATGAAAGCAGGTTTGTTATGCAGTATCGGCCGTTAGGATCAAGTGGGTTACTTGTTTCTCCTATCTGCTTGGGGTCAATGACATTTGGCTCCCCGGTGGGTAAATCCGATGCCGTGCGACTGGTGCATCACGCCGTCGATGTGGGTATCAATTTTATCGATACTGCTGACACGTACGAAGGTTATGATCGGGTGCTGGGCAGTGCTGGTGGCATTGCCGAAAAGATCTGCGGCGCAGCGCTTCGCGATCGCCGTGACCGGGTTGTGCTGGCCACCAAGGTGGGGGCGCCGGTGGGACCAGGACCGCAGGACCGGGGACTCTCAATCAACCATATCATGAGTCAGCTTGAGCGGAGTTTGAAGTACCTCCAGACTGACTTCATCGATCTTTACATTCCCCACTGGCCCGACAAAGAGACCCCCCTGGAAACAACCTTGAAAGCGCTCGATATGGCTCATCGCCAGGGCAAAATTCGCTGCGTCGGCATGTCGAATCACTCGGCTGCCCAATTGTGCAAGTCGCTCTGGATTGCCGATCGCTGGGGGTATCTCCCGGTTGCTGCCTCGCAAATTCCGCTGAGCCTCTTGAAGCGGGATTTTCAGCACGATTTAGATTTTTGCGCCGAGCACAATATTGCCGTCACGCCTTATCAAACTCTGCAAGCAGGATTGCTGACCGGTAAATACCGTCGCAACCAATCACCTCCGGAGGATTCCCGTGCCGCCGAAAAACCAGGCTGGATGGCAGAGATGAGCGAACCTTTGTTCGATCAACTCGAAGCGATCGAGAAACTCGCCACCCAAATCGATTGTTCATTGACCCATTACGCATTGGCGTGGGCCCTCCGGCAGCCAGCCGTGAGGTCGCTTGTTGTTGGCGCGAAGCGTGCCGAACAAATCGATGATGCAGTTGCCAGTTTGGCGGTCACGATCCCCGATGAGCATTTTGAACAAATCGACAAAATCTGCCCTTTTCCCTGGAAACAAGGCGATCCAGTACGAGGCTGAGTGACTTCAAGGTGGGGTGAGGTGGGGTACTGTGTGGTAACGCTTTGAATGTCATCGAATCGTTTTCCGGTATTTGGTTGCCTGCCTTATCGATGGGGTTGGCGATTGGGCTTCATCATTCGGGTCAGTGGCATCACGCTCCCGCATGGGTTGCAAGTGGGAGCATTGTCACTGCTTGTGTCGTTGTTGTTGTTCTTTGGGATTTCGTTCTACTCTTGCCCTCCTAAACTCGATCCCGATATCGAAGCCGTTATGGAGATGTAAGCCACATTACCTGCCGGGGCTACTGAACCCGCCGGGGAACCTGATCCAAGCAACCTTGACCTTGATGAAGCAGCCGAGCGGTATCAGCCGTTGCTGGAGTTGATCAGAGGTAAGCCCGTCCATGTGCTCCACATGAACCCCTGGCCGACGAAGCTACCACGTTCGGAAATCAAAGACCGTGACCGTGTTTATCCTGGCAGTGGCGCCGCGCCGCTTGTTGTAATTCCCGCCAAAATTCCTGATACACGCTTTCGCGACACTCTGTCGCTGGTACTTTTAAACGTGAATACCGGAAACAGCCCCCTTTGATAGTTGCCCAAACGGGTCTGCGAAAGATGGGGAAGTCGTCCAGCATGTTTCCTTCTTGATTTACGATGCGTATGGTTGATCTTGGCGATTTGTTGATCTTGGTGGTGCGGAGGGGGGAGCGGTAAAAGGATTGTTGCCAGGTAGACCAATTCGTGATGGTCCGGTTACAATCATGACTGGGAATAGTTTATGATCCGCATTAAAGATTTGAAAACTTTTTGCCTCGATGGTGTATCGCTGGAAATCCCCAGTGGGTACTACGGGGTGCTGATGGGAAAGACCGGCAGTGGAAAAACCACGTTGTTGGAATGCCTGTGTGGGCTGCGGCGCATCGACGGTGGGAGCATCTGGCTGGCCGGTGAAGAAGTTACAACTCGCAGAGTCGCCAAAAGAAACATCGGCTATGTTCCCCAGGACGGTGCCTTGTTTCCGACGATGAAGGTACGGGAAAATCTTTCGCTTTCTTTGGAAGTTCGAAATTGGGCCTCACCAAAAATTACTGAACGTGTGAACGAGTTGGCCGAACTGCTTTCCATCTCGCACTTGCTTGATCGAAGGCCTGTAAACCTCAGTGGGGGAGAAGCCCAACGTGTGGCCCTGGGTCGAGCTTTGGCCTTTGGGCCGGCAATTTTGCTGCTCGATGAGCCTCTCTCGGCACTGGATGACTCGACACGGGACCAAATGTACGAACTGCTCAAGGACGTGCAACATGCTACCCAGGTTACCACGCTGCACGTTACCCACAGTACTCATGAAGCACGAAGGCTGGCGGACTGTAAGTTTGTGCTTGAGAATGGTCGAGTCGTCCACGCCAACAGCAGCAGCGAGTCACGACCAGGTCACTTTGGTTCTGCAATCACGAACTAGGCTTCCTGGATAAGAGATTTGTTTCACCATGAAGGTTCGAGTTGTTTACACAACCCAAGTCAAGGCGGCACTTGGCATTGCGAGTGAGGAGCCAGAGGTTTCCACCGACTGCACTATGGCCACCCTTATGAAAGAACTTGCGACCCGTCACCCAAAAGTGTTTGCGGAATTTGTGTTCGATGGTGCGCGGCTGCGCCCGTCCATTCTGCTCTTCGTTGGCGATCGCCAGACCAATCTGGATGATTCGATCAAGTTAGTCGAAGGTGATGAAGTCACCATTTTTGCAGCCATCAGTGGCGGCTGAACCCGTTTCTCCTCTCAACCTCTGAGCCCATCTTTTTACTCCCATGCATTCGGCACGCGAACTTACCGACGAAGATCGTGCGATTCACCAATGGCAAATGTGGGTCGACGATTTTGGAGAGGTTGGGCAACAGCGACTGAAACAGGCCACCGTCCTGGTAAGCCGCTGTGGCGGGCTCGGGAGTGTTGTGGCGTACGAGTTGGTGGCCGCTGGTGTGGGCAGGTTGATTCTTGCGCATGAAGGGAACATTCAGTTCTCGGATCTGAATCGTCAACTTCTTATGAACTATGGGGCGGTGGGTCAATCACGCGTTGAGGTAGCTAAACGGCGATTGGAAGAATTCAAACCGCAGACGATCATTGATGCCGTTCCCGAAAATGTGAATGATCGTAATGTTCAAGAACTTGTCGAACAGGTTGATCTGGTAGTCGACTGTGCTCCCCTGTTTGAGGAACGCTTCGCGCTCAACCGCCAGGCCGTGAAGATGCACAAACCACTTGTCGAATGTGCGATGTACGATTTAGAGGCACAGCTTACAACGATCATTCCCGGAAAAACTCCCTGTCTGAATTGTCTTTATCCTGACACCCCTCCTGACTGGAAACGAGAATTTCCAGTGTTCGGTGCCGTTTCGGGAACCATCGGATGCTTGGGAGCCATGGAGGCGATCAAGCTGATTGCCGGTTTCGGACAAACACTTAGTGGTAAACTACTGGTTTGCGACTTGCGGTCGATGACATTCCGCACGTTACAGCTGAACAAAGATCCGAATTGCGATGTCTGTTCACAAATCAATACCGTTGCGGGATAGGAATACAACGACCCGACCACCCACGCGGCGAGTCCAGGCGATGAACAACAGCGTTACCATGAACCGCGATTGTAAGCCACCTGCCTGTCGTATTGACGGTTTGTTCCGATTTCACGGGATGCGGGCTGGTGTTGCCAATCCCCTCTTGTTGTTCTCGGTCGTGTCGCTTGCTGCGTTGTTGCTCTTGATACTTTTGCTGCCAGGCAGTGACACGAATCGGCTGACAGGTGAAAGAAGTGACGAATTGTTCATGTACTGCGCGGCAGGGATGCGGCAACCTGTCGAAGAAATTTCCGCCATGTACCAGCGCGAATACAACGTTCGCGTTCGCCTGCAATACGGAGGTTCCAACACGCTGCTAAGTCAAATTAAGGTGAGTCGTGTAGGCGACCTCTATCTTGCCGCCGATATGAGTTATCTCGAACTGGCGGCAGCCGACGGACTTGTGGCGGAAATTATTCCAATTGCAACGATGTCAGCCGTCATTTGCGTTCCTCAAGGAAATCCCCAAAAACTTCAATCGCTAGACGACCTCCTGCGCGACGACGTGAGAGTTGCCCTTGGGAATCCGGATCAGGCAGCCATCGGAAAAACCGTCCGACAGGCGTTACAAAGGCTTGGCAAATGGGAAGTACTCGAGTCTCACGTACGCGAGACAGGTGTCTTCAAGCCGACGGTCAACGATGTTGCCAACGATATCAAACTGGGAAGCATTGATGCGGGTGTACTGTGGGATAGCGTTGCCGCGCAGTATCCCGACATTGAAGTCATCGACGACCGGGCACAGTCGCTGGGCAGTGTTGAAGTTGCAATCGGTATTTTGACCTCTTGTGAACGACCTTCCGAGGCGTTGCACTTCGCGCGTTATTTGACGGCTAGCGATCGCGGTTTGCCCGTTTTCGAGCGAATGGGGTACAAGCCGGTTCAGAGCGATGATTGGGCAGAGGTTCCCGAGCTGACCTTTTACGCCGGAGCAATCAATCGCCGTGCACTTGAGCCAATACTGCGCGATTTTTCCGAACGAGAGGGAGTCGAGATCAATACGATTTACAACGGCTGTGGCATCCTCACCGCACAAATGCGGGCTGTATCTCAAGATCATTTGGGAGACTTTCCGGACGCCTTCATGGCCTGCGACAGATACTATCTCGACACGGTTGCTGAACTTTTTCAGGATGCCGTCGACATTTCCTATGCCAACATCGGGATCCTGGTTGCCGAGGGTAATCCAAAAGGAATTCGGAATCTTGCCGACTTAGCGAAACCTGGAATTCGCGTCGTCCTTGGTCAGGCGGAACAATGTACGATCGGCGTTCTAAGCCAGCGGTTGCTCAAGTCGGCAGGGATTTATGAACAGGTTTTGCAGGATAATGTCGTTTCGCAAACGACCTCTTCGGCGCTCTTGGTTCCCAGTATTACGACTGGATCCGCCGATGCCACGCTTGCCTACGAAACTGATGCACTTGCCGAACAAAACAAAGTCGATTTCATCAGGGTCGACTCGGCGCTGGCCCGTGCCGTGCAGCCTTACGGAGTTGCCAGAGTCAGCAAGCACAAACAGCTCAGCAAACGTTTGCAAGCAGCAATTTCCAGTTCGCGGGAACAATTCGAGGCAGCCGGTTTTGGATGGCAGTTTCAAAAACCCAGGTCTGAATCGAAACGTTCGGATCAGCAGCCAACCAGCCGATCTCAGCCAGAGGCCCTGCCATAGAGATGGTGAAACCCCTCCCACAATCTGACCATGGTTCGGTGGCTCCGAATGATCCTTCTGGAGAGGAATCCGGTCTCAGCAGGTTAAAATCACATCAAGTAGGTTCCGATGTACTGTTTTATCTGGTCTTTTCGGCGATCGGTGGTATGTATTTGCTGCTGATCGTGGCAATGCTCATCGCCGATGCTGCCTATATGATTCGCGGGGCTGACGAGTGTATACTCGATCCCGCCTGGACCCAGCAGCACCCTTTCCTGGCCATTTTTGTCAACAACCCGCTGGGCGCAGCCCTGGCGAATGAAGACATCCGCCGTTCCATCTGGTTGAGCCTGGTGTCGTGCACAATCGTAACTATTTTATCCTTGTGGGTTGCGGTGCCTGTTGGATACCTGCTTTCCCGGCATCGATTCTGGGGCAGAAATTTTGTCGACGCCTTGCTCGATATCCCTATCCTGTTACCACCACTGGTGGTTGGGCTCAGTTTGCTGATTCTATTTCAGTACATGCCCGCTTCATTTCGCAAGGCGGTCGTCTACGAAGTCCCTGGCGTTATTCTTGCCCAATTTGTCGTCGCTTGTGCTTTTGCAGTGCGTACGATGCGCGCGACATTTGATCAAATTGATTCGCGCCGCGAGCAAGTGGCTTTAACACTCGGTTGCAGTCGAGTCCAGGCCTTTGGACGTGTCGTTTTGCCAGAAACGGGTAAGGGAATGTTGACCGCTGCAACACTGGCCTGGGCACGTGCCTTGGGTGAATTTGGCCCGTTACTGGTTTTTGCCGGGGCGACCCGCGGGAAAACTGAAGTCCTGTCGACCACGGTTTTCCTGGAGTTAAGTGTGGGTGACTTGGAAGCGGCTGTGGCTGTTTCCTTTATCATGATCATCGCCGCTGTAACCGTGTTAGTGGTTACGCGCGTTTGGGGATCAAGAAATCTAACGCTTTAGAAGCTGCTTCCGTCTTTTCTCCGGGGCCACCGCCGGTTTCCAGTCGCAACGCTCAGTAAAGAAAGGCTGCTACGATCCCACAGTTGAGCGGGTCCAACAGAGGCATCCAGGCATCACCCCAGTCGCTGTCCCGTTTGCCGGGTATCGGCGACACGGCATTCACGAGTCTGGGCGAAAGGTCACGAACAGATCAATTGCGTGACCGGTCAAAGCCTTGCCTTGCCATCAAGGTCTTTTCGCCGAGAGGCGGATCTACCCGTTTAGGGTTCCCCTGTTTGAGGTTCTAAAACGAGTTCGACACCGTTGAGCAGTGAACCCCTCCGTTGGCCGGGTGGTGTTTTCAAATCGATCCTGAGTGAATCTTCCGCACCAACATGAGAAAACTCCTGGACAATGCCGTGTTGCTGACCTCCGCTCTCGCCCAATACGTCAAAATCGACCAGCACCGTTTTGCCCTGCAGAGCGATGTTGCAGAGGCGCTCGCCTGGGGCACCATGGTCAGGCTCGGCAAAATAAAGCCGGACGGTCCAAAACGAGTCTGAATCAGAGCGATTTGCTACGTCAACTTCCTGTTTGGCGAGGTCTTTGCGCGTCTTCAGGATAAGCCGCGGTGCCAAAACAGAATCCTTAGCAGCTGAGTGGGCGGTACGTTTTCCTGTGCCGGAAAAAATAAAGGCAATCGCGTTGCCCTCACTCCATCCTGGACGACGAAGAACTTCGTTAACCATTGCTGCCAAATTGGAGCTGCGCTGGGCAGGGCCGCTTATCTTAACCGTTGTCCATGGGGCAGGGGCCCATGAAACAGCAGTTGTTGTCTTTTTTCGAGACGAAATATCATAAGTTTCATCGCTAAATCGTTCCGAATTGTCAGATGCTTCGGCATGGATCATCAGGTTTGTTGGTTCATCCCCAACTTCGTCAACGGTAAACTGAATCCTTGCCTCGACAACCTGGTTACCCTGCTTGAGTGGGATGTTCTCGAAGCGTATTCCGACAAGTTGAGGCGAATCATCCTCAATCAATTCCAGATCGCTACTGTCAAGGTACATGGAACCATCTGCACGTTCTTCGGCGTCGTCGCGATCAGCCGTCACGGAAATCCCATGGCGTTGACGATCGATCTTTGCAGGAAACCCAGGTAGTTGAATCGTGATGGATTGAGCGTTCTGGACACCTGACGCCGAGACCCACGGAAGTGGTCCGCTACGAACTGCCGATTGATGACGTCGGAAGTAAGTCGTGTTTGGGCCTTCGACTTGGACTCCGATACGCGGTGATGTACCACCAACACTTGGATGATCAACCCACAAGGTACCGTTACCACTGAGTCGGTCGCCGGGAGCACCGAAATTGATACCAACTTGTTTGATCCGATTGCGAACCTGGTAAGTGCTATTCGTCCATACTTCAATATCGGGCATGTGCACCAGTGCCAACGACGTCTGATTCTGATAGGTACAACTACATGTGCGCGTGTAATCGGGCGCGTTAAGCACTCCCCCGGCAGCAATCAGATTGGAAGTACAACCAGATCTGAATCCGCCCAAGTTCCCTGTGCCACTTTGGCCGACAAGATCGTAAAATCCGGCTGCACCCGAACGAAACGTCAACAGGTTTTCACTGGCAACCATAGAATTGCAACCATAGCTACGCGTAACTTGCCAGGGCTGTTTAACGCCAGTGATAGGATTCTCCACGAGGTGGGGCGAGCCATCCAACAAGTTGTAAGCTCCACTGGACTTCTGATAGGAATTGACATTGGTTAACACCAGATCGTTGTGCAGGATGCATGGTCCCGAATAACTTCGCTCAGGATCATGCCAAACGACGATACCGTCATCACTGCGGTAGGCTGCCATGCCATCACCAACCTCGTCTTTCAACCGATCACTTCCCCGAGCTCCAGCTTGAAGCAGGAGACCGTACTTTTCTGAGTAACTCAACCAGGTCCCGAAGATATTTTCTTGGTTTTCCCAGCGTTGAGTGCCAGTCTCAAGGTCGAAGGCAACAATCCGATAGATGGGGGTGTCGAGCAAGCCACGGTTCTGGAGATCAGCTTCGATGCTCCGGGGAAGCTTGTCGAGGCAATAAACCCGCCCGGCACCGGCAACGATTCCATTGTGGAGAAAGCTGTACTGTGACAGTTGTTGCCAGAGTACCTTACCGGTATGCCGGTCGAAGGCAACCAAACCATTGCTCGCGGACATGTCGAGAATCGTGAGGCCCTCCCGCGGGGCGGAATCTGGTGCTTCGCCCTGGTAGTTGGCAAAGCCCCAACCACCCAACAGGATATCATCAACAATGCCAATGAATCCCCACAAAGGTGCTTCGCCTGTGGGCTGGCCGGGCTGATCCGAATCGACCGGTGGCATTTCAATCTGGCGAACCGTAACACCGGTTCTTGCGTCAAGTACCTTGCACTTGCTTCCAGCAACGACGTAAACTTCTTCCTCGGTCGCGACGTAGTTCGTACCGCGGCCATTCGCACCAGGAATATGGACCTGGTTGTATTCCGTGCTCAGGGGTGTGTCCTTGTAGGAACTGTCATAGTAAACGCCGAAATTTCCCAGGTTCTCGATCTTTCGTTTCCAAATCACACGCCCCGTGTACGTATCTCGGGCGCTGAGGCTGTCGATACCCTCCACAAACGTGTGGCCACCGATGACCTGCTCGGGGGGGGAGTGCCCGTGACGAGGCAACACATCCATGTTGGAACTTCCGCCAAACCACAGCACACCTAAGGGCAATTTCACCCGCCGATCGTTCGATTTGACGGTGTTGGCAATATTGCCGTACTGATGAGTCCAATCGTCAGTGTCCGGCAGGGAACCCTCCCGGAAGATCATAATTCCCTCGCCTTGGCCGTCGATTCGCGATCTGGGCAGCTTCGCCTCAGCGACGAAGTCCAGAAGACGCGGTTTATCGGTTTCAGAGACGGCCAGCCAAAGGGCCCCGCCATACGGGCGGACCGATTCGTAGATCGTGCGGAGGTGGTCGAGGGTCATATTCGATGCGGCGAAGCTTGAGCTAATCACGACCAGGTTGGCAATATAGGGTGGTGCTTGGAAAGCGATTGGATCATTCGTGTGGATCGACACGCGGCGCCCGTAGAGCCCAGCCTTATCAAACTGGCGTCGGAGCTGTTCAACTTTAGCTGCATCGGTATCAACCGCTGCCACTTGAAGCTGTGACTCGTTCAGGACTGCATTCAACAAG
>Ga0310120_10002644_pt1 | contig 12995 bp, 7 predicted proteins | sample CB27_AW_983_MG_FD_203506 | JGI IMG/M metagenome (GOLD analysis project Ga0310120, IMG submission 203506) | Marine microbial communities from Western Arctic Ocean, Canada - CB27_AW_983 | ecosystem: Environmental > Aquatic > Marine > Oceanic | place: Canada: Western Arctic Ocean | collected... | reverse complement strand
CCATAATCGGCGAGAAGTCAGGCGTCATGTCGCAAAGCCCGGCCCATTGCCGCATCACTTTGATGTCGCCCAGGCAGGGGAACAGATCGAGCATATGACCACTCAGACCTTCGGCAAATTCGAGCGACGAGCGCTGCGAGATGAGTTCATAGGGATCGAGCGATGCGCCGGACACCAGCTCGCCTCGCGACGACTGGCTTACGTACAGATGAAGGCTGGCCGAAACCATAATGTGGTGCAGCCACGGTTTGAGCGGCTCGGTGACCAACGCCTGCAACGGATGAATGACCAGGGGCGTGCGGATTCCGACCATCTTGGTGACGTAGGGCGTCCAGCCGGCGACCGCCGAAAGAACTTTCCGCGTTTTGATATACCCTTTGTCTGTGTGAACGCCCTCGACACGACCGTCGCAGATTTCGATATCGGTAACCGCGGTTTTTTGGTGGATTTCCACGCCGCGGCGATCGGCACCGCGGGCATAACCCCAGGCGACCGCGTCATGTCGAGCGATTGCGCCGGGCGGATGATAGAGCGCACCATAAATGGGCGCTTGATGACCGCCACATGTGAGATCGATTTCCGGGACGCACTTCTTGATAAATTCCGGTCCGACGACCTCGCTGTCGATGCCTAGATGCTTGTTCGTTTCGGCTCGCCATCGCATGGTGCGGAGCGAAGCCGGCGAGTGGGCCATCGTGAAATGACCTCGCTCGGAGTAGAAGAGGTTGAGATTCAGATCGCGTGACAAGTCGCGAAACAGTCGAAGGCTGGCGTCATAAAAGGCGACACCCTTGGGCGTCAAATAATTGGAACGGATAATCGCCGTGTTGCGGCCCGTGCCTCCGCCGCCGAGATAACCTTTTTCAAGTACGGCGACGTTCGTGATGCCGTGATCTTTGGCCAGGTGGTAGGCGGCGGCCAGGCCATGCCCGCCGCCGCCGATGATCACGACATCATATTCGTTTTTGAGCGAAGAAGGCGAGCGGAACATCCGCGGTTCCGGATACTTCTTGCTAAAGGCAAATTTAAGCAGGCGGTGAGGCATTTTATTTGTGCCAGCGCGAAACAACCGCTGGTAATACCGGGAAATGTTTAGCCAAGGCGACGTCGAGACAGTATGAACCGCTCGACAGACAACATGCCGCAAGCAGGCGTCAGTCGACGATTTGGCTTCGCGCGCGAACGCGCCGCGGATAGCGCTTGGGGGAGGTAGGCAGAGAGCCTAGCAGATGATGACGGCGTATAAGTTTCATCGGTCGTTACTCACAGTCTGTCAATTTCAGAATGTGTAACACTTCAGCCGCTGAAGTAGATTACGAAAAACACACGAAAGACAATAGAAATGCACCACGGAGGCACGGAGAAATAACGAAAGGCGAAAAAGGAACCGCAGATAAAGAAAAAAGACTCGCGCAAAGGCGCAGAGACGCAAAGAAGAAAATGGACTCCTATGCAATCCGCGTTTATCTGCGTCCATCGGTGGTTCCCCTTTGTAGTATTTATCTCTGTGTGCTTCGTGCCTCCGTGGTGAAAAACTACTCGTCTTGGGGCCTCTCATTTCATTCTGGCGAACAGTTATCAAAATGTTACGACAACCTATTCACATACCAAATAACAACGGACTAAAAGAAAGTCAAGTATTCGTCGAGTTCCCACTGGGTGACCTGTCCGTCGTACGTCTCCCATTCCTTGATCTTCAGATCGATGAATTCGTCGGCAATCGGCCCCAAAGCGGACTTAATGACTTCGTCGGTCTTCAGCTCGTTGACCGATTCCCAGAGCGATTGCGGGAGAATCTGGATGCCAGATTCGATCACTTCGTTAAGGGACCGTTCGTACATATTGCCCAGATTCGGCTCGCCCGGATCGATCTTGTTTTCGATGCCGTCGATGCCGGCTGCGACGTAGGCCGCCAGTGCCAAATACGGGTTGGCGCCGCCAGAAACCGTCCGGTCTTCGAAGTGGCCTGGACCGGCGGTGCGGATCATTTGAGTCCGGTTATTATCACCGTAACTGATGAACGCGGGCGTCCAGGTGAACCCGGACCGGCTCGAATAGAGACCCGCCCCGAGTTGCAATCGCTTGTAGCAATTAACGGTCGGGCTGGTGATGGCACAAAGTGCCCGAGCATGCTTCAAAATGCCGCCGACGAAGTGGTAACCGAGTTCCGAGCAGCCGAGTCCTCGCGGGTCTTTGTCATCGCGAAATATGCCTTCGCCCGTTTCCGCATCCGCGAGGTGGAAATGGACGTGCAGCCCGCTCCCGGTCCGATCGCTAAACGGCTTGGCCATGTGCGTGGCAATCGCGCCATACTTCTTGGCGATCTGTGATGTCGCCATCTTGAAAAAAGTAATGCGATCGGCCGTGGTCAGCGCGTCGGTGTAATCAAAATTGATCTCATATTGACCGTTCGCGTCTTCATGGTCGGCCTGATAAACGCCCCAACCCAGCCCATTGAGCGCCCCAATAAGCTCTTGCAAGTAGTCCATGGCCGGAGCCATCGAGCGGAAGTCGTAACACGGCTTGGATAGACGATCGACCCCGTCCGGATCCCAAGGTTGGATCGACCCATCTTCGTTGCGCGTCACAAGAAAATGTTCCGGCTCCATGCCGACGTTGAAAATGTAGCCCTTGCCACGAACGTCGGCGAGCACGCGTTTCAGAATGGTTCGCGGGCAATAAGGATACGACTCGCCGTCGACAAACAAATCGCCGGCAAATCGGGCCGTGTTGGGCATCCAGGGCAGCGGCGTGTAGGTGTCAGTATCGATGCGAGCGAGCATGTCGTGCGAATGGGGACCTTGGCCAAGACCCCAGACCGCCGCGCCGGCGAAGCCAGCACCAACGTCGATCATGTCGTCGAAGCCGGAAACCGGCACCATCTTCACCCGAGCCGATCCGTGGACATCGACAAACTGCGCAACCAGAAATTCGATGCCGTCCTTTTCCATTTGCTTGCAAACTTGCTCGCGATCAGCCACCGTCGTCATCTCCTGCTCCGTGGAGTTTATAAATTTTGCGTAATAGTTCAGCCGTTTGAAGTAGAGTCGCTACGAAAAAACAGTAAAAGGCACGAAAGGCGATAAGAATGCACCACGGAGGCACGGAGAGCACAGAGGAATAACGAAAAGCGAACGAGAGAGTACGCGAACCGGCGCGAATGATATAATAAAGCTTTCTTCATCTTGTTTTTCATTTCGTTCGCAACCTCGTCTCTGTGCCCTCCGTGCCTCCGTGGTGAAAACTATTTGTTTTAGTTTTTGCATTTCATTTTGGTGAACAGTTACAATTTTGCAGATCACCGTTTTCCCGCAGCTCTCGGACCTTCTTGCTTTTGACGCTCAGTGCTGAATCGTTCCGGCTAAAGGGATGCCGGTGGCAGCGCAGGTCGCCAGCGTGATGGAACGAAGATCTTCGGGCTCGAGGTTCATCAAGTTCGTTTTGCCTGTGCAACGGGCCATCATGGATGCCTCGGATATACTGGCCTTGAGCACGTTGACGATGGCGGATTGCCTGTCTTCCGCAGTATAGTTGGAGGCGTAAGTCACACAACCGGAATCGCTGAACTGGCCTCCCACAGCGAAACTGATCGGGACCCCGAAGACGACAGCGGACGCCCCCATCGCGATGAGCTTGGCCGCGTCCGTACCAGAACGAACACCGCCATAGTATACCAGGGCCACATGTTCCTCTCGCTTACGTCTGCGGAGATTCATGACGGATTCTTGCAGTATCGACAGGTCGGGCACACCACGGCTCTCAGCCCGCAAGGTTCCCACGGAGCCACTGCCGCAGAGCAGCACGAGATCCAAATCGTTTTCTAAGGCATAAGACAGGGCACGGTCAATAAGCTCCGGCCTGGAAACGGTGACCCCGAGAAGCTGGTCTGGGCTTAATCTTGCAACCAGCGCTGGCTGATTATCAGACTCAAAATTCATGATTAATCCGGCCGCATCGGGACTGGCCGCGTCGGAGTTGGGATTCCCGTTGTCTGAGTCTAGGATCTGCAACCAGGGTACATCCTTGCCCAGGCGCCGAAAACCGATGTAGCAGCATTGTGCCTCGGCCAATCCTCCCGCCACGGATTCACACACTTCCTCGGGCGCATCATCAAAACCGGTCACCAAAAACGGCTGCGGAAGTTCAAGACCTCGGCCCAGCGTCGTGCTGACCTTGCAGGCTTCCCGATAGGGATCGATCACCAGGCGGGAAAGATTTGCTGGAAGAAAAACGATGTCATCAAGTGTCGCCGGTCGATCCTCGGGAAATGGACTCTCGCGATTGAGCAGCCGGCGCCCGAGCATGGCCCGGTGCTTGGCATGATCGTCCGAATCGGTCCGGGCCATCGAGAACAATTCTTCGCGATGACGGACGGAGTAATCCGCGGATCCCGTTTCGGCATCGCAGCGATAACAACGCGCGGCTTCAGCACGCGCTTCTTCCCAACTGTAGGTCGCTTCAATCTCAGGAAACTCAGCAGGGTTCTTACCCAGTCCAAAAAACTCCGGCTCATGCGGAGGAAACAACTCCCACTCGATGTCTTGCGCGACAGGGACGCGGCGAGTGCGGTAAGGTGTGCGATAAGGGAGCGGGTCCTTGCGGCCTTCAAGAAAGGCCTTGATATAATAGGCCACACGCTGGCCGTGGTGCATCGCCATGACGATCGTCGAGCCGCCGAAAGCACCATCGCCCGCGGCAAATACCTTCTCGTCGCGCGTACGCATCCCTTCAAAGCGGGTCTGCACCCGGTCCCCACCGATCATCCCCAGACTTTCAAGCTCGTCGTTGGCGGTTTTTTGACCCACTGCGGCAATGATCATCCCACACGGAATATCATGTTCCGAACCTGGTACCGCGACAGGTCGGCGCCGGCCATCTTGATCGGGATCGCCCGGCTCGGTCTTGACACAATGCAGCAGCAACTCTTCACCCTGGCGGGTAATACTCACCTGCTGAGTCTGATAAACAAACTCGATGCCTTCCTTGTAGGCTTGCTCAAGTTCAATGCGCCGTGCCGGGATCTCCTCGGCCTGTCGACGATAGACTATCTTGACGTGCTTGCACCCCGGCAGACGTTTCGCGATCCGGCAGGCATCCATGGCGACATCACCACCACCCACGACGACCACGGTCTCGGGCAGCTCCGGACGCTCACCGCCATTAACGCGCCGCAGAAAACCAACACCATCGACGACGTGCTCGTCATCCTCACCGGGAATGTTCATCGACTTTCCCCACCAGGCACCGATGGTCAGCAGCACGGCATCGTGCTTCTGCTTAAGCTCTTCCAGACTGATGTCTTTCCCTAAAGCAGTATTGACATGCAGCTTCAAACCGGGACAACGCTTCATCACGCGGTCGATGTCTTCCTGGATGACACCCACGGGAAGGCGAAACGCGGGAACGCCCCAGACCATCATGCCGCCCGGCCGATCAGACATCTCGTAAACGTCCACCGCGTAACCCGCGACTGAGAGTTCCTGTGCCGCGGTCAGCCCCGCCGGCCCAGCACCGACAATGCCAACCGTCTTTTTCTGGCTTACCGGAACCGGAGGTGGATCGTACTGATGTCCCACCTTGTCCATGACGAAACGTTTTAGGTTGCGGATCATGATGGGCCCGTCACTGTCCGTCCGTCGACAGGCAGGCTCGCAGGGGGCATCGCACACGCGTCCGCAAATAGAACTGAAGGGATTGGTCGCGGTAATGGCCTCGTAGGCTTCCTTGAATTTCCCTTCCCAGATGTATCCGATGTACGAAGGAGCATCGGTGCCGACCGGGCAGGCCGCCTGGCAGGGTGCCGGGACAAAATGCTGATCAAACGCATTATCTTCGTATTCCGGCGGCGCAGGCGGAACATCGATTCGATTAATGTCGTAAACACTCATGTCAGATGATATTCAGTTGCAAGTGTTGTTCGGATTGTCGCTGTTCGGGCGCGTAAGGCAGCCGGGTGATTGCCGCCGCCTCGGGTGTGATCGCGACCAGATCGTCTCTCGATAGCTCACGCGTGTCTTGGTGACCGAGTGCAAGCGTAATTGCGGCAATCTGCCAGCGTACGCTTTCTAGGAATCGATGAATATTCTGGGCTTCCACTTCGGGTTGATAACGAGCTTCATGGGCGGGATCCTGCGTAGCGATTCCGGTGACGCATTGCCCCACGTGGCATTGCATGCACGCGATGCAACCGCCAGCGATGATCACGGAAGTACCAAAGGCGGCCGCGTCCGCCCCGAGACAGAGCGCCTTCACCGCATCAATGCCGTCACGAAGGCCCCCCATCAACACAATTTCGATATCCTTGCGCCGCCCAATCTCTGCAAGAGCATCTTCCGCCTCCATGATCGCGGCCAAAGTCGGAATGCCCACGTATTCCATCACCTCGGCGCTGCCGGCCCCGGTCGAACCTTGCATGCCGTCGAGTTCAACAAAATCGAGACCGTCCTTGACGGCGATTTTGATATCATCAGAAACACGTCCCGCACCGAGTTTGACACTGACTGGCAGACGGTAGCCCGTCGCTTCTCGCAATTCCTCGATTTTGATCACGAGATCATCGGCGCCGAGAATATCCGGGTGTCGCGACGGTGAACGCAGATCGATGTGGGGAGGAATGCCGCGAATGGCCGCCAGCTCCTCGGTAACCTTCCTCGCCATCAACTGTCCACCGAATCCCGGCTTCGCGCCCTGGGAGATGTAGATTTCGAGTCCGTCGGCGCGCTTCATGTCATGAATGTTCCAACCGAGTCGCCCACCCAGCATCTGAAAGATGAGCTGCTTGGCGGCGCCGCGTTGCGCGTCGCTCATCCCACCTTCTCCGGTGTTCTCCGCAATATCCGAAAGACCGGATGCGATCCCGATGGCCAGTTTGGTGGAGCGGCTTAAGGCGCCGTAACTCATGGGGGCAATCAGGACGGGCATGCTGATCTTCAGGGGGTTCGCCCCGTGGAGCCCTCCAATCTCGGTCCGCATGTTGATCTTTGAAACGGGATCCTTCTCATCGCCCGCGGTCGAGAGGTCGACCTTAAAAGCCAGGTCGGCCAAGTGCGGGAGTTCTCGGGCACCTCCGTAACCACGAACCCGGTATCTGCCGGTCTGTGATTTGACATAAATGTCCTCCTGCACCTTGGGGTTCCAATAGTCGGATTTCCCGGAAAAGGTGAAGAACGGAATGCTGCGTATCGGGCGTTCTTGGGTGCTGTATCGCAGCTTCTTGCCGGCGTTGACGACTTTCTTGAAGCGACCCTTGAACGAAATTTTGTAGCGGTCGAGAAAAGTGAGGATGCTCTCGTGTTCCTCTTCTTCAACATCGACGATCTCGGCATCCGAACCCAGACTCTGTATGGTCCCGGCGACAAAGATTGTTCCGCCGGTCATGTCCTCGCCGACGCTTTCACCGGAATCTCCCAAGATGATAATGCGCCCACCATACATCATGTAGCCGGCCATGAAATTTGCATTGCTGGCACAGCACAAGGTGCCCGCCTTCATCACCTGCCCCGCACGCGAGCCCATGTTCCCGCGCACCACGACCTCGGCGCCGCGGATCGCAACGCCCGGGATGGCGCCTGCATTCCCTCCAACCACCACGCTGCCGCTGTACATGTTGTCCGCCAGTCCCCAGCCCACATTGTGGTCGACCTCGAAATGTGCCTGGTCGGAAAGTCCAGCGCAGAAATAACCAGCGGAGCCCCGGATCTTGACGGTGATATTGTCCGTCAGCCCAACACCCAGGTGGTGGCGCGCATCCGGATTGATAAGCTCAACATCCTCGCTTTCCTCACCATGGGCGCGAATATGGATATTGGCTTCTCGAACGGGAATCTCGGCTAAGTCAATCGTGACCATGTGTTATACGTACCCGGTGCCGGTTCCCGCGTGTTCAGTGCCACTCCGGGATAAAGGCGATTTAGTGATACTTCTTCCGATGCGATCGCGATGAGTTCATCGTCTTCGTACATAATCATTGGTTTAACGGCCAGTCGATCCTTCGCATAACCGATCTCGTCATGCGTTGTAACGAGAAAGGAAAAGGTGCCGTCTAGGTCGTCGATGGAGGTCCGCAAAGCTTCCCGAAGCGAAACGCCCTGCGCGAGTTTATCTGCGAGATATACGGCGATTAGTTCGCTGTCGTTATTGGCACGGAACTCGAAGTCGCGCTGTTCGAGACGGCGCCGCATCTTCCAGTAATTGGTGATCTGGCCGTTATGCACAATGGCCACGTCCGCAAAACCGGTCGCCCAGAACGGATGCGCGGCCTCCGGCTTGACTTCCGACTCGGTCGCTAGGCGCACATGTCCGATCCCGTGCGTACCACGGTGCTTCGCCACACCGAAACGCTGATCGACTTCATGCGCACTCCCCACATCCTTGATGATCTCCAGCGTGGTCCCGATTGAAATGACCTTCGCCGCGTGTTCGAGCGCGTAGGCCAGCGACTGCAGTTCGCCATGAAACGTCACCGTAAGGCGATAATTGTTGGCAATGGTCTCGTCTTCAATAATCTCGGCCCCGTGTTGCGAGAGGATCTCTCGAATACGCGCGATGGCCTGCTCGCCCTCCGCCCCCTCGTCGACGAAGAACCGAAGGCAGTACTGGTCCGGATGCGTTTCTCCGTAGAGTGCAAAACCGGTCGAATCTGGCCCGCGATGCTGACATCCGTCCAGCATCGAGATGAGCGCTTCCCCCGTGGCGCCTGGTCCGCTCTTGTAGACTATGCCTGCAATCCCACACATGGCTAAGTTCTCCGGTTAGACACGTAGGCCGGAACAAGAAGTAGGGATGGGTGGTTCTGGCGGCCAGCAAATTATCGCCCAACAGGAGAAGCGGATCGCCGCCAGGTTCACCCATCATACAGCTGCTGGAACAGCGCGGAGCTCGTTCCGGCCTACCCAGCAGCGTGTAGTGATAGCAAACCGAGTGCCGAAGCCGCTGTCCCAGATGCGAAAGCGGAACTTACTCTTAACTGTATATTGTTGATGTACTTACGACTATTCATGTCGTCCCGAACCAGATGTCTCACGTGCGGGTGACTGGGACAAAGCGCCATGGTATAATGACAACTGTTCATAAGTGTTCAATACATGGACTATCCTATGCGCTTCTTTCATTACAACGACGAAGAAAAGCAGCTCCACCGCTATCTCGAGGAGCGGGGACATACCAATACCGTCGTTTTGGCCGATGCCGATCCTTTCGCTGCTACGCGGCACGAGCGGTTTGACGCGGCCTTTGTCGGCCTGCATCCCCACGGTCTTCGGCTCATCAAGACCCTGCACCAAGGCAGCCCCGACTGTTTCGTCACGATCATTGCCTCCGACCAAAATACACGCATGGCCGTCGAGGCGATGAAACGTGGCGCGTTCGACTATCTCCACACGCCTCTTGATTTCGCCGAGGTCGAACGCACGGCGATCATGATGGGACGCGAACATCAAATGCTCAAGCAGCGGCGAAACCTGGAGACACAGTTGGCCGACACCGTGGGCGAGGATCGCTTTGTCGGCAGCAGCCATGCCGTGCGAAATCTGCGGCGATTGATTGAGAAGGCGGCAGCCTCGAGTGCCCCCGTACTCATTACCGGGGAGACGGGCACGGGCAAAGAACTCGTTGCCCGGCTGCTGCACGATCGAAGTCCGCGACATGATCGGCCGCTCGTAAGCATCAATTGCAACGCGATTCCTGACACGTTGCTCGAAAGCGAGCTATTCGGTTATCGCAAAGGGGCTTTTACCAGCGCCGATGCCGATCGGCAAGGTCTGCTTGCGGCCGCTAATAGTGGTACGTTTTTCTTTGACGAAATCTCGGATCTTCCGCAGCCGCTACAGGGAAAGATTCTCCGCGTGTTGCAAGAAGGGGAAGTGCTGCCCTTGGGCGACACGAAGCCGCAATCGCTCAACCTACGTTTCATTTCGGCGACAAACCGGGACCTGGGACAGCGAGTACGCGAAGGCCGGTTTCGAGAAGATTTGTACTACCGGTTGAATGTCGTTCTCATTCATGTGGCGCCGCTGCGAGAACGTATGGAAGACGTCGCTCCGTTGGTGCGACATTTTTTGGAACACTATGCGGGTCGCGAAGGCCGCACACCGCTCAAAGTATCTCCGGCCGTCTGGCGCTGGCTCGGAAACTACCATTGGCCCGGCAATGTGCGCGAGCTTGAAAACCTTTGCCAGCGGGCCGTGGCGCTCACCGAGGGTGACACGCTGGATGTTGACCTTCTCGCCCTGTCCGACTCGTTTACCGCGCCGGCAAGTGCCGAACCGTCGTCGTCGCCTTCACCGGCGGAGTCCGCGCTGAGCGCTCGTCGCGATCGGATCGAGCGGCAAATGATCGAGCAAACCCTGGCCGAGCACTCGGGCAACGTGACCCGGGCGGCCAAGTCGCTTTCCATCAGTCGAACCACGCTCTATGCGAAGGTCAAACGGATGGGCATCGATCTCCGCCGCGGTTGGCGAGCCGAATGAGCATATCGCAACGCGTCGTGGCGGCTTGCTCTGATCGCGCGTATCGTGTACGATTACGTGAGGTTGGATTTGCTGAGAATGATTTGTTTGTGTTCGATCCGTGTTTCATCCGTGGCTAAAAAATGAGAGATTACAACAATGATTCGATGGTGCTCTGTTTTCGCCCTGGTGGGCCAGTTGGTAATGGGCTTTGCCCGAGCGGAAGAACTCAAGGTCGGCGATCCGGCCCCGGCGTTTGAACTGCCCGGCTTGGACGGAAAGACCTATCGACTCTCCGATTTTCAAGGTAAGAAGGCCGTCATCGTGGCCTGGTTTCCCTTGGCTTTCACCGGTGGCTGAACGGCCGAATGCGTGTCGCTCCGTGAGAGTGGCAAGGAACTCCGCGAATTCGAGGTGGCCTACTTCGCCGCCAGTTGCGACAAAGCAAAGAAAAACCAGCAGTTCGCCAAGTCGCTGGAACTCGATTACCCGATTCTAAGTGACCCCGACAAAAAGGTGGCCCGGGCGTACGGCGTCGTCGGTCCGACACAGCCGGTGCCTCGCCGCTGGACGTTCATCATCGGCCCGGACGGTAGGATCCTGGCCATCGACAAAAAAGTAAAAACCGGGTTTCACGGCCAGGACCTCGTGGCCGAATTGGAAAAGCTCAATGTCGCCAAGGTTCCTCTACTGAACCAAACAAAATAGTACTTTCTAGCCGCGTGCGGAAGCCAGCAGGGTGGCTGGGGCAGAGCCTAAGCGCCGCCCCAGTTTCTTAGTCGTGCTAAAATTGCTCACTGAATCAGCGTCTCGAACTCGCTTTCCGTCAAGACGCGAATCCCCAACTGCTCAGCCTTGGCCAGTTTGCTGCCCGCCTTTTCGCCGGCTACGACAAAGTCTGTTTTCGCCGAGACGTTCGACGCCACCCGCCCGCCGTGACGCGCGATGGCCTCTTTGATCTGGTCCCGGGTATACAAGGTCAATGTGCCGGTCACGACGATCGTCTTGCCAGCCAAGGCACCGCCCGTGCCCTCGTCCCCTTCCTCGGCGTCCATCGAGATGCCCACCGAGCGCAGATCGCCGATCGTTTGAGCGCCGAACTCGCCGCCCAAGTATTCGTAAACACTTTGTGCGATGATCGGCCCGACTTCGTCAATCTCGCTCAGTTGCTCGACGTCGGTTTCCAACAGGGCGTCCATTGTGCGGAAGTGTCTGGCCAGCACAGCCGCAACGCGAGTGCCGACGTGACGAATCGACAGGCCGTTGAGCAGACGCGCCAAGCCACGCGACTTGCTGATTTTGAGACCCTCGATTAGGTTTTCCGCCGATCGCTTCCCCATCCGCTCTAGCACCGAGATTTGCACGGCCGTCAGCCGATACAAATCGCCAACCGTGTGGACCACCGCGCCGTCGACCAACTGCTCAACCAGTTTATCGCCCAGCCCTTCGATATCCATCGCACTTCGGCTGGCGAAGTAGCGAATCCGCTGCTTCACTTGTGCCCCACAGTGCAAATTGGGGCAGCGGACGTAAACGCCCCCTTCGTCCTGCACAAGCGCCGTCGAGCAGTCGGGACACTCGGTCGGAAACTTGAACGCGGGCAGTTGTTTGTCGCGTTTGTGTTTTTCCACCCGAACGATGTGTGGGATGATCTTGCCCGCCTTTTCCACGATCACCACGTCGCCCACGCGAACATCCTTGCGCCGGATTTCATCCGCGTTGTGCAAGCTCGCCCGGCTCACGGTGGTGCCGGCCAGTTCGACCGGCTGAAGTTCCGCAACGGGCGTAATCGCACCCGTTTTACCAACTTGGAAACGAATCTCATTGAGTCGCGTCGTCGCCTCGTACTTTTCAAATTTATAGGCGACGACCCAGCGTGGACTTTTCGCGGTGCTGCCCAGCCGCTGACGTTGGTCGAATCGGTTGACCTTCAGCACCAGGCCATCGACCTCGAAGTCCAATTCGTGCAAACCTTCGACTAACGCTTTGCAGTGGCTTACCGCGGCATCAAAATGATCGAAACATGCCACACCAGGTGTCACCGGCAGCCCGGCCCGCGCGAGTTCAGCCAGAAAGTCCTTGTGGTTCTTGGCCGTCAAACCCACGGATTTGCCAACTCCATGACAAAATATTCGTAGCCGCCGCTTGGCACAGATCTGCGAATCCAACAGGCGTATACTACCCGCCGTGACGTTTCGCGTGTTGGCGAACGGTTCTTCGCCTTGCTTCTGCCGACGCTCGTTAAGTTGGACCAGATCGGAATTGCGCATGTAGATTTCGCCGCGCACTTCGACCAATGGCGGCGCGCTGTCGCCATGCAGCCGTAGGGGAACGTCCGTCATGGTGCGGATGTTGTGTGTGATGTCGTCGCCGGTGCGTCCGTCACCACGCGTCGCACTCCGTACCAGTAAACCATCTTCGTAGGTAAGCGAAACGGCCACGCCGTCTACCTTCAGTTCCACCACCCATTCGATTTCCTCGTCGGGCAACAGTTTACCAATTCGGTCACCATATTTGCGTAAATCCTCTACGCTGTACGTATTGTCGATC
>Ga0310120_10002633_pt1 | contig 13028 bp, 9 predicted proteins | sample CB27_AW_983_MG_FD_203506 | JGI IMG/M metagenome (GOLD analysis project Ga0310120, IMG submission 203506) | Marine microbial communities from Western Arctic Ocean, Canada - CB27_AW_983 | ecosystem: Environmental > Aquatic > Marine > Oceanic | place: Canada: Western Arctic Ocean | collected... | reverse complement strand
ACTGGCCTGATGGGCAAGAAACGAACCAAGCTTATGTCCGACCAATTGCGACAGGCAATCGACGATAGCGGCGTGACCCGTTATCGGATCGCCAAGGAAACGGGCATCAGCGAAAGCGCCCTGTCGCAATTCTACAACGGGCATCGAGGGCTTTCGATGGAAGCCATGGACCGACTGGGCGAATACCTGGGATTGCTAATTGTGACCAAACGAAAGCCTCATAAACGGGCAGGAAGGTGATACGATGGCGAGTATTTCCAGACAGAAAAACGGCCGCCGAACGATCCAGTTTGTTGGCTCCGACCGCCGACGCCGGAGTATTCGACTGGGCAAGATGTCGCAACGAGACGCAGATGCGGTGAAGGTTAAAATTGAGCGATTGGTGGCTGCGACGATCACTGGGCATGCGCCCGATGACGAAACCAGTCGTTGGGTAGCGGCACTTGATGCCAAGATGAGCGAAAAGCTGGTACGTGCCGGACTGATTCCTAAGCCCAAGCAGCCGGCAACGATCGCTTTGGGGCCATTTCTCCATGACTACATCAGCAGCCGTATCGATGTAAAGCCTGCGACCAAGGAAGTCTGGCAACTGGTCGTACGGAATCTGCTGGCCTATTTCGGTGCCGAGCGAGATCTTGCGGCTATCACAGAGGGCGACGCCGATCTGTTCAAGATGTTTCTGATCCAAGAGGAGTTGGCCTCGACCACCGTCGCCAAGCGATTGCAGTTCACCCGGATGTTTTTTGACGCGGCAAGAAAGCAAAGGCTTATTAGCGCCAACCCCTTCGCCGAAGTAAAAGCGACATCCGTTGTCCGGCTCGACGGTCGGCGGTTCATCACCCCAGAGGAAACTGAGCGGCTGCTCGCCGTCTGCGACCCGACCTGGCGGATGATTGTCGCCTTGGCCCGATACGGCGGCTTGCGCACGCCTAGCGAGACTCTTTCGCTGCGATGGCAAGACGTTGATTGGGACAGTGAGCGGATCGTCGTCCAATCGCCCAAGACAGAGCATCACCCAGGTAAAGGCAGTCGAGTGATTCCGTTGTTTCCAGAACTGAAGCCGATCTTGGCGGAAGCTTTTGAGTTGGCACCCGAGGGTGCCAAGTACGTGGTCGGTGGCAACTACCGAGAACGATCACTGACCATCAAAGGGTGGAAGAACTGCAATCTTCGGACTCAGTTCAAGCGATTGATACAGCGAGCGGGCCTGACGCCTTGGCCCCGACTGTTTCACGCCATGCGAGCTTCCAGAGAGACGGAACTCGCCAAGGACCATCCTATCCACGTCGTGGTGGGATGGATGGGCAATACGGTCAGCATCGCCATGAGGTATTATTTGCAGATCACGGACGCAGACTTTGATCGAGCCACACAAAGCGCTGCAGAATCCGGTGCAGTAGCGCTGCAAAAACCAGTGCAGCAGCCGCACGCACCACTTCGCACGGAATTGCAAGAAACGAAACAAGTTCCTAAGAACCAAGGACTTATGCTCCCTGCTGCAACTTGTTGCGACGCCGTGCAAAACGACTTAGCGGAGGGCACGGGACTCGAACCCGCAACCGGTTACCCGGCACCGCATTTCCAGTGCGGCCGCTAGCCAATTCGCTTACCCTCCAAACCGATGCTTTTCAGACACGTCGTCCTGTCAGAAGGTGCATCCTGACCGCGCGGCATGGCTACTCAACAGCCCGGCCGCCGCGAATCAGTTCGATGAATTCGCGATTCGACTTGAACTTGGCCAACTTCGTCGTGAGCTGTTCCATCGCGTCGATATGGTGCATCGTGGTCAGCGTTCGTCTGAGCATCGTGGCGGCATGGAGCGTTTCTGGACTAAGCAACTTTTCCTCGCGCCGTGTGCCTGACTGGGTAATGTCAATCGAAGGCCAGATTCGCCGATCGGCCAATTTGCGATCGAGCACCAGTTCCATGTTGCCCGTGCCTTTGAACTCCTGAAAGATGAGTTCGTCCATCCGGCTGCCTGTGTCGATCAGTGCCGTACCGACGACCGTGAGCGTACCACCTTCCTCAAAAGCCCGGGCCGTGGCAAACAGTTTTTTCGGAATGTCCATCGCTTTGATGTCTACACCGCCGGACATCGTTCGTCCGGTGTTGCCAACCCACTTGTTGAAGGCACGCGCCAAACGAGTGATCGAATCCAACAAGACAAACACGTCTTTGCCCATTTCGGCCAGCCGTTTTGCTCGCTCGATCACCAATTGTGATAACCGCACATGACTTTCAACATCGCAATCAAGGCTGCTGGCATAGACGTGACCTTTCACGCTACGGCGCATGTCGGTCACTTCTTCAGGGCGCTCGTCGATTAGCAAAACAATCAGGATGACTTCCGGATAATTCGTCGCAATGCCGTGGCTGATGTGCTGCAACAAGATGGTCTTGCCGGTTCGCGGCGGAGCCACAATCAACGCCCGTTGTCCTCTACCTATGGGAGTGAGCAAGTCCATCACGCGCGTAGTGATCGGCTCGGGGCCCGTTTCCAATTGGTACCATCGTTCCGGATTGATGGGCGTCAACTCGTCGAAATTCTTTGTCTCGGCATAGTCCTCCGGCTTCAATCCATCGACATCGGTAATCTCGCGCAGCCGAGGACCCTGTTGCTTGCGGTTTTGCTGCACCATGCCACTGATCAGCAGACCTTCGCGGAGCTGGAACTTATCGATCATCGTGCCTGGCACGAAGGGATCGGATCGCTCTCGCTGAAAATTCGTGGCTGGATTGCGGAGAAATCCATAGCCGTTTGGGTGCAACTCCAAGACACCGCTACCCGGCTCAAGCGGCAAGGGCTCGCCATTTTCCTGGGTTATCTCGTCGGGTGGATCCTCGCCTGGCTGGCTGGGGCGACGCCGACCTCCAGGTCGTCCGCCCGGGCGACTACCGTATCGACTTCGACCTTGTCCACCACCACCCGACCGCCCACGGCCGCCTCGATTCTTCTTCGCCATAAAATCAATACCTTACTTGCAGCCTATCCCTACGGAACCAGCCACAGAATAGGCGCGTCAAATAGACAATGCTCGCACTTCCATACCCACAGAGTAACAACGGATCGAAAAACGAAAGCGATCCTTCGGAAAGAAGACCGGCCGGTTGTTAACCAAGCCGAATTCATATCACAGCTGGTCGCTTGCCAGTTACTCAGCCGAATGAGCGATCTCTTCACGCGACCATGGTGAAGGACTGCTCGAATACACGAAGGCTTCTTAACGCCCTGCGGTGCTTGGAATCTCCTACACCCAGGTCAAACCACACGGCCTCAAAGGCAGTGCCGGTCAAGAAGCGACGTATGCGCCCCCAGCCAAACAACCAAATCGGTGCCGTTTTGGAGAGGGCGGCCTTAAGCTCGCCAGCCACGCAGTGCTACACGCGGCAGAGTTCTTTGATCTCGGTTGGCTGAAAGTCGCCTGCCATGCAGGAAACTCTCTAACCACAGGGTAATCTTAGTCATGTGTCGGCCTGTGTCAAGCGAACTGTGAGCGATTCCGGCGAGAATCTGGATAATTTTGGTTGGATATCGAAGTTACAACGAAACAACGCGTTATTTGCGGACTCTTTAGGCACTAATTTGGCCAGCTTTTCGCGGTGATTTGCTATCTGCGCCCGGCCTCCGTGGCGGTTCGCCATCTTCGACTGCCGCCAAGCACTACTATCCTGATGGCAATCCGAAAAGATGGAAAATCCGGCAATCTCGCTCCAATCGTTAATTTTAACACGACTTCGGGCAGGCGATCAGTCGATAAACCGGGATGAATCTGGTGCATTTCCCTCATTACCCATTACCATCACTCGATTTGACCGAGGTCCGTCTCATCATGTGGGCAGCAAACCGGCTTTTTTCGTGCGGATTTTTCTTGCTCGTCCTGTCGTCTGTCGCGGCGGGCCAGACATCCGGTATTCCATGGCAACAGAATCTGGAAGCTGCTAAACAGCAGGCAAGAGTGACTGGCAAGCTGGTTCTTGTCCATTTTTGGGCCGACTGGTGCCCGGCATGTGTGCGATTTGAGAAGACCGTTTTCAATCAGCCGCAGGTCGCTCAGGCCATCGAGGGCAGTTATGTCGCGGTCAAATTGAACGCAGATCATTTCCCCTCAACCGCCCGCGCCATGAGTGTCCGTACGCTGCCGACCGACATCATCATCACGCCCGATGGTCGCGAAGTTGCCCGCTTTACATCCGAGGACCAGCGTCGCCGTGTCGCCACGGCAAACGGCTTTGTTACCGAAATAACTCGCCTGGCCGAGGTTTACAAGCCCGGAGCAGCCGTTACGATCGCTGCGCGGGCTCCGCAAACAGTGCCGACACAAACAGCATTAGGCGGCAATATGACCGTGCCGCCGGCGACTAACCCATACACGGGTATCGGTCAGTCATACAACCCGGGCATCGCGACACAAAGTGGGAATCGCTTGACTAGCCCCGTTTCGTCCGGTGTACCCGTTTCGTCCAGCGCGAATCCCTCGGCCAATATCCAGATGCCCACTGCTACTCCTAATTTTCCTACTTCTCCTAGTGGAACAACCACACCGCAGTTGTCACCAAACAATACACCGACACCGCAGCCAGCATTCCAAAATAGCCAACCGTTCGCGCCGGTGACATCGTATCCAAACAACCGAACCACAGCCAACTTGCCCATTGCCAACTCGCCGGTTAACTCCTCTCCCATAAACGGTGCGGCAGGTGGTGCCCAGTCGGCTGGCCGAAGCCGATACGTTTCACAATCGCCACAAGCGACTCCTCAGGGCATGACAACAAGTACGACTCCTGCACAGCCATTCGTCGCGAATCCATTCAATGCGAATCCTCCAGCGGCAGTCGCAACAACGCCAGCTCAAACGCCAACGCGGTACAGTGCTCAGGCACGACCGCGACAATCGGCGCCTGTAACATCCCAACGGGCAATATCCCAACCGGTAACGCCTTCACAACCGCAGCCGACTTTGAACCAACCCGTGCCTAGCGGGCAGACGTCGAGCCAAGCGGCACGTGGCAGCAACCTTGGGCTAGGACTCGACGGCTATTGTCCGGTAACCTTACAGCACGAGCGACGGTGGGTTGTCGGTGACCGTCGTTGGGGCGTTAATCATGAGGGCCGCACGTATCTGTTCATGGGCCCCACACAACAGCAACTGTTCTACGCGAATCCGAACCTCTACAGTCCGGTGCTTGCCGGCGCGGATCCGGTGCTCGCATTGGAAACCGGCCAAAGTGTGCCCGGCAGCCGGCGCCATGGCGTGGTGTATGACTCTCACGTATTCCTGTTCTCCAGCGAAGCGACACTGCAACGGTTCACTCAGGACCCGGACCGCTTCGTCAACGGCGTTCATCAGGCGCTGAAGCTGAATCGCGGTCAGTTGCCGCCTCGCTAGGTGCGAATCGCACACCCATGCATCTGACCGCTCGCCGCGGCGAGCGGCTAAAAAAGCATGCTCCTCCGTGACGTTTGTTTGAAAACGAACGTGTTTTCGAGCGCGCCTTATAGGGGGGGCCCCAGTGGCGTTTGATAAGCGGCGTCTTCTCGAATAGTCGAACAGGGACAAGGGTCAAGGGGCAGGAAGCAGGGCAAAGATGGAGTGCATGGCAAGCCGGATGCGTCTGCTTCCGGGTATCTCTGGCGCAGGAAGGAATTCACCACGGAGTCACGGAGGAAAAAGGATTCGCCGCCGAGGTCGCGGAGCAGCGCAGAGGAAGCCAGCGGCCCGTAGCTAACAGCTTTTTCTTACCAAATTTCAATGACCGTACCACGATTCTGGAAATCGCTACGGAGCATTGTGGCGAAATGCGGCGCAATTTCAAGGTGCAGAAATGACCGCCCCCAGGATAGTGGCCATTGGCGTTAAAATTGGACCTGTCCTGCTCTGTCGAAAACCTGGCAATGCTAGCTAAACAGGGTTGCCTGTTGCTTCGTATCAAGAAGCATGGCCACCACCAGTAAATCGCCGAAACGTATCTTGCAGGTGGCGCACGCAATCGGATCTCAGCGACTGAGAACCTACTGGCACAAGTATAGTCCGAAGAAGTTTACGCTACCCCAACTGTTCGCTTGCCTGGTGCTCAAGGAGTTCCTGCGGCTCGATTATCGCAAACTTTCGGCGCTGTTGGAAGACGCGCCGGCGCTAGCGGCAACGATCGATCTGAAACAGGTCCCGCATTTCAGCACGTTTCAAAAAGCGGCTGCACGCCTGCTTGTCTCGCGTCGTGTTGCTCGACTGTTGGACGAAACGATCCAGGCTGCCGCTCAGCATCGTGTGATGCGAAAGAAAGTGGCCTTGGCTGCTATCGACGGCACCGGTTTCGAAACACGACACATCAGCGCGTATTTCGTCCGCCAGCGCGATCGAGCTTGTAAAACAGGCTATCAGACGACCACTTACACCAGGTTTCCCGCGGCCAACGTGCTCTGTGATTGTGACAGCCACCTCGTTCTTGGTGTGATGACTGGTCGAGGACCTGGTCCCGATCATCCTTACTTTCATCCTGTGCTCAAGCAGGCTGCCGGCCGCGCGAAGATCAACACCCTGCTGGCCGATGCCGGTTACGACAGCGAGGCAGCGCACGTTTTTGCCGGCGAGCAATGTGGCATCCGCACGATCATCCCTGCCACCAGTGGTCGACCAACCAGCAAACGACTCAAAGGTTACTGGCGAAACCTAATGAAAACGCGATTGAACAAACAGAAGCACGGCCAGCGCTGACAAATCGAAACCGTTAACAGTATGATCAAGCGGTCCATGGGCTCAGCGCTAAGAGCACGGACCTGCTGGTCTCAATCACGAGAAATCTCGCTGCGAGTGCTGACGCACAACATCATGATCCTCTGGCACCGTTAGGTTTTCGACAGAGCAAGAACCGTTTAGTTGCCTCGTACACGCAACCTGCATAATCGATGGCTTTCTGCCACACCTCCAACTTTTCAAACCGAAACATAGCTCACCCCCTTCTTGCTCTCGACCCTCGGCCCTTGTCCCTTGTCCCTCGACCGTCAATGATTGTGTCCCGCGTGTGGATCAACGCCCCCGCCGGCCTTATTCTTCAGAGCCAGGTGCATCAAATAGGCGCCCGACGCCGCGACGATGTCTCCCGGATAGAGCACATCGTCGTTGGCTATCACGACAAAGTCTCGGTCACGTAGTTCGACATGCACGGCGACCCGGTCGAAGTGGTCGCCGTGCATTTGAAAAACGAACGTTTCGGCTCCTTCTTCGACGACAGCATCCACCGGAAGGACGATTCGCTGCTCCAACTGCTGAACAGGAATTCGCACCTCCATCCGTTGGCCCGGTTTGTACTTCCATCCGATGAAGCGATGGCCGTCCTTCGTCTGGTCACGGACAACCTCGTTGGGCAAAGCGATATAGAATTTGAGGGCACGAGACTCCGGCTCGACTTGATCCGACAAATAGAGGATCTGCAGATTCTCCGCGATGCTGCGGGTTGTGCCGGGCGACATCAACACGGCGGAAATATTCCAATTGTCTTTGGCTGAGAGATTGAGCCGTTCCGCATCCTCCTCGAACGCTCGTCCTTCGATGTACAGTTGGCGATGGTCCGCCAAAACGGCGAGACGACTTCCCGCGGAGACCTGCTTACCCGACTGTGAATGAAGTCGCTGCAAATGAAACAAAGTAGGCGAACCGTGCGGCTCTTCGCCGTTGAAATGCTCCGGCGCAACAATGGTCAACGTTTTCAGTAGACTTCGCTTGTGTTGAATCTGGTCCAATTGCTCTTTGGTCAAGCCATGAAGCAAAAGACCTTGGCGCTGAGCATGCAGGGCAGCCTTGATCTTTTGTTCTTCGTATTGCCGTTCTAATATCCGTTTGCCTGCGATAACACCGTCACCGACCGATTGTAAACGCCTGACTTCGCGCTCGACGACGTCCAGTTCCTCGGTCAAGCGTAGGAAATCGCGTTGTGCGGTCACCAAATCTTTGTGCGTCAAATGAAGATCGAACAGAGGCTCGCCCGGTTCGATCGCCTCACCCTCGATGCGGTAAACTTTTTTCACGATGCCTGTCATGGGCGCAGTGACATCGAACTGCGAACGGCCAGGCCGCTCGACAACCATCGCAGGCATGGTAACGGTCCTCACGAAAGGTTGCAGTTCGATACGGATCGACTTGTACCCGACATTCTTTAACGCCTGTTTACTCAGCCTGAGAGCATCCGCTTCCACGTGTCCCTCATGGCCGTGACCGTTCTCGTGATGGTCGTCACCGTGATGATCAGCGCCGTGATCGGGCTCCTCTAACGCGATCGCTACGTCTTGGACCCACTGGCCGCCATCGTCGGGCAAGATCATGCGATAGCGAATAATGACCCGATCGGCGTCGCTGGGCAGCTTCAGGCCGCCTTGCGCATAATGGGCCGGCTCCATCTCGGTTGGCGGTTCATACACGGTGGCCACTTCGTCAGCGATCGGCGATTTCGTCTCGGCGTCGAGCAGGCTATTGAACACCTGGGCATCGGCAACCGGACGGCCATCTCGCGTGATGGAGATGGCCGGCTCGACCTGCTCTCCTTGATGTAAACGAATGCCATGGTAGCCCAGGGAAATGGTGAAGCCCGCGTGATCGATGTTCTCGCGCTGCCATACCAAACTGTCGTCGCCTTCGTGCGCATGACCGTGATGATCGTCTCCCGACGTACTGCCCCGTAAAGCGGGCAGCCACCAAGAGGCCGTGACAACGCCTAGGACGATGACCAGTAGGCCGCCCAGGATAGGCAGCGATGGCATGTTTTTAGTGCTCATAATATTCTCTTACTGGAAATTGGGGCCCGCCGAAAATCGGGCGGCCCAGTTTTGTGGAACGGTAATAGTTCACAGAAATTTCTTCGCCACGGATTGAACACGGACGAAACACAGATAAAAAAGGAAAGGGGGACACTAACCCACACTGATCTTTGCTAATCCATCATCGCAGATTAAATGTCGATTAGTGTTCTTTCTTCTTCTCTGCAAAGCAAATCGCGTAAAAGCTTGTAATTTTGACGCGATTTTTGAAACACTACAAAAAAGAAAAAGTGCCCGCGAATGACACGAATTTTCGCGAATGAAAACATGATGTCATAGTTTTTTATTATTCGCGCTGATTCGCGTCATTCGCGGGCTAACTTTTTTGTGCCTTTTTGTGTTTTTCGTGGCTATCTTTCTCTGGTCGGTTGCGGTCAACGGCTGCGCCGCCTGTGCCATGGCGCAGGCGACGGCGCAGCATTCGATGTCGGGCTCACAACTGACGTGAGAAGAAGATCAAATCAGCAAGACTTGATAGACCAGATGCGCGCGCAGCGGCGGCCCCACGTCCGACAGGAAATGATCAAGCTTGTGACGCAAGAGAGGATCGGTTTGGCCGACTTCGCGCAGTGGGACAGCCGAGAGCCAAGACCCGACGGCAACGACAGAAGCGTCGCTCAGTTTTGGCATTTGGCCGAGACGCGCAAACACGCATTGCACACCATCGCACCGATGTTGGTGTGGAGCGCTTCCATCGTGCAATGGCAGTCGATCATGGTGGTGCGCGGTTCCCGCTAAACCGTGATGATCGACACCGCACGGACCACTTTCGGCGATTGCCTCGCAAGCGTTTGCGTGGGTGTGGACGTGGTGAGAGCAGCAGCCCAGCCCCAGGTGGACCAGCAGTAGAAGGACGGTGATCTGCGGAACGGGAAACTGCATATACGACTCCAGGCGGGCGATGCCCCTCCACCTAATCATTGGTTTTTCATGCTTAGCCGTCAATACGAGACTTGGAACGCCCCGGTTCACTCGGGTTTTCCCATTCATAAGGAGCGGTCCCCACGCAAACTATCCTCAAGCAGCAGTCCGTCGATTTGCAGTCTCGCGGTCCATAATTCGCCCAATGCGTCCATGGATGATAGACTGGTCTCGAAATAGGTCCGCTGCGCGGCGAGCAACTCGAGATAGCCAACCTCACCCTGTTTGTAACCTTCCGAAATAAGGTCGAACATCTTCTTCGCTTTCGGCAGGATTTCGCTGGAGTATTTGGCGGCCTGAAACCGTGCATCGGCGTACTGCTGTAACACGACCGCCAACCGCCGTCGCAGATCGAGCTCGACGCGTTGCAAATTTCGTTCGGCCGCGACGATCTGGGCGTCGGCTTGTTGGATACCGCCTTGGTTACGGTTCAAAAGTGGAATCGGAATGCCGACTTGCACACCGGTTACGGTGTCTCCGGTTGTGTGATCGCGCTGCACGGCGACCTTCACGTCGACGTCCGGAACCGCTTCGGCGTAAGCGCGGTCAAGCTGCCACTGCGCCCGATCTATTTCCGCCATCGCTGTCGCGATCTCCGGACTCTCAATCATCAGGCGACGAAGCTCGGTTTGCCAGTCGAGGTCCATCCCGGTTTGGTCGAGCGCGCCGTGAAGTCGTCGCGGTTCCATGTCAGGCAAGCCGAGTACCGACGTCAGCCGACGCCACACGGCGGTGTTTTTGTTTTCGGTTTGCTGCAAAAGGACTCTAGCCTTCTCTGCCACGATCTCCGTTTGTAAGAGAGCCACCCGGCTAATTTCCTGCGCACGCAACAAGTCTTGCGATGTTCTCACCGCGGTGTCGCTGACGGACGCCAGTTCACGAACCAACTCCAATTTCCTTTGTGAGAGCAGCACGTTGTAAAAGCCCACGCGAACATCGGTTAGCACACGCTGCTTTTCCAGGACCCATTGCTGCTCGGCTCGGGCAACCTCCTGCTGGACCACCGCGCGGCTCAAGCCGAGTTTGCCACCCATGACAAACCGCTGGGCCACGAAGGCGCCCTGCTGACCGGCCGTGCCCGCCTCGCCCATTTCGTCGGCGAGGTAGCCGATCGAAGGATTCGGGGGCAGACCCACCTGAACCCATTTGCCTCGCAAGGCGCGAACTTGAGCCTCCGCCCGAGAGACGGCCGGATGGTTCGCTAATGCAATCTGCTCGAGCCGGTCGAGAGTCCATGCCGAATCCACGGTCTCATCGTCCGCAGCCGGAGAACCAATCGGTTCCAGCAGCTGATCAAACGACACCGGCTGCACCCGATGCGAAGACAAAGAGGAGGTGTCGGAGGTTACTTCCGGAAAACGGCTGATTCCAGATGGGCCCGGTTTAGATAGGCCCATTTCAGATGAGCCCGGTTCAATGGCCGGCGCCACGTGCAGGGCGGATGAAACGTCTTTCGGCGGATCGCCACTGCCCGGTGTGTCTGCCTGCTGTTGTGTCAGCTGCATGGCACCCGTATCGCCACCCAACAGCGCACGATCCGTCATTTGGCACCCGACCAATAGACAGGGGAGTAGGGCAATGGTAGTTCGTACGGTCATCGTTCAGCTGGCGATCTTGACGGCGTGATAGACGAAAATCGGGCAAAACGTGTGAAAATCGGGACAGCCCCTCCTTTCAGCTATCGACTTTACCGACCGTGCGGCTTGAGCCGATCGTGCGGGGGGGGAGGCTGGGGCAAAGCGCAGCTCCGGCACCAGTTTTCCAGTTCTGGTGCCGGAGCTTGTAGCGCTCGATAATCTGCGTCCCTAGTGGCAGCTTGCGCAGTCGCGGCTTGTTGCGATTCACTTGGCCCGCCTCCGCGAGCAGCTTGCGCTGGTATTGGCACAAAGGGCAGCCCGCGTGTCGACGCGGTCCGCCGAGCGCTCGTAACGCTGTGCGCCGCACAACGCGTCCGCCTCGGCGCTGAGCATCGCGTCGAGCCTCTCCTCGACCGTGCTGCAAACCATCTCGTCCACGTGCGAACGAATCCGGCCCTCCTCGATCCGAATCTCGGACTTACATGGATTCTTTATCAATAAAAAACACCCCCAGCATATCATTTGTAATTGCGTCGGGGGATTCAAAGTCGACTAGAAGGCAAATGACATTGGCTGGGGGTGGAGGGGGTTCAATGACTCGTGATCAGTACATCGGATATGCGCTTCGTGATAGTTTTCTGTTGTCGTCGACACGACGCACGGAGACCTAACCAACGAGGCTTTGCGCCTCATCGGCTAGGTCCGCCACAGTACCGGAAGCAGAGCAAACGTCGCAATGCCCTGCTTACGGGGAGAGCCGACGCCGCCTCAGCATGACAACACCCAAGGCAATTCCTAACAACATGACGGAACTCGGCTCCGGCACGGCCGAGGCCGAGGAGGCACTGAAAGTCAGTCCGTTAAACGCACTGAGGTCACCGAAGTCAAAAGTACCGCTGCCATCGATGTCGCCGATGTAGTGGGCGTTGACGAAATACCCTTCGGCATCGTAGGCATCGCGGTTTGCCAGAGCTTCGACAAACAGCGGCACATTGGCCAACGTAAGACTGCCATCACCGTCCATGTCGCCAAGAAGGTTGGTGACTGCTCGCAGTAGCATTTCGTCCATCATAAACGCCCCGCCCAAATTGGCCGCATCGTCGTGTTCAGACGTAATGACCAACTTCGAGAGAGCCACATACAGGAATGAGGCCGAGGGCTCGATCAGCTGGAACTTGGGATTATAATCAGTCGCCAGTCCGACACCCGGGCCACCGTCCACGCCGGCGGTGTACTCATCCGTTCCCAACGACTGCTCGTTGAGATCAAAATACTCCACCGTTAACTTAGGTGGAAAGTTCCCGCGGTTGGCGTAGTAGAAGCTATTCAGGCTCAGGCTCGCGCTGTTGGTCAGATCCATGATCACGACATGGGCACCATTGCCTCCCGAGTTCGAGAGGGCAAATTGGCTGCCGACGACCGGATCGGGCTCGCCGCCGGGGCCGGTGTCAAACGGACCATGGTCGATCTGCAATTCTGCGACGGAGCCATTGATGTCCCAGTTATCCACCACGCCGGCGGGAAACGCCGTTCCATTGATCGCGTCGCTATCGTGGCCTGCCCCCTTCAACCGAGTCCAGATCCGAAGTGATAATCCGGTGAATTGAACACAATTTGAAGGAGGGCATTCGATGCCACGAGGTAAGAAGTACCGAGCGGAAGAGATCATCCCGAAGCTCCGTGAGGCGGAGATTCTGATCTCCCAGGGGAACACCCAAGAG
>Ga0310120_10002624_pt1 | contig 13058 bp, 7 predicted proteins | sample CB27_AW_983_MG_FD_203506 | JGI IMG/M metagenome (GOLD analysis project Ga0310120, IMG submission 203506) | Marine microbial communities from Western Arctic Ocean, Canada - CB27_AW_983 | ecosystem: Environmental > Aquatic > Marine > Oceanic | place: Canada: Western Arctic Ocean | collected... | reverse complement strand
ATGATGGCGCCAGGTCCAAAGATCTTCATCATGCCCCAGAAAGAGAGCTCACGTACTTCCGGTGGGAGTGCGGGATATTTCATCTTAAGTTCCTTTCTGACAAAGCGATCTCCACCGAGTGGCAAAAGTCGGTTCCGGCACCGCATCAACCATTGTCGCCAGCTAGGGCGCAAAACAGATTTTAACACAGTCACTGTGCTGGTCCACTGATACTTTCAGACACCGCAGGTCAATCCAGGTAGGTTGGCGTGATAGATGCAGCGACCGATTCGGACTCATCTCGGACTCTTCCCTGGGGCAGCCCGCAAATCGCAGTTTGACCGTCAATTCCTGTTGCAAAGCCCGTGGTAAAAGGTGGCCAAGACCAAATTTTAACCTGACGTGTGTAGAAAAGTAAGAACCGGCAGAACAACATTTCACGCCTTCAACTGCCAGACGCATTGGTCGAGCCGACCAACTCATGTTAAAATAGCTGCACTTTTCCACCCATTATTTTCCTCAACTCGATCAGTCACCTGATGAACAAATTGGTCAACCTGCTCGTCCTGCTCAGCGGATCACTGCTGGTCCAAACTGTGGCTGCCGAGGATATCGAACCTCTCCACCGGCGGATTGATCAGTTGGTACAAGCGGCTCAGGGCGAAGCCGCAGGCAAGGTTGCGTCTCGGGCAAGCGATGCTGAATTCGTGCGACGGCTGTATCTCGATTTGACCGGCCGCATTCCAACTTCCCTCGTGGTTCAGAAATTCCTGGATCATTGTGATGAACACAAACGCGAACAGCTTGTTGATCAACTGCTTGCCACCCCCCAGCATGCAATTCATATGCAGCATGTCTTCGACGAACTCCTGATGCGACGGCTGCCGAAAAAACATGTGGACCCCGTTGTCTGGCAGGAGTACCTGTTCACTTCCTTCCTGGAAAACAAATCCTGGAAGCAGCTGGCCAGTGAACTGTTGTCAGCCGATGGTGTTGAAAAAGAACAGCGAGGACAAGCTCGTTTTTTGCTGGACCGCGATCTGAACCTCAATGATACCGTGCGGGACATCGGTCGTTTCTTCCTGGGACGTGACCTCCAGTGTGCCCAGTGTCACGATCACCCATCGATCGAGGATTATCCCCAGCAGCATTACTACGGATTGAGCGCCTTCCTCCAACGCAGCTATCTATTCACCGATCCCGAATCCGAGGAAACATCAATTGGTGAAAAGGCAGAAGGCGACGTGAAGTTCACCTCGGTATTCACCAACAAGGAAAACGGTACCGCCCCTCGGCTGTTGGACTTTCCACCTCTCGAGGACCCCGAAGTGGCCGACGAGCCGTACCTGACCAAGCCGGAGGAAAAAGTTCGCGGGATCCCCCACTACAGTCGCCGCCAGCAATTGGCTCCGGCTGTCGTAGCTGATGTCAACACAGCATTTCGTTTGAATATCACCAACCGAATATGGGCGCTGATCATGGGACGGGGTCTTGTCGAGCCACTGGACATGATGCATGCCGCCAATCCACCGTCGCATCCGGAGCTACTGGAAGTACTGGCGACCGATCTACATGCTCATGACTATGACATGCGATACTTGATTCGAGAGCTGGTCCTTAGCCAAACCTACCAGCGAAGCAGTGAATTCTCCGAGCCGACCGATGATCCGCCTGGCAATTTATACCTCTCGTTCCCCCTCAAACCACTGACTCCAGAACAGCTGGCCTGGTCCATCATGCAGGCAATCGGCTTGGTTGATACGACCCGGCAAAGCGAATTGGAAAGGTTGCAGCAGGAAAACGAAGGATTTGATCCTTCGCAACAAGCCCCATCTGTCCAACTGGAACGTGCCGTCCACAAGGCCCTGGCAAGTCATGTCGAAAAATTTGTCGGAGTGTTTGCGTCTGGAAATCCGACCTTTGGACCCACGGTCGAACAAGCGTTGTTCCTGGAAAATGACGAGTTACTCAACTGTTGGCTTGTCCCGGTCGCAGGTAATTTGTTTGATCGCTTGAACAAGACATCTTCGACTGACGAGGCGATCGATCAGCTTTACCTGGCTACTCTGTCACGGATTCCATCTACTGAAAAACGCCAATCCCTGGTGGAATTCCTGGCTTCTTTCCCCGCTGACCGATTAACTGGCTTTACCCAGGCAACTCGGGCTATACTATGTTCAGCCGAATTCCGATTCAATCATTAAGGCAACCCGGAAAATGGTCCAATCCAACTTGGAGGAGAAACCTGATGAAGCGGAACACCGGTTGTAACCCGCTGGATCATATCCATTCCCGCCGTCAGTTCCTGGCAGGCACCGCTGCCATCGGTGGTGGTGCCCTGGTTGGACTGGGTGGCCTCACAAACCACGTCGTGGCCAACACACTCAAGAGTGATCAAAAGCGCATCCTGCAGGTTTATTTGCAGGGAGGTGTCAGCCAGTTGGAATCCTGGGACCCCAAGCCGGGCACATTGTATGGTGGTCCATTCCAATCCATTGCGACTTCGGTTCCAGGTCTACGAATTTGTGAGTTACTTCCCGGCACCGCTCAAAAAATGCACTTGCTGTCGGTCGTGCGGAGTATCAATATCAACACCAACAACCATGGTGAGGGTCAGGTCTTTATGGAAAAAGGCCGGTCGGGCAATAATTCTTATCCATTTATCGGCTCGGTCGTCAACCGTTACCTGACCCCCAAGAACAGCCAACTCCCCGGCTTCGTCCATATCTCAACTCGAGGACTGCAAGACGACACGGCCGGCTTCCTCGGTTCCCGGTACGCACAAATGAAGCTGGAAGGAATCGTTTCACCCGACAACCTGGACCGGCAAAAAGATTTGGATGAACAACAATTTTCCCGGCGCAGTGATTTCCGAATCCAACTGAATCAACAATTCACATCCCGCCGCTCCAAGGCCCTCGTGGATTCTTACGACGCGTCGTTCAACCAAGCAGCCCAGCTGATGGCTCGCAGGAATTTGTTCGAGCAACAACCTGAAAAACAACTGGATCGTTACGGCCGTCATGATTTCGGTCGCTACTGCCTGATGGCCCGGACTTTGCTGGAAGAAGGATCAACCTGTGTGAAAATAACTCATCATGGCTACGATACCCATGCTGAAAATTTTAACTTCCATGTGGAACAACTGGGGGAATTTGACAAACCATTCTCGACGTTGCTGGGTGACCTGGAAGAGAGTGGGATGCTGGAAAGTACCCTGGTTCTGATCTACTCGGAGTTCGGTCGAACGCCAAAGGTCAACCATCGCTATGGCCGCGATCACTGGGGAACTGCCTGGTCGATAGCCCTCGGCGGTTGCGGGGTTCAACCAGGAGCGGTGATTGGTGCTACCAACGACAAAGGGACGGAGGTAGTGGACCGCGAGGTTCATGGTGGCCATCTGTTTCACACTTACCTGCAGGCTCTCGGCATCGACTCAACCGCCAATCATGACATTGAAGGTCGGGAAATCCCGATAGGTGATCCAGCGGTTGAATCCATCAAAGAACTGCTGGTATGAGCGAACCGACAGCAACACCAGACGAGCTGGCAGCCAGCGAACTGGACGTCACCAAAACTCACAAGGTAGCGTCTTACCATCACGATCTGCCGTTGACCTGTTGTCGTTTCGATCCGCTTTCGCGATTCGTTTTTGCCGGGGCCGAAGACCTGAACGTCTACCGCTGGGACCTGTCCACGGGTCTCAAAATGATGTTCGCAGGCCACAAGAGCTGGGTCCGTTCAATGGATTTCTCTCCCGACGGCAAATGGCTCTACACTGCCGGCTGGGATGGCGAACTGCATTGGTGGCGAACCGATGATCCCCAGCCCCGTTCACAACGGATGGTGAGGGCGCATGTCGGTTTTGCGCGCTGGGTATGCGTCAATCAAGATGGTTCCCTGCTGGCGACCTGCGGAAACGACAACATGATCCGCATCTGGCGGTCCAACGCAGGTGAAATGGTCGCTGAAATGGCAGGTCATGAACGAAATCCCTACGCTGTCAATTTTCATCCCGACGGCAAGCACCTGGTTTCGCAGGACTTGATGGGAAACGTATTTATCTGGGACCTCGATTCCTGTGAGCGGGTTGCCCATTTGGAAACCGTAATGTCCGGTTACGACAATAAATTCGCTGCGGACATGGGTGGGGCCCGAGACATGCGGCTGTCCCCTGACGGTACGCTCGTTGCCAGTGCTGGCATTACCAATGTGGTCAACTCGTTTGCCGGCGAACAGGATCCAATCATTGGCCTGTTTGACTGGAAATCACGCAGCGTCTTGCGACACCTACGACCTGAAGAAAACTCCAAAGGCGTGGCCTGGGGTGTTCGTTTCCATCCGGCTGGCTACATCATCGGCGGGATTGCTAATCACAATGGAAGCGGGCTGATTTGTTTCTGGAAGCTGGATGAAGCAACCCAGCCGATCCAACTCGATGAGAAAAAGGAAGTGGAAGCTGATCCCAAACTCAGGCAAGCGGATCAAGACCCCCTGGCGGTCAAGCCCCTGCATACGGTGAAGGTTGATGAACCTGACGTTCTTGATTGTGTTCGTGGGTTGGACCTGGCTGCCGACAACCGGCGCCTTGCCACAGCTTGCTCCGACGGCAGCTTGCGTATCTTCCAAATGACAGCTGCTGCAAGTAGTTAAAGCGGATAACCCGAACAGGCTACGGCAACTTCATCATCTGGAAACAGTCGCTGTAGAAAACGACCTGGCCCATCATCTCGCCTAACGAAGCTAACGATATCCAAAACGACCCATCAAGTCGCCACCAAGAGTCTCCAGGAAATTTCTCTCCTCCCGACTCCAATCCTCAAACTCAGGAAACTCACCCTGGGCCTGCGAGTTCAATTGAAGACCAAGGACGCGTTCGACTTTGGCCTGCCGGGGAGAACCCGCTCCAATAAATTCAAAGAACCCAGCCAATGTTTCCTCATCACCATTGAAAATGTCCTCCGCTCGAATCAAGAGATGTTTTCCCATATCCCGCTGCAGGAAATCGAGAATCCAGCGATTGGTCTCACACCACAACCAGACGTTTTTCTGGAACTGATTCATATCTCCCCAACGTTCCTGGAGGTCTCCGCTGCCGGGCACCAGGCGGAAGAGGTCACTGACATGACCTCCGTACCATTCCCTCCTCATTCCGCTTCGCACCACAGCACCAGGATGGCGAACAATGTGAATGAATCTGGACGCTGGAAAAACTTCCTTAAGTGCGGGAGCGAGGAAAGTACATTGCGGACTCGTCTCAATAAAATGAAGGTTCTCAACTTCGGAAACAATCTTTTCTCGAACAGCAGTCACCGATTCCACAAAAACCTGTTGACACGCTGAATCCTTTCCATACTCGTACGACAAACGGGACAAACCAAAGGTCTTAGGCCATGGCTCGTGTACCGCGGCAACCTTCCCACTCAAATTCGCCAATTCAGCGAGAGTCCTGCTGCCAACTCTACCTGTCGACAAACACCAGACCTGAAATGGATTCGCTACATGCTCCCTGGAGCCAATCGAGGTAAATCGCTGCAGGTTTCTGCGTGGACTTCTCGACCAAAGGTAAAACGCTATTTCTTTCAGTCTTTGAATTTTCAACATTTCGATCCACTCAGGAATTGGTTTGGGGATGTCGAAATTCGCAGGGAAACTTCTCTTCAACATACACTCGTCCGCCCCCATCCCAAAGCGGTTCTCTCGCCCAGGTAGTGACCAATCCTCATTATTGGCCATATCCCACGAATCCTCCCACGCGGAATATGTCACAACAACACAAAGATACCTCGGAATTGGGGTTAGGCATCTTGTATGGGGTCTCAGGCGGGTAACACGCCCACCTCCGCAACGACTGCAGGCTCCAAGAGGATCGGTTTTAGAACTACGATTCATCGATCGCGTGCACCTGTTTCTACCCTCTCAACTCGTCCTCCCCGTCTGGTACCCGTGTTGAAGGCAGCTGGCAACGGAAAAAAAATTTCTCTTGAGAGGCTCGGCAGCGTCGCTGCCAAAAGCAGCTCGACAACACACCCTAGAGAGCGGACCCTGCTGTGCCCGTGACAGGGACGTTACCGGGATGTTACATTCTAGTTAAATAAATCCGTTTCCAAGCGAAGGAGATGCCATCCATGAGGATTCTCACCAGAGGCATGATGTGGGCTTGTGCTGCAGCAGCGTTACTTTTTGCCGTCGATGACTTGGCAATCGCAGCGGAATTGAGCGAGCAAGAAAAGAGCTTCACAGTCGTTCTTCTCCCCGACACCCAAAACTATTCCGAAAAGTTTCCTGATACCTATGTTGCTCAAACGCTGTGGATTCGTGAGCGACGCAAGGCAGACAATATCAAGTTCGCCATCCATTTGGGTGACATCGTACAAACACCGACCATTGAGTCGGAATGGAAAAATGCCGATCGGGCGATGAAAATTCTGGACGGTGTTGTGCCCTACAGCATGGCCCCTGGCAACCACGACATGAATGTGAGTAACCGTGACTCGTCATTGTACAACAAGTACTTTCCAACCGGCCGGTTCAAGGAAGAAAAGTGGTATGGTGGGCACATGGGACAATCCAACGACAATAACTTCTGTTTCTTTAATGCCTGCGGTAAAAAATTCATGGTCCTCAACCTGGAGTTTGCTCCGCCAGACGAGGTTCTAAAGTGGGCTGCAGAGGTTACCCAGCAGTACTCTGAGCATCTGGTAATCGTGGCGACACACTGTTACATGCGAAACGAGGGACGTGACACCGGATGTGCCAATGGATACGAAACTGCCAACAGCGGGGAACAGATGTGGCAGAAATTTATCCGCAAACAGCCGAATATATTTCTCGTTGTCAGCGGACACATTTTGGGAGTGGGACTTCAAACCAGCACCAACGACGCCGGTGGCAAGGTGCTGGAAATGCTTACCGACTATCAAGGCCTGGCCAATGGAGGTGATGGCTGGTTGCGTTCACTGGAGTTTGTACCAGGGGAGAACAAAATCAACGTGACAACGTATTCACCACTGTTAGATCAATACAACGAGGATCCCAGCGAAACCTTTTCGTTGGATTATGAATTCACGATTCCTCAACCCAACTCCGGCTGACTTTCTGCAGAGCGTTGACAAACAGCCAGGCAGGAGCCAAAGCATCTTTTAAAGCCCAAAAAAACACTACACAACCCGACCGGTGCCGTCATTTCGCCACCAGCGCATCATGGCCATGAATAACCGTTTTCAGGGCGTGTTGATTTCACCAAAATACGGCTGCACATTGATGAAGTTATAAATGAGCTCCTGGCCAATCGGTCCAGCCGGTTCTGTATCAGTCTTCCAATCTGCAATAACAAGCTTTGCCGTGTTGCCGTGGGCGCGAAAGACCTGGTAGTGAAAGTTCAGCCAGGCCGTACCTTCCTGGGTGTAGGGCGGATAGCCTCTCGACCCGCCGGCATTGGTGTGAACGTAAGTGTAAGATTTCTCCGGAATGACGGTTGTGTTCTCGATCTGAATGCGTACCGCATGCCGTTCCTTTTTCGACATGTCTTTTCGATCACCGGAGAACATGTTGAGTACGTAGAGCCGGCCGGGCCGAAGATCCTTGATTTCCTGGGAGAAACGATTAGGCCGGCTGGCATTTCTGACCATGAGCAGGGACGTGTCACCCTCCGTTCTGCCGATCCGCGCTTGGTGCCAACCGAACCCACGCTCGAAAACCGGTCGGATACTACCCTGCTCGGCAGGATCGAGTGTCCAACTCGTTGCGCCATCTACGAAATCGGGATTCTTGATATGGGGCAGCATGTACGGTTCATCAGTCGCCGCAGCGGTGCTGCCCTCTATGCCGTAATGGCGGAAAAGTTTCACGAGCCATCGAATGGTCTCTTCGTTGCTGTATTCACTATGGTATCCGCCCATTCCATAGGCACCCCAAAAAACCGGGTCGTTTGCCACGATGTTGAACGCCGCATCGAGATGTTTCTTGAAATTAACGGTTGGTGTAGAGTTCGCGAGATGTCCACCAGGCAGCGTATAGTATCCCAAGAGAACGGTCATTTTTTCTATGGATCCCGGGCACAGTTCACGGTACTTTCGGGCGCTCATCACCAGATGTTCCCGCATGTGCTGCCGCGCCGCATTCTCACTGGACATCGTCTTCAAGTAGCGTTCCCAAACCAGATTGCCGCCCGCACCAATCACGGTCTGCACAAATTTCCTGCCAACCTCGCTGCCATAAATATCAGTGCAATAACCGTAGAACAGCTTATCCTTATATCGTGCGTCGGCCTCGAGCATCCCGATCACATTCACGTACTTCGCGTAACCCGGATCTGCTCCCCCAAGGAATTCGTCGCCGATGACACCATCCAGATCGGGGTCGGTATATCCTGGGAGACCGGTGAGGTAGTCATACAATTCCTGCAACGACGATACGGCATACGCCTCGCCGAAGTAGTCCATGCCCTTGGCGACAAAATTGGTAAGCCACCGGCGATGTGTGGGCAGGTATTTCTGAAAAACGGGACGCTTGCTATCCACCGTTCCACGCGCAATCATAAACGTATTGACATGTGGAATGACATGTTTCTCCGCGAATTCAACCGGGTCGGGGCTATGTTCCCCGGGGGTCGGACCGCCGATGAATTCGTGGTAGTAGAGTTCCGGTATGGAGCGAGCCACGAGACTCTCGATACGGCAGGAGCCATCGGCTTGCAGTATGATCCGACCCTCACCTGCCGGCAGGAAGCACATCGCATCCTTGGTGCCTTTTTCTCCCGCTTCAAAAACGATGATGTCACCCGCTTTGCGGGATGGCTCGACCGATAGCCGAAGTCCGCCTCTTTGTGCGTCGGCCTTCGCCTCCACATAAAGCCAGCGGGTCTTGGGACTGTTAAACGAATAGCTTTTCTCCCCTTGCACTGAGCCCGGCTGAAGATTCAGCAGCTCCCAAACCAGATTGTTGAGTATTCTGACGCCTTTGAACGCCGCGGATTGCCCAGGCCATGAAACCGCTCTTTCCACAGTTTGCCCAGCCGCATTCCCATCGGCCGCAACAATGCTTGTACGGGTGAGGTATTTGCCCGGCGGCAAGGCTCTGGCATCCAGGGCAACATTGACCGTCATGCGGGAGGGCCGGATTTTCTCCACTTTCCTCAAAAGCGTCTCGGCCGCATGGGCGTCCAGTATCTGCACCTCGACCGAAGCGCCTTTTGGCAAAGGTCGCATGAGGGTAAGATCGGCCTCGACCACAATACGACCCGGCTCCGCAAGGACCTTCGTCATGATCCCCGGCTTTTCGAAGACCGACGTATCTTTCCCGAATAGAGCGGCATCTTCCTGATAATGGGCGAGGATTTCCTCATCGGAGAGGGCCCTGTTATAAATTCGAACCTCATCGATGGTTCCCTTGAAGAACTCTTTTCCAAGTCCCTGACACCGGCCGATCCACAGCGGGATATCCTTCAGGACGGCCCGAGCGAACTGCTGAGAGTGGACCCGGCGCATTCGGCCATCCAGATGGTAAGTAATCGTGCCGCCATCGAAGGTCAGCGCCACATGGTTCCAAACGTTCTTGTCGGGCATGTCGAGATCGTACTCACGAGCATGCTTTCCCAAGACCGTGCCATCGGCAGCCCGATGCGTAAATTCTGCAGCCTCGCCTTCCCGGGTTTTGAACGCCATCACAAGTCGCTGGTCCGGTCCACCTGACCCGTTGCTCCAATTGACCAGTCCGCCCTGAAATTCTTCCGGCTTGACCCAAAGCTCGATCGTTCCTGCAAGTTCAAGTTGTTGCAGGCTCTTACCTGCCCCGCAATCCACAAAGTCATCCGCACCGTCAAAACAAAGCGCGTGACCTTTGAGGCTTTTGGCGAACGAGGCGCCGTGAATCTTTCCGTGATTTCCCCTGCCGCTTTCGTCCTTCGCCTGGGCGCCCGATCCCTGTTCGAAGGAATAATAGGCGACCAGCCGCTGATCGTCCGCCCAGCTCAGGGAACCAACCACCGACACCAAAAACAACGAGGCACATACGGTTTTCATAATTTTCTTCCTCTTAACATCATTGCTCTGCTTCACGGCACTGAAACGCCCCGCACCGTGTGCAGGACTCCCATATCTTAATCGATAGTCACGGGCCGCCAAAAGTGGGCCGCGCGTGCGTCCAGTGGTCATTGGCCAGTTGAATTACCATCCTGCTTTGCCAGGGGCCGACGGGGGAGCGAACACATTGCACCGCACCGGTGCCTCAGCTCATGAGCGGTGACGTGTTCCGCTGGACGCCAGGCGAACCCGCAACGGGAAGCGTTGATCGACTTGGCGATGTGAACCTGGACAGGGACGTCGACACAGCGGACCTGACGCAGACAATCACCAATTTCACCAGCGCTGGTGGCACGGGAAAAACCTGGCCAACGACGTTTCTAAAACCGGCACGCTGCTCAACTATTTCTATGGCATATTTCTATGGCAGTGGACGCCAGCGCACTGCCTGCATCAGGCCATCACGGTCAACACCCACCGAACCGGGCCGGTCACCCAGCACGCTGAGAATCATCCCCGGTTTGCCGTCGGCCAACTCCGGCGGCAGGACGCAGTTCGTGGAGTACTCCGGGTAGGTAAGCACGGTACTAAGATAATAGGTTTCTTTGTCCCAGGTATTCCCGCCGTCACGGCTGACCCGGGCTCGCTCCCCGCCGTTCAGCCAGGGCACCCGATGCACATGCATCAGCACGATTCGGCCATCGGGTAACTCGACGGCAGAACCGTGCATTTCTCCTAGGCAGCGACTACCGGCTCGGACATTGGTCCAGGTCACGCCGCCATCATCCGAATCTACCAACAAGACATTCTTTTGTACAGAACTGAGGATGTCGCCGAACCTGGCCTTGGATCGATACGCCATGCCGTACTGCAGCATCCACAGCCGCCAATGGTCCTCATGTTTGTCATCCAAGTACGCCCGCCACGTTCCGAACGGAGGCATCAGATTGTTGCGCACAACGGCAAGCAAACTCCCCGAGGCAAGTTCGATAATCGACGGTTCGCCAGTGGGACAGATCGGATAACCCTCGGACCACGTCCTGCCAGCATCGGTCGACCGGTACGCGTAGGTGACATGGTTCAAACCTGGCTTCTTAAATCCAATCGGCCATACGAAAGTGCCGTCGCTTAGTTGAGTAATGGGGCCGCTCTGTGGCCACTGCGAGAACGGACCCACCGGATCGCTGCTCAGGCGCTGCCATGTTCGCCCCTCATCCTGGGAACGGTAGAGCATCAAGTGTTCGTTTTCGTATTCTGCGCTCAGGAAACTTCCGTCACGCAGCACCGTGTCCACGCGACGCGCAGTTTTCACTGTATCCCATGTCCGTCCGCCGTCGCCGCTACGCATGGCCGCCCCAACCGATTCATTCGTAGTGTTCCGACCCATCAGGTAGATCTTATTGTCGGCGGTGATGGTAAAATTCCACCCCCCTTCGCCAGCGAAGATCGGGAGCCGGATCCGCTCGGCAGGCAACGTGTGAACCACGCCATCACGCGAGTACAGGATTCCTTGAAAATCGTCCTTTTCGGCACCGGATTGCGTCTCTCCAAAACCGTCGTTCATGACTGGATGGACAGTAAACATGTAGCCGTAACTGGATACTCCGATCTCGTCCCCTGCCGCCGAGTAGACGCGGGCGCGAAAGTTGCCAACCAGCGGAAAGTCCAACGATAATTTCTCTTTGTTGGAACCGGATGTCTGAGGACAGGGAATCTCCTTGGTGTAGACCAGCTTGCCTGCGAAGGTCTCGACGCGCAGCGTGAGGTTGTCAGAATCCGGAAGCTCGTCCCAAGTGTGGCTGGCCAGGTTGAGCTCGAGCGGCTCGCCCATCAGGTGCAACATGCCGCTGAACGGCTTATCGGCGGTCACCGCGACTTCGACCGGGTAACGCGTTTGGAAGGGCGTCGCATGTGGCCCCGCTTCTAGTTGCACCGCATCCACCCAGACTTTCCCCTCCATCTCGCCTTCCACCAGCAGATCCACCGCGCCTCGGTCGAAATAAGACGCCACGTTGAACGTTATTTCATAGCGTTGCCAATCGTCGCTAAGTGGAATGGGTTCGCCCTCTGCGTCTGGTTTTTCTCGCCAATCCATGACCCGGTTCCAGACGGCCAGACGTAGCTTGGCGGACGGAATGTCACTACGTGCATAAACCGAGAGCGTGTAGGCCTGTCCAGGCTTCAAAGATACGACAGGGGAAGTCAGGTGGCCCGGCTGATCGGCGGAGAACGGAATCGCCACCGCCCGACTGCCATTCACGGCGTCATCGACCGGTTCAATGACGGGCATGTTTTCGGGCAGCTGGTCGGTAGCAGCTAACTTGATTGTGAGCGGGTTGACCATGTCGGTCCAATTGGTGGCTGATCCATACCCAGGGTTGTTCTTGACCCAGTCGTGTTTCGCTTGTCCAAGCGTCAGTTCAAAGCTGGCATTGGGCAGCAAGTTTTTGGGCGCGGAGTTGGCTTTTGCCGCCACGCTGTTGCCCAAGATGTACAACATTCCAGCGATTAAGACGACCTTTGCGAATCTAGCGAAACACATCATAGCTACTCCCTCGGTTAACAGGGCCTCTTCTAGTTTCAGAGCGCCATTCCAGCGTGAGAATTGGCGTAACTCCTTATAATTGACTGGGGCGAAGGTGGTCAACCACCGTTATTGAGGCGGTCGACTGAGCAACCGTTCCGTGCGCCGCGCCATTTCCGCCCGCCATTGGTCCAGGTCAGCATGGATCGAGAGGTTGTCCAACCAGCGCTGCGTACGGGCGACGAGTTCGCCATGCTTGCCTGCGGCGGTGGCTTGGGCCATCGCATCTTGCAAGGTGGCCAGGTAGCGGGCGTCGTCGTAACCTTCGCGGTAGCCTTCCCACGACAGCGTATCGAGCACACCTTCCGGCCCACGAATTACAAACGCGTTCTGACTCCAGGGTAGGCCCCCTTCTTTCATACCCGCATCGTCAAGCCTGGCCGTAGGCGTCCAGATGTGGATGTATGCCCACGTCATCGTGCCGTCCAGACCACTCTTCCACATCCCCATGCAGCGGTGGCGGCGGTGCTGCT
>Ga0310120_10002622_pt1 | contig 13065 bp, 9 predicted proteins | sample CB27_AW_983_MG_FD_203506 | JGI IMG/M metagenome (GOLD analysis project Ga0310120, IMG submission 203506) | Marine microbial communities from Western Arctic Ocean, Canada - CB27_AW_983 | ecosystem: Environmental > Aquatic > Marine > Oceanic | place: Canada: Western Arctic Ocean | collected... | reverse complement strand
GCCTGTTCGTAGAGGATGCCGGCGGTCGGGAAGAGCCAAATGCCCTCGAGGCCCTGCTTTCCGATCCGCTCGACGCGTCGGTCGCGGTCCATGTACTCGGCGGGCATCGGCTCGAGGGAAGAGCGAGTCAACTCGATGAAGGTCTTGCCGTCGGGGTTGCCCTGATAGTACTCGCGCAGCACGCCCGGCTTCGAAATCGGGTTGAAGGTCGGGTTACCGACCGCGTGGCTGAGCTTGCCCGCGACCAGGTGGTAGCGCTTGCCGTCCATCTCGACCCACTGCACGCAGCGCTTTTGCATCCGCTTCGGCACATAACGCGTGAAGGCGTCGGCGGCTTCGTAATAATGGTTGTCGCAGTCGAAGAGCAGGCCGTCGAACAGTTCCATGGGATCTCCTTGCACGGCGCTCGTGTCGCCCGTGGCAACTTCCTGTTGCTTAACTAGTATAATAGTTATTCCGACCCGAAAATCCATGGAACCTGCAGGACGCCAGGAGGAAGAGCATGTACCCGGGAGCCCACGCGCAGACCTCCCCCGACAAGGCGGCCGTCATCTCAGCGCAGACCGGCGAGGTGATCACCTACGCCGAGCTCGACGCGAGATCCAACCAGCTGGCCCAGCTCCTGTGGGCCGAGGGGCTTCGCCGTGGCGACCACATCGCCGTGTTCATGGAGAACCACCTCCGCTACTTCGAAGTCGCGTGGGCCGCGTTCCGATCCGGTCTCTACCTCACCACCGTCAACCGCTACCTGACGGCACCGGAAGCAAGCTACATCGTGAACGACTGCGGCGCGCAAGTGCTGGTCTCCTCGCACGCGCTGCACGAGGCCGCTGCAGAGATCCCAAAGCAGGCGACGGACCGCCGGCTGGTGCATCGGATCGCTTCGAGCATTACGAATCAATATTGAAAGAGCATCCCCGAGAGCCGCTTGCAGAAGAGCCGCTCGGCGAACTGATGCTGTACAGCTCGGGCACCACCGGACGACCCAAGGGCATCTCGCGTCCGCTGTCGAAGCGGCCGGTCTCGCGCGGCCTCGCGATGGGCGTCACGCTAAAGAGACTGTTCAGTGTCGACGCGGACTCGGTCTATCTGTCCCCCGCTCCCATGTATCACTCGGCGCCAATCGGTTTCTGCACGGCTGTGCAATCGATCGGCGGCACGGTCGTCATGATGGAACGCTTCGATGCATTGGATGCGCTCCGGGCTCTGGAAAAGTATGCGGTCACGCATAGCCAGTGGGTTCCCACCATGTTCACGCGCATGCTCAAACTTCCGGAAGAAGAACGCGCGGGCTTCGATCTTTCCGTGCACCGGGTGGCCGTCCACGCCGCCGCGCCCTGCCCGCGCAAAGTAAAGGATGAGATGTTCGCGTGGTGGGGGCCGATCCTGCACGAGTACTACGGGGGAACCGAGGCGCATGGTTTGACCTACGTCGGGCCCGAGGACTGGCTCGCACATCCCGGGACCGTTGGCCGCGCAGTGTTGGGAACGCTCCATGTCTGCGACGAAGACGGCAAAGAGCTGCCAAACGGCGAGCCGGGCCTTGTCTACTTCGAGCTGGACAGGACGACCTTCAAATACCACAAGGACCCCGAGAAAACGCGCAGCGCACAGCATCCGAAGCATGCTACCTGGACCGCGCTGGGCGACGTGGGTTATGTCGACGACGACGGCTTCCTTTACCTGACCGATCGGGCATCGTTCATGATCATCGCGGGGGGAGTCAACATCTATCCCCAGGAGATCGAGAACGAATTGATCATGCATCCCAAAGTGGAAGACGTGGCCGTGATCGGGGTTCCGCATCCGGACTTCGGAGAAGCGGTCAAAGCAATCGTGCAGCCCGTCGCGGGCGTGATCGGCGACGAGGCGTTGGCCGAGGAGTTGATCGCCTACGCGAAAGAATGTCTAGCCGCCTACAAGTGTCCGCGGTCCGTCGACTTCGAGGACGAGCTCCCGCGCCTTCCCACCGGCAAGCTCTACAAGCGACTCCTGAAGGATCGCTACTGGGGCAACAAGAACAGCCGGATTGTCTAGGGCAGAGAGCGCCGCCAGTTTCGCAGATCGACAGATTCTCAGACTGACGTGGCAATCAGCGGAGACTTAGCGGCCGACATCCTTCTTCGGTACACACGAGGGGCTTGCCGGCGTCTTCGCCGAGCAGGATTTCTCCTACACTGACGGCACCATGAAGCGCGCAGCGGGCGAATTCAATTTTGCGGCCTCCCACCTCGATCATCCTCACATTTTCGGCCAGTGTGCTGGACTGAGGAGTGCCGGCGGCACCCTGAAATACGCCTACGACCCGGACCCGCAGCGTCTCGACGGCTTCTGCAGCCTCATCCCCGGCGTGACCAAGCTGCGCAGCTTCGAAGAGGTCCTCGCCGCCGACGACATCCAGCTCGTCGCATCAGCCGCAGTGCCGAACGAACGCGTGGCGCTCGGTCTTCAGGTGATGCAAAGCGGCAAGGACTATTTCACGGACAAGGCTCCTGCCACGAGTTTGGAACAGCTCGAAAGCCTGCGTCGGGGCGTAGCAGAAACCGGCCGCAAGACCTTCATCTACTACGCGGAGCGTTTGCATAATGATGCTGCCTGGCGCGCCGGCGAGCTGATCGAAGCGGGCGCGGTGGGCAGAGTCCTGCAGGTGCTGAATCTCGCCCCCCATCGTCTCGCGAAGCCCACGCGCCCGAGTTGGTTTTTCGAGAAGGCTCGCACGGGAGGCATTCTCACGGATCTCGGTTCCCATCAAGTCGAGCAGTTCCTGAGTTATGCGGATTGTGAGAGCGCGTCCGTCAACTTTGCGCGCGTTGAAAACTTCGGTCATCCGGATGCCCCAGGTTTCGAAGACTTCGGAGAGTTCTCGATGACCGGCGACAACGGCGCGTCCTTCTATGCGCGCGTGGATTGGTATACGCCGGATGGGTTGCCGACCTGGGGAGACGGCCGCAGCTTCATCGTGGGCACGGAAGGCAGTCTCGAGATTCGCAAGACTCTCGATCCGAGCCGGCAGTCGCCGGCTTCATTGCTCTTTTTGACCAATGCCGAGGGCGAACAGGAGATCGATTGCCTAGGGCAGTCCGGCTTCCCCTTCTTCGAAAGGTTGATCACGGACGTCCTCGAGCGCGGCGAAAGCGCCATGTCGCAGCGACACGCCTTCCTCGCTGCAGAGCTCAGCTTGAGGGCGCAAGCCCTGGCGGATCAGGTCCGAGGCTGACGGGCACTGCGTTTCAGTTCCGCCAAGGCATCGGCTTCCGGCCGGCGCTTGTAGAAAGGGTCGATCGGATAGCAGCCCGATACCAGGCCGTTTCGCGGAGCGGTCGTGCAGTCGCTGAATGTTCGACACACCAGCGCTCTCTGGATTGGGGCACCCTGAAGTACATCTCGTGGCAGCTCCGGATAGGAGAGCATCATGCGCCCGAGTCCGATGAAGTCGGCCCCATGTTGTCGCACTACGGCCTGCGCGACCCGAGGTAGCCACTCTTGTAAGTAGGTGTAGGCGGAACCCACGATGCACAGGTCGGGGTGTTGCCGCTTGAGCTGCGCAGTCGCGTCGACTTGACGCGCGACGCCTACGAGCGGGTCTTCGAGCGATTCGTAACCGTCCAAGGGTGGATAAAAGGCCGGTCTCTGGGAATGTGGGTTGTAGTAGGGACTGCCGGCCGTCGTACACAGAAGGCTGACGCCAGCTTCCTGCAACAAGTTGAGCAGTTGATTCGTCTCGTGCAGGTCGACGCTTCCATTGCCACCGCCAAATGCGCGATGCGCCGTCTGCTGGGCTCTGCCGACTCCATCTTCACCAGCCTGATAGGGACCGAGGTCGAAGATCGACAGGCGCACGCCGATCGCGAGGTCCGACGCCTCCCGGCGCACGGCTTCGACCGCGCGCAACAAGAATCGAGAACGCCCGGCCAGATCGCCGCCATAGGGGCCGGGTCGCTCGTGGGCGGAAAGCAGTTCGTGTCCCAGATATCCGTGACAGGCCTTGACGTCGACGAAGTCGAAGCCCACGTTGCGGGCGATTCGGGCCAGCGATGCGTAGGCGCCGACGAGTTCGTCGAGCTCGCCATCACTGAGGAGTGCTGCATCGGAAGTGATGCCGACCCGCGCATCGAGAACCGGGTCGCGGAATGCCGTGCGCGGTGATGGGCTTCCGTCCGGACGGCTGTAGCGTCCGGAGTGCGTGAGCTGCAGGCCGATCAGCAGGTCGCTGCTGCTTTCTCCCTTGGCTTCGTGCGCGGCAACCAGTGCTGCACGAAGTTCGGCGAGGTCGCCTTCGGTTTCCGGATTACTCGAGAGTTGGTTGGGGTTCGCACGACCTTCCGGAACGATCGCGTAGGCTTCTCCGCCCCAGATCAGTTTCGCACCGCTCTGCCCGAAGCGTTGCCAGCGTCGCAAGACCAGCTCGGTCGGTCGGCCGTCGGCCGTGGCGTCCCAGCCCTCCATGGGTAACACGCAGAAGCGGTTGCCGACTTCTCGCCCCGCGATCGCGAAGGGTTGGGAGAGTGGCCCGTCCGATTCGATCTCCGGATCAATGGGCAGCCGGACTCCGAGATCCTGAAGTCGCTGTTCGAATTCGGCGAGCTTTCGCAGTCGCGTCAGTTTGATAGCCGTGCTCATGCGAAAGTCTCGAGCCGGCGCGCGATGTCTGCGAGCACCAGGCGGTCGCTGCCAGGTCGTTCCGGGGACGCGGGGTGGGTTGCCGGGCTAGCGATGCGTCCGGTCAGGTGCAGAAAGATCGCGGCGTCATGCTTGTAGGCGGGAACCGGATCGCGGAATGCGAAACAGCCGAGGTACTGAAGCAGGTCGTTCAGTTCGTAGAAGCGCGGATCTCCAGTCTCCCACATCTTGTCACGGATCGAGAAATGCTCGGGCGCGAAGGCGGACAGGCCTAACAGGTAATCGCTGCCATACATGATCATGTCGATGGCGAGGTCATTTCCCGTGAGCACCCAGAAGTCACTACGCCGCTCGTCGCGCAAGGCCAGTCGCTCCCATTCGAGCTGCCGCGAGAGCGAAGAGTGCTTCGCCCCGATGCACTGCGGAATGTCCATGAGAGCGGCGTAGGCGTCCAGGTCGTAGATGCGGCCGTAGGGGACGAACATTTCGCCGAGTTCGAAGCCGATGAATCGATCGTTGCTGCGCGCCAACTCTAAATGCGCGCCGGCCCAGTCGTCTCCGTCGAGCGAGCAGAGTCCGTACGAAGGAAAAACGACCGGAGTACCGCCTCGGGTCGCGATCGACTCCATGGCGGCACGGTAGCGGACGGCCGCCCAAGCGGCGCCAGGCTCGTCCGGAACTTGCGCACCGGCCACGAAGTCGTCGCCGCAGACAGCGGTGGTGGCATCGAGCACTCGAAGCCGTGTGGCTTCGTCGAGCAGCTGCACATAGCCCGTGTCCATATTGACGGCGGGCGTCAACCCAGCCTTCAGAGTGGACTCGAGAAGTCGGTCGAAGGCAGGCCAGTCGATTGCGCCGCTTTCGCCGAAGGGCAGCAGAACGGCGGACATGCCACGCACCCGACGGCGGGGGCGCAAACGAGCAATTGGATTCGGGTCTTTGCCGGGAGTCGGGCCTTCTTTCATGAATGCAAAGGGTAGGCAAAGGCGGGTGAAATGCAGATCGGAATGACCGAAACTCATTGCTCATGCGAACGACCGAACCCGTACCGTGCGAGCCCGGCTCGATCCTGCTGGGAACCGTCGCACTCGAGCCCAACCGTTGGGGCGCGCTCTCGCCCGACCGCAAGCCGACACTCACCACGAACGACTGGCTCTCGGGCGCACGGGAAGCCGGCTTCGATGGAATCGAGTTGTGGGAGCACCACGCGATGCTCGCGAGCGAAGCGGAAGTCGAAGCCTTGCGCACTTCGCCCGTTCCGATCCAGATCTGGAGTAGCTACGTCTCCTTCGACGATCCCGAGGATGCAGCACGAGACGCCGTGGCCGCGTGGGTAGAGCAGCTGGGTTGCGCCGCCGTGAAGTTCAACGTCGGGAACGATCGGGAGGATTGCGTTGCCGTGTACGCTGCACGTCTAGCGCGCTTCGCAAAGGCGCTACCCGATGCGACTCGCTTGATCTGTGAGTGTCACTCGGGAACTGCGGCGGACGACCCGAGTGTCGCGCAGAAGATCCTGGCGGAGGTCGGCGGTGTGGAGCGCTTGCAGGCGCTGGTTCACCTCGGGGACGAGCCCGAATATCTCGACTCGATGTTCGCGGCGCTCGGTGACCGCATAACACACGTACACGTGAACTTCCTGCGTCAGGGAGCACCGCTCTTGTCCACCATCGCGGAGGACCTGCAAGAGCGGATCGATCGGATCAAGTCGCACGGCTTTGCGGGCAGCTACACGGTCGAGTTCGTCCACGGGCTTGGCACGGAGGCGGACCGACCCACCGATTTGTTGGACGTGGCGGCCAGCGACCTGTCGGTGTTGCGAGAGGCGATCGGCTGATGCGCATCATCAATATTACCAATGGCGACCGTATCCCCACGGTGTGGACTGATGATTTCATCGATTCGCTTCGAGGGCTTGGGGAACTACAGCTCGAGGACAACGGCGTCGCGTTGTCGGACGACGAAGTCGCCGAGCAGGTTCGAACGCATGATGTGGCGATCGTCGGTTGGGATGCGCGGCCGCTCCCGGCTTTGCTTGCCGAAGATCCCGGCGAGCTTCTCTACGTCTGCTGCTATTCGGGAACGATTCGTGGACTGATTCCCAGGTCGCTCCTCGAAGCGGGGGTCGCCGTCTCGAACTGGGGCGATCATCCCGCCAACGGGGTTGCCGAAGCCGCCATGGCGCTTCTGCTGGCGGTCCTCAAGGATCTGCCGCGGGCCGTTGGCGTCGCGAGATCTCAAAAGTGGGGAGTCCACACGAGTCGACGCGGCTCGTTGGCCGGAACGCGCGTCGGTGTCTACGGTTGCGGGATCATTGGCCGGCGCTTCGTAGAGCTTCTTCGGCCCTTCCGATCTCAAATTCGCATCTTCGATCCCTATGCGGAGAGTCTGCCCGAGGGCTGCGAACGTGCAGGGTCGCTCGATGAGCTCGTCGACGGCTGTGAGGTGTTGGTCATCCACGCAGGCCTCAGTGATGAAACGACGGCCTCTCTGCGTGCCGAGCATTTCGCGCAACTTCCGGATGATGCCGTGGTCATCAACACGGCGCGCGGTGCGATTCTCGATCAGGAAGCGTTGTTCGCAGAATTGCAATCGGGGCGGCTGCGCGCTGGGCTCGATGTGTTGGAGCCGGACTATCTGCCCCCCGATCACCCGATGCTTGCGCTCGACAACTGTCTGCTCGGCTTCCATCAGCTCGACCAACTGCAGTGGCCGCCGCGGCCCGGGCTTACGCCGATGCAGCAGATCTGTGTCGACAATGTCGCTCGATTCGTGTCGGGTGAGACCCCCGAGTGGCTTTTCGATTCAGACCGATACGACCGCAGCACTTGAGGCCCGATGGAATACTTTGAAGCGCAGGAAGGTCGACCGAGCGGAAATGAGCTTGCGGAAGCAATGCTCGATTTCGTTGCCGCAGAACTCGACGCGCTGGCTGCGCGATACGCGCCCGGTTTCCGGCTGCCGAAAGTCTTTGCCGGCCACATTGTTGGGGAGGATGCTCGCAGCGACCTCGCCTTCAGCCTGGGCCTGCTATTCGGGGCGGGCAGGAAGGAACTCGGCGGGCTTCCCCTCGACGAGACCCTGCGCAATACCCTGCTGGGCCTCGACGGACACAACACCCACACCTTCTTCAGCTATCGCGCTGCAGAAAGCCTGCAGCGCCTTGGCGGGTATCACGACAATCCGAAGCTGGCACAGCTGTCGGAGTCTGAGTTGAAGAATCTTCGCGAAGCCTTCGACTCCACCGATTCGGCGCCCCTGGTTCGCGAAGGCAAGCTCCCAAAGAACTACGCGGTGGTCGTCGCCCGTTGCGAGCATGCGCGCCATCAACTCGGCCTGCTCGACGACACCCGTCTATTGGAAGAGCTGTGCGAGCGCAGTCGTCAATTGATGGGGCCGGCCGCCGAAGGTTGGATCGACGACAGCAACGAAGCGCGCGGCCAGTTCGACATCTATACGCCCGACATCTTCCTGTTCGCCGAGCCGCTCGCGGAACGGCTTGGGGCGGTCTGGGAGGATGGATTGCGCAAGGTGCTCGGAGATGTCGACTCGCTGGCGCTTCCCGGCGGCGCAATCGTTTGGGGCCGGTCGATCGGTGCCCTGGGCATCGCGATGACGATCGAGTTGGCTGCGATCGGTACGGCGCGCGCGCTCGTCGACAATCCTGAAACGTGGCTCGCGCGTGCAGTGTGGAGTTTCGAAGAGCTGCGCAGCTGGTACTCGGATGGCGTCATCCGAGCTCATCAGCAGCGCTCGACGATGTTCTATCGCGGACCCGGTCGTCGTCTACAGATGAGCCTCGACATTCTCGGAAAGCTCGCCCAGGCGGCCATTCTGCTTCGCAGCGTCGGCGATCTGCGCGCCGCCAAGCCTTTCGATGCGTGGCAAGCGGTCGATCGTCATATTTCTTTCGCAACGAGCGGGCGCAATGCCGCCGCTTCTGCCTGGGCCATTCGCAGCCGGCAGATGTCCTTCGTGTTACCTCTCGTGGGAGGCTTCAGCTCGGACTATCTGCCCGCGCCGCGTGCACCAGGCCTGTTCGAAGTTCCAACGAGTGGTCCCATCAGCATGACCCCGGTCTTGCACGTTGGCGGGAAGCAGCTGGTGACCGCCGGAGCGCCGACCCGAGTGGAGCATCGGCCCGGCGAGATCGAGGTCGAGTACTCGGGATGGGCAGAGCCGGCGGCGGGCCCGGAGCAGGCGGCCGCGTTGGAAGGTTCTCGCGTCGCGCGCTTCCGGGTCGAAGGGCGCACGTTGCTCGTCGAAGAAGATCTGGAGATTCAGGGGGACACGAGCACGGTCGAAGCTGCCGCGTTACAAATTCCCGAATTGATGCAGCGGCCGCTCGACGTCGAACTCGAGTGCAGCACCGAGCATCGTGTGAGCCGAATCGACGTTTCGGGCCTCGCGGAGTACCGGAGTTTCTGGTCCGAGTTCCATACCGTGCACCAGCTTGATTTCGAGGCGGCGCAGCGCGTGCGTCTTCGTTGGCGCGTGACGCCTCGGCTGCGAGTCAAGACCAGCGCGGAGACGCATCCCTATAACCTCGCGCTCTACGAGCCGATTCGAGACCGTATCGTCACCAGCCAGGCGCCGGCAGAACTTCCCGGGCTGCCGCTGGCGCTGTACCAGACGGATGTCCTACACGTGCATTGGCCGGAGTGGTGGCAGGGACCCGACCTGGATCGCAATGCTCGTGCTCTCGCGGCCTTGCGCGATGCCGGCGTCCGCATCGTGTGGACGAAACACAATTTTGCCCCACACTACTTCCGGGGAAAAGAAGGGCGCGAGCTCTATCGCATGTGGGCGAAGGCTGCTGACGCCGTCATCCATCACACCGAGTGGGGCATGCAGAAGGCGCTGGCCAGCTACGAATACGGCGAGCAAACGTTGCACAGGGTGATTGCACATGGTCATTGGGGCAGCCGCCACGCACTGTATCGAGATGTCGACCGCGCGCAGACCGAAGCCTCACTCGGCTTGTCGCCGTGTGCGATTCGGCTCGGCGTGATCGGCGCGCCGCGAGTCGAGAAGGACGTGCAGTTGGTGCTCGACGCATTCCATGCCTGTTCGCGCCAGGATTTGCAGCTCTTCGTCGCGTGCGTCTCGGGTGAAGACGTTCCCGATGACCCCAGGATCCACGCGATCGACAGCACACACGTGCCCGAACACGTCTATCAGCAGCGTCTCTCTGTCATCGATGCGTTGGTGCTGCCCTTCGACGAAGGCATGCTCATGACCGGAACGGCCTTCGACGCGATCGGCGCCGAGAAGGCGGCCATCATTTCAGATTGGCCGGTCCTGCACGAGGTCTTTGGAGAAGCCGCGATTGGCTTTGGCTCGACGCGCGAACATCTCACTCGTTGTCTGGAATCTCTGACGGCAGAACAGGTCGCCGCGTCTCAACGAGGCATGCAGGATTGCAAACGGAGGACGGAGTGGGCCGAGATCGCGGCGCAGACATTCGAACTCCTCGACGAAGTGGCATCGAGAACGGCGCGCGCTACTGCAGCGACGTGAGTCCGGATCTCGGGTCGTAGGTCGCGAGGCTCTGCCCTGACGCTGCCGCTACGATTTCGATCGCAGCGCCCTGCTCGTGACACTGTGACATCCAATTTGCGAGCCCCGCCTTCAAACCGGTGAGCGCACGGTCCCAACCCGCTTCGTCCACGCGAAACGCACCATCATCACGACGCCCGACCAGCAGATCCATGCGGCTCCAATTCGCATCCGCGCAGTAGTTGGCGATCTCAGATCGTGGTGGCTCTCCTTCCGCCATGAAGTCGATATTGCGGTCTCCGAATGGAGGTGGCATCAAGAGAAGCGGCGTAGACTCGTCGATCGACGGTGCCGCGGAGAGCCTGCCGGGAGAGCCAATGGGGTCGCCCAGATCCACATCGATGGGATTGGCCGCAGGCGACGGCGCTTGTGAGATACGCGTTGGCAGTTCGCCAAAGAGTCCGTAGAGGAGGAGGACGAGAACGACTGCAGCGCCGCCGGCGACGGCGCGCAACAAGTACTTGCTCTGCGCGTTACCCATCGCTCCGCCCCCTCGCGTAGCGACGCGTCAACCCGTAAAAGGTGATTCCCAGCATCAACAGGACCAGTGCGAGTTGCCCCTCTCCGTCGAGCGCCGGGACGCTGGGCGAGCCCGGAAAGGACGAGCTGCTGTTCGGGTCGCTTCCGAAGGCAACCTCGACACCGTCGTCGAAGCCGTCGCCGTCGCTATCCGCCAGGAGCGGATCACTCCCGGTGTCGAATTCCGAAACGAACACACCCGTATCCGTCTCATACACGTCGAGCACAACATCGTTGTCGTCATCCTGGTCGCAGACATCACCCAGGCCATCGAGATCGTTGTCTTCCTGATTGTCATTTGGAATTCCGGCGCAGTTGTCATTGCCGTCGAGCACGATGTCGCGGTCTGCGTTGATGCCCATGCGCGTACCCGAGCCGGGCGGTACACACGTGAAGGTTAGTGGGCCATGGGTCGCCGGAAGCGTCACAAGTGTCGCGTCATCAATTGCTCCGCCGACGTCATCCAGGAAGTTGGCTCCGTCGAAAACCCAGCCACGGGGCTCGCCATTGAAGCTTCCCTTGACGATCAGGTCACACTCGTTGATCCCGGAGCCCATCACGAGAGAATCGAACGAGGTCGTTGCCCTATCGGACATCAAGATGATTCGCCCTACGACGACCGCGAAGTTGGTCGCGTCCAAGGTCACTTGCTGCCCGACGATCGGAGCGAGGTCGCTGTCGAAGGCCAACATAAAGTCTTCCATCTCTTCGCGTTGTGCGTTGGTCAGCGTGTCGAATCCCATGTTGAAATTGAGCAGGGTCGGGACGAACCCATTGTGAGAGAATCCGAAACCACGAATCTGATCACCCACGTCGAACCCGACAATCCCGAACGAAATTCCGAACATACCGACCTTCGTATACATGTTGCGCAGGTGCGGCACTTTCATGTTCTGGGTGCTGCCTTCGGGGTTCTGGCCGCCATCGGCACCAAAGAACCCGTCCACGGGCGACTGGCGGTGGCAGAGCTCGCAGGTAAACACGTCATTGATCACGGGGCTTGGATCGACGTCGACGTCGTCCAAGACGGTATTGAAAACCGTTTCTCCAGAGCTCTCGCTCGTGTTCAAGGAATTATCCAACGCGCGTACGGGGTTTGGTGGAATCATCAACTGCAACGCAAAGTCGGAGAACGTCTGCATGTCGGTGGGGTTGAGCACGTCGTTCGCACCGATCAAACCCTCGAATGCGACCGCGAAGTTTCGGAACGCTCTATCTTCGTCGCACGCCGCGCCGCTGGCTTCCAAGCAATCGTCGACGCCGTTCAAACCCGTCACGCGATCACCGCGCCAGTGGAGCGCGCCATGTGTGCTCATACCGCGCAGGGTCTGGGTCGTCATCGGTCCCTTCATCGGGTGAATGTCGTCAGCGCCCGGCGGAATCACGAACGGGGCCGGAGGCGCCATAGGGCCCGGCTGCATGTTTACGCTCACAACGTCGTCGGGGTTGCCGAGATCCCATGCGAGATTGTCGTTGTCCCCAAAAATGTGGCAACTCGAGCATGAGCTCTCGCCATTTCCAGACGTGAGTGCAGCGTCATACAAGAACGGACGACCCAGTCTGACGTTCGACGGCTCGGGGTTGCTCAGGGGGACGACCTGCATCCTGCTATTCGTTGCAAGGTCGATGACCGCCATTTCATTGTCGAAGCGTTCGAGCACGTAGAGTCGATTGCGCGACTCGTCGAGCGCCATGCCCGCGGGCCCGCCGCCGACCGGAATGTAGTGGGTACTGTCGACTGTTGGGTCGAACGCATCACTCTCGATGTCCGCGACGTCGAACACGCCGATCTTTCCGGAACCGAACGCGGCAACATAAAGCGTCCCTGTACTCGAGATCAACATCTGCAGCGGCGTCGCGAGGCTGTGTTGCTTCGCGGCGGGATCGAGGTTCTCCTGAAGCAGTGCGTAGTTGAGATGCTTGTTCAGGTGTCGCGGTTCGACCGTGTTGATCGGCAGATCGGTCAACACTGAAATTCGCGCCTCGGATAGATGACCTTGTACCGTACTCCCGCCATACACTCCTGGGCCTTCGAATCGAACTTCGCTCGGCGACTCTGTGTTGCTCACCAGGATCTTTCCAGACACCGGATTGACCACCATGTTGAACAAGATGGTGCCCGCCGAATTGAAGATCTCGAGACTCGCCGGGGTGTCGTCGAGCGAGTTTGCATTGACGCCGAACACGTCGTGGTCCGGCAGGTCGAATGGAATTGCGAGGCCCCAGTCGCGACCGAGTTGATCGTTCCACTCGCCGGTCGTGTTGTTCTTGCGAACGATCAGGCCTACTTCCGGTGCGGGAGCACCGGCAGCATTGTCATTCGGCCCCGGTAAGCCACCCGGCATCAAGAAACCTGGGTTGCCGCCAGAG
>Ga0310120_10002619_pt1 | contig 13073 bp, 10 predicted proteins | sample CB27_AW_983_MG_FD_203506 | JGI IMG/M metagenome (GOLD analysis project Ga0310120, IMG submission 203506) | Marine microbial communities from Western Arctic Ocean, Canada - CB27_AW_983 | ecosystem: Environmental > Aquatic > Marine > Oceanic | place: Canada: Western Arctic Ocean | collected... | reverse complement strand
GCGCATGGCGGCGGTGAGAGAGGTGCGGAGGCCGGAATCTGAGCGCCCCTGTCGCCTGCTTTCCTATGGCCGCCTGGTGGAGAAGAAAGGCTTCGATGTCTTGCTCCGCGCGGTGGCCAAGGTCCGCACGAGCGGCCTTCCGGTGGAGCTCCGGATCGGGGGGGAGGGAACGTGCCGCGCGGCGCTGGAGGCGCTCCGCAAGGAGCTCGGACTTGGAGAGGGAGTCGAGGTCGGAGCATGGATCGACGATGTGCCGAAGGCTCTTGATGCGGCGGATCTGTTCGTATTGCCCTCGCTCGATGAACCATTCGGAATTGTCATTCTGGAGGCGATGGCGCGGGGCGTGCCCATTGTGTCCACCCGGACGCAGGGTCCGAGTGAAGTGCTCAGTGCGGAGACCAGTTTTCTCGCGGAGGTGGGCCAGGTTGCTTCCTTGGCGGAGGCGATCGAATCCGCGGTGCGATCACCGAAAGGGCGCCAGGAGCGAGCACGGAAGGCGCTCGTGGAGTTCCGCGAATACTATAGTGTCGAGGCTGTGGTGCCGCAATTTCTCGAGGTCTACCGCGAGCTGAGCAATTCCTCGTAGACGCCGAGAGTGCTCTCGAGCATGGCCTGGAGGGTATAAGGGTGGTCCTTCGGTGGCAGGAGAGCGGGTGGGCCCTGGCGATGCCAGGACTCGAGAAGTTTCGCGCAGGCGTCGAGATCATCCGGAGCGATGGCCCCTTCAGGGAAGAATTTCTGCATCTGATCCTTGACGCCTCCATGAGCGTAGGCGGCCACGGGGCGTCCCATGCTCAGGGCTTCCAAGGTCACGCGGCCAAAGGATTCCGGGATATGGGTGAGGGAAAGGACCACCGCGGACATTGCGAGGATCTCGCGCACGTCGTTGCGATGACTGATGATGGTGAGATGTTCCGCTACTCCCTCCCGCACGATCATTTCGCGCAGGGTGTTCCCGAATTTTCGGCGCTTGGGATGGGTATCGCCAAGGATCAAGCCGTGAGCTGGAATGCCTGCCTTCCGAAGGCGCGCGACGATCTTGATGAGATGATCTTGTCCTTTGATTGCGGTGATGCGTCCGGGAAGAGTGATGAGAAATTTGTTCGCGAACTGCGGGTGCTCGGCATGCCAAGTTGTCAGCCATTCCGGGGGGGGCTGGTAGCCGTGGGCAAAGTGAGCCGGATCAACGCCGCGCGGGATGATGCGGATGAGCTCCGGGTTGGTTTGGGGGTAATTTTCCAGCAGGTATCTCCGGACGCATTCGGACACGCCGATGAGGCGCTCGCCGCAGGTCATGATGCGAGAGTATCTGTTGACCGAATGGAGGCCGTGGGTGGTCGTCACCAGTCGGGGACGCGTCTGGGGATCCATCTTCTTCCAAGCCAGCCAGGTGAGCCAGGCGGGGAGGCGGGAGCGGACATGGATGATGTCGGGAGCCTCGTCACGAAAGAGCTTGCGGAGGGGGGCCACTTGCAGGAGCGAGAAGAGGGACTTCTTGTGAACGGGCAGGGTGATGTGTTTCGAGCCTTCCTCCTGCAGGCGCTTCACGAGCCGGCCGCCGTTGGAGACCACCAGTGATTGGTGTCCCCGGGAGGCGAGGAAGGCACCCACTTCCAGGGTCCCGCGCTCGACGCCGCCGGAATTGAGATCAGGAAGGAGCTGGATGACTTTCACGTCAGGGAGGGGAAGAAGCGGTGCAGAACTTCGCGGGCGCAGCGGGAGGCTTCATGAAGTTCAGGGGGCTCGGGGAGATCATGATCAGCACTTGTTGAGAAGAAGCGCGTCCAATTGCTTTCGATCAAGCGGTCGATGCCGCGCGCGACGCGGCTGCGTGGTGACTTGCGTGGCATGGGAAGGAGGCCAACGCGCGCGCGGGCGGTGATTGCTTCGTAGATCATGGACATGCTGTCTTCCGTGACCCAGACCTCGCGGGCGCGGAGGAGTTCCTGCGGCAGCCATTCTCGCGGGGACTGGCTGGAGGGATGATAGACGAGGTTGAGCTTGTCGAGGCGAGCAGAAAAATCCTCGGGAGTGCGGCGAGAGTCGGTGAGGTGCCAGTCCAGATGGGGGCGATGGGAGATGATCGAAGTGATTGCGGGGAGGAGGGAGTCCTGGTCGATGCGGTGGTGCTTCGAGGGGCCACCGACGAGAATGAGTCCGCGCTCCTCCTTGGGTGGTCGATCGACAGGGATGAGATTGAGCATTCCTTTGGTGGCGACGATGTTGTTGGCGGTTGGATTGGAAAGATCGTGTTCGGGGACGAGACAAAGATCGAAAAACGCGGAGGGGATGGTGGGTTTCATGATCACCACGGAAGGAGCCTCGAAGCGGCGGGCGGCGGCGAGGAGGGCGAAATGAGTCCGGTGGCCGGTTCCAACGACGAGGGAGGGGCGCTCGCGCACCTTTCCGAGGCCACGCATGGAGGCCGGGAGATCGAGAACACGAAACGGGGCGAGGGCCTGCAAATTTCGGACGAGGGCGAGAGACTGGTTTTCGTGACCAGCCTTGCCGTCCGTGATGCGCCAGATCAGGGGTGACGGAATATTGGGGATGGAGCTAGTTCTGATGGAGTTGTGAGCTAGAGGTAGACCCACTGGAGGGGCGGGTCATGAAGCCCGAGGGTATGGAGGGCGTCGAGCCAGCGTTCCTCGGCGGGGAGCGTGGGGTCGCTGGAGACGAGATGCCAATCCTTGTTGGATTGTTCGACCTCGGGGAGGGAGTAGGTGAGCCCGCTAAAATGGCGGGTCAGTTCGCGGGCCGCGATTTCCTGATCGGTGAGAACGAGGGCGACTTGGAGACGTCTCTGGACGGCCTCGGGGAGGTGGTCGTCTTCGATGGCGTGGAAGGTGTGGGGAATCATGGAAGCGGCGGCAGGTCCCCGGAGGACATCGCGCGCAAGAAAGTGCAGTTCCATGTCGGGACGAGAGGCCGCAAGGGCAGTGAGGGCCGGGACCGTTTCCGCAAAGCGTTCGGGCTGATCGGGAAGGCGCACCAGGATGGAGAAGGGGTAGAGAGGCTTGTCGCGGTCGCGGTTGAGGCGCACGGGTCCTACTTTTCCACGAATTTCAAGAGGGCGGCGTTTGTTGATGCGCCACAGATTCTGCATCCAGAACTCGTCGACCAGGGACTCGCCGATTACGTTCTCAAGGAGAGCGGCCATATGCGGGGTGGTGAAGGTCTCACCGTCCTTGAGATTTGGTTCGTGGAAGGTGACGGTCCATTTGCCGGGCGCGGTGGTCTTCATGGAAACTCCCAGCACGGGGGCGCCAGTGTGTTTGTGAATGAATTCGGGAAGCGGAGACATGGACATGAGGCGTCCGAAAAACGGAGTCAGAGTGCCCACTCGTCCGGCACGCTGGTCGACCAGGAGTCCAAGAATATTCTGGCTCCTCACAAACTTGAGAGGGCCATGATAGGAAGTGAGCTTGGCAAACATCTTCATCCCTCTCTTTTCCCGGCGATCGCGAAGGATCTTGTCGAGATAGATGTTATTGAGGGGGCGGTAAATGTTGGCGATCTTAACATCGGGTCGGAAGGCGCCCATGCCCTGGGCGAGGAACTCCCAGTTCCCCATGTGGCCGCTCACGAAGATGATACCCTTGCCTTGGGCGAAGGCGCGCTTCGTGGCCTCAAGGTTGCGCACATCGATGGAGTCGCGGACCGTTTTCGCACTGACATGGGCGCCCTTCAAGGAGGTGAGGAGATTGGCTGTGGTGTGACGAAAAACTTCGCGTGTGAGCTCCGCGACTTCTTTTTCGGTCGCTTCGGGGCCCAGGACCGTGCGGAGGTTGTTGCGGACCGTCGGCCAGCGGGAGGCAAAGAGGCGCGCGAGTCCGGAAAGCGCTGCCCCCGCGTTCCAAAGAGTTTCAAGGGAGACGAGATTGAGGAGGCGTTCGACGACCATAAAGGCGAGAAATTCCGCCCGCCATTGCAGTTTCTTGAGGAGGCTGGCCTTCTTGCGTTTCATTGCTCGGTATACATCCGGTAGCGGCGGCGGGTGATCGGGAGGCAGAAGCCGATCGCGCCCAGGAGAGAGAAGTAGCAGGCGAGGAGTTCGAGGTAGGCGCGGCAGATGTAGGGAGTATCGGGGTGATGTTGCCCATCGAGGGTGGCAGCCCAGAACGCTTCGGAGCCGAAGACGCGGCTGAAGGCATAGACCAGGATGATGGCAGCGAGGACAAAGCCGGAAGCGGGATGGCGCGAGGCAAAGCCGATGAAGTGGAGCGTTTCCTTGCGGCGTCGAAGCAGGGTGAGGCCGGTCCAAATGAAGAGGGCGATCACCATGTATTCGTGGCGGAGGGGAGCGATGATCTTGTCGATGGCTTCCCCGATCTCTCCAATGAGGGCGGCCACGGTAATGAATCCGAGAGAGCGGAAGACCGCTCGGTAGGGGCCGGCGTGAGGGGCGGTGGCAAAAAGGAGGGCGGCAGAAAACCCGAGGAGGGCGGATTGCAGGATCTCCACTGCGCTGTCCTCGTCCGGCAGGCTCGGCTTTTCCGGGAGCCAGGCGGGGAAGAGAATGAGGATCGCACCAATTCCCATCAGGAGCGCGATCACAACTGTGCGCAGCCACGGCGGAGTTTTGGGAGGGAGCTTGAGCACGGAGAAAGACGTTGGACCGGAAGCGGTGCGCGGTGGGGGGAGTAAGCGCAGAGCGGGGGTGGATTTCAAGCGCAGAGAGTGCTGCGAACGCGAGTCCTGGCGAAGGCAACGGATAGCACCGCGGGAGAGGAGGAGGGAGAAGTGCAGGCATTGAATTTCGCCGTGGGAGACTGCCAGGGTGGGGAAAGTGGTGGCGTTCGATTCGCCGATCCATGATCGGGACCTGTTCAGTCAGAGCGACTGCTTGAGCGCCCCTTGGCCTTGGATAGTAGCCGCGCGGAGGGTGTGGCGGCGGCACCTTCGAGGGGGACGGATTTCGGTTCGCGATGGAGCAGATGGGGCGAGGCCAAGAGAAGTTCCTCCCGGCTTGGAGGGGTGGCTTCCGTTCTTGCCTCGCCGGGGGTGGGGTCTAGGATGATGCCGGCATCTCACTCCCTCGTGAATCTGGAGCTCCGGTCAAATCAATATCTGCCAGCGATCTTCGTTCTGCTGATTGGGGGAGCTGCCGCTCAACCACAGGCGAATGGTGCCGAGGATCGGCCACTCAGCTTTGTCAGCGACGTCCTGCCCATTCTCGCCAAGGCCGGTTGCAGCACTTCGGGGTGTCACGCCAACCCGGAGGGTCAAAACGGCTTCAAGCTCTCGATCTTTTCCTATGATCCGAAGGCTGACTACGCCTCGATTGTTAAGGAGGGACGGGGGAGGCGAATCTCGCCCGCAGTGCCCGAGCGCAGCCTCTTTCTGCTCAAGCCAACCCTGCAGCTGCCGCACGAAGGGGGCGAGCGGATCACGGTCGGTTCGGAGGAGCACGAAACGCTGCGGGAGTGGATCAAGGAGGGCATGGTCTTCCGCCATCCGAATGAACCTATCCTCGATCGGATCTCGGTAGGAGAGGCCCTACGCAAGGTGAAGCGCGGGGAGCGCGGCGAGCTTGGAGTGCGGGCGTATTATGCGGACGGAACCGCGCGCGATGTGACCACCCTGGCCGACTTTACTGCGGGTGATGACAGCTTTGTGACCGTCGATGACGAGGGCCGGTTCCAAGTGGGGAGCAAGAGTGGGGAAGGCGCGATCGTGGTACGTTACATGGGGAAAGTCGGGATCACGATGTTGAGTGTTCCGCCTGATGGCTTGTTGCCTGCCGAGCGCTATGCGGCTCTTCCGATCAACAACTTCATTGATGAACATGCGGTCAAGCGGTGGGCAGAGTTGGGGTTTCTTCCCTCCGATCTGTGCAGTGACAGCGTGTTTGTCCGGCGTGCCGCCCTCGATCTGATCGGGACCATGCCGACGCCGGAACGGGTGCGATCATTTCTTTCCGACCACTCACCCGACAAACGAAGACACTTCGTCGCTGAACTTCTCGCCGAGCCGAACTGGGCTGATCGCTGGGCGCTGGTGTGGGTCGATCTCCTGCGGCCGAATCCTGATCGAGTGGGTGTGAAGAGCGTCTACGTGTTGGACCAGTGGATCCGCGAAAGCTTTCGTCAGAACAAGCGCTACGATCAATTTGCTCGTGACATCCTGACCGTGACGGGTAGCACGCATCGCAACGGACCGGCGGTGGTCTTTCGTGATCGTCGCGCTCCGGCGGATCTCACCACCTCAATGAGTCAGATTTTCATGGGAGTGCGCCTGGAGTGTGCGAGGTGTCATCAACATCCCAACGAGAGCTGGAGCCAGGAGGACTTCTTTCAATTCGCCGCCTACTTTGGCGAAGTGGGTCGCAAGGGGACCGGGGTCTCACCGCCCATTTCGGGAAGTCCGGAGTTTGTGTATCACAAGCCAGGAGGCCAGGTCACTCATCCGGTCAGTGGCGCGGTCATGCCCTTGAAGCCACCAGGCGGAGTGGAAGTCCAGCTGGAGTCCGGCCGTGATCCGCGCCAGGCGCTGGCGGATTGGATGGTCTCGCCCGAGAACCCGTTCTTTGCGCGCGCGATCGTGAATCGAATCTGGGGCGTGATGATGGGGAGGGGCTTCGTCAATCCGGTCGATGACATGCGGACGTCGAATCCACCCTCCGATCCGGCCCTCCTTGACGCCCTAGCCGCGGACTTCGTGGCGCATGGTTACGATCTCAAGCAGCTCATGGGTCGCATTGCCAACTCGCGGGTGTATCAACTGAGTTCGCTTCCGAATGAGACCAATGTGGAGGACACGCAGTATTTCTCCCGGACCTATCGGCGTCGGCTTTCGGCCGAGATGATGAGCGATGTGGTTTCAGATGTCACGGGTGTCCCCGACCACTTTCAAGGCATGCCGGCTGGTGCGCGTGCCCTTCAGACCTGGAATTTCAAGTTGGGATCCGACCTGCTCGATGCCTTCGGGCGCCCCGACTCGAGTGAGGATTGCCCGTGTGAGCGCAATCTGGAGGGAAGCGTGGTCCAGGCCCTGCACCTGATGCACTCCGATCACCTGCAGGCCAAATTGGCGAACAAAAATGGCCGGGTCGCCAAGCTGGCGAGCAGCGAGCTCAGCGAAGCGGAAATTGTGGAGGAGCTCTTCCTCACGGCCTTGGGACGATTTCCCGATAAGGAAGAGACCTCTCTCGCCGTAAAGCAATTCAAGGAACCCGAGGCCAGCCGGCAGACGGCTACCGAAGACCTCCTCTGGGCCCTTATCAATTCAGCGGAATTCGTCTTCAATCACTAGGATGCCATGAGCGATATTCACCTCAACTGCGATGGTCGCGGACGCCGGGATTTTCTCAGGCTGGGCCTTGGTTCGGCTGCGGCGGGAATTGGGCTCTCGCAATTGATGGGATTGCGAGCCCAGGCGGCTGAGCGGGCGGGAAAGGCGAGGGCGGAGGATGTGAATTGCATTCTCGTCTGGCTCGATGGGGGGCCGACTCATCACGAAAGTTTTGATCCCAAGCCGGAAGCGCCGAAAGAAGTGCGGGGAGATTTCGGAACGATACCCACCAAGATTCCCGGGGTGCACTTTTCAGATTGCGTGCCCCATCTGGCTTCGGTGGCCGACAAGTTCACGGTGATCCGTTCGATCTGTCACAAGGACCCCAATCATGGTGGCGGCAACCACTACATGATGACGGGCACTCCCACTCCGGTGCCGGTCAATTGCGGTGCCTTCGTGAGCTTTCATCCGTCTTTTGGTTCCGTCGTTTCCCATGCCCGGGGGGTGCGCGATGGACTTCCCGCCTACATGTCCCTGCCCAAGCAATCCCGCTCGGGCGGGCCGAATTTTCTCGGGGCCGAACATGCACCCTTCATTGTGGGGGGCGATCCGAACAAGAAGGGGTTCCGGGTGCGTGACGTGGTCCTGCCGAAAGAGGTGAGCGAAGGTCGGGCGAAGTCGCGCCGGGAGCTTCGGGCGTCCCTCGACCAGCTGGTGCGTATCCACGAGAAGGAAGCTCAGGATCCCACCATTGCCTTCGACAGCTACTACCAGCAGGGGATCGATTTGATTACTTCTCCGACGGCCCAGGAGGCCTTCGACATCGAATCCGAGCCTGACCAGGTGCGCGATCGTTTTGGCCGCCATCAACTGGGGCAGCGCATGCTGATGGCGCGGCGCCTGGTGGAAGCAGGGGTGTCCTTCGTGACCTGTTACTACGGCGGCTGGGACCATCATCGGATGATCTTCGACGGACTGAAAAAACACATGCCGCCTCTTGACCAGTCCTTGGCTGCGCTCATCACGGATCTCGATGAGCGTGGGATGCTCGACTCCACACTCGTGATCGCGCTGGGTGAGTTTGGCCGCACTCCGAAGATCAACGACCGCGGCGGGCGCGATCACTGGCCGCATGCCATGTCGGTTCTCCTGGCTGGTGCGGGGGTGCCGCGCGGGCAGATCGTGGGAGCGACGGATCATGACGGCGCCTATGCCTCGGAGAACATTTATTCGCCCGAGGACTTTGCAGCCAGTCTCTACACCAAGCTTGGGGTGGATCCGAAACTGGTCCTTCACAAGCGCGACGGACGCCCGGTGCGCTTGGTCAATGGTGGGCAGCCCATTCCGGAATTGTTCGGGTGAGCGCACGACTCTTTATTGCGGGCGGGCTTGGATCGATCAGCGTCGCACTTTGCGCATGGTCTGATCCCCCGAAGGTCGACGGGATCTTACCCGCGGGGGGCAAGGCCGGAAGCAGTTTCGAGGTGGCGGTGACGGGAACGATCGAACCGTGGCCACTGCAGGCGGTTTGTGACGATTCCCGAATCACCTTTGCTCCAGGCAAGATGAAGGGAAGGTATCAGGTGGAGGTTCCGCCGGACGTTCCGCCGGGCGCCTGCCTTGTGCGCTTTTTCAACAAGGAAGGGGCCACTGTTCCGCGCAATTTTGTGGTGGGCGCCTTCAGGGAACGGGCCCAGGTTGGAAAGGAGGTCCTGATGGTTGCGATCGAGGATCTTCCGCTCACCGTGAATGGAAAACTCGATTCCGGAGGAGATGTCGATCGCTTTGTCCTGGAGCTTGGGAAAGATCAATTGGTGGTCGCGGAGGTGGCGGCCTATGCCTTCGATTCACCGCTCGATCCGCTCCTGCATATGCGGGGACCACGGGGGGAGCAACTTGCTTTCAATCATGACGCAACTCGTCTTGGGCTTGACCCTCGTCTCGTGTTCAGGGCCCCGGCTGCCGGCAAGTACGAGCTTCATCTTTCCGCATTCGCGTACCCTCCGAAGGCGGACATCCGGTTCGCGGGTGGCTCCGCGTCCATCTACCGCCTCACCTTGAGCGAGGAGCTGCCGACCCTGCATCTGGGGGAGCCCTGGGAGGCGGATGGCGAGGAGCCACAAGCGGTTGCTCTTCCCTCGATCATGAGCGGAACAATGGAGCCCGCTGGTGATCTCGATCGCTACAAGTTCAGCGCGAATAAGGGCGACGTGCTCCGGCTGGAAGTCGCGGCCGCTGTCCTTGGATCATGGATGGATGCGGTGCTGGTGGTCAGGGACAGCGCAGGCAAGGAGCTGAAGCGGATGGACGACATTGACAGCAAAACGCAGCACGATGTGGCGCTCGATTGGACCGCGCCCGCTGATGGGGAGTTCACGGCGGAAGTGTTTGATCTGAACGGAAACGGCGGAAGTGAGATCGCCTACCAGCTTCGCCTTTCAAAACCTGCAGCGCACATCAAGGTCAGCGCGAGCGGCGGCGTATACGCGGTCAAGGCGGGAGAAAAAATCGAAGTGGCCGTGAAGGTGACCCGCCGCTATGGACACAAGGGCGAGTTGGAAGTTGGGATCGAGGGGTTGCCTCCCAAGGTGAGCGCTGCAGCGGTGGTGGTTTCCGAGAAGGGCGAAGCCAAGCTCAGCCTGGAGGCGGCGGCGGACGCGGTCTCCGCCAACGTTCCGATCACAATCTGGGCCCGAGCCAAAGGCGAGGCCGACCCGGCGAAGCGGGTGTCCTGCCGATTTGAGGTCAAGGGCACGGCCTGCGATGTGGGCGATCTCCTGATCAACGACAGTCCGCGCGGGTGGCTGACGGTGATCGAGAAGGGGAAGTGAGCAAAGGGCGCCTATTTCTTGACGTCCAGACAGAAGACCAGATCCTGATCGCGGAGGTAGAGCTTGCCGCCAATCACAACGGGGTGGGTCCAGACCTTGCCCGAGGTGCCTTTGCGAAGTTCGGTCTCTTTGGGCATGGGGAAGCGGCCGGTCTCCTCAAATCCCTCGGGGGTCGCTTTGACGAGGAAGACGGATCCTTCCTGCTCGTCGACGCAGTAGAGCATGCCGTCGGCGTAGTGCACCGCACCCTTGTTTGTGCCCTGCCCCTTTTCGTTCCACTTCTTTTCTCCGGTCATGAACTCCTGGCAAACCAGGCCCCCCCCATCGGAGAATCCGTAGACATGGTCGCCGACTTTGATGACCCCGCCGTGATGATTCTTGATCGTTTTGTTGCTCCAGACGTCCTCTGCATCGCCCCCGTCGATTTTGACGAGCTTGCAGCCCACGCCGTAGCCAGAGACCGCGTAGACGTGTCCTTCATGATAGATCGGGGTCGGGATCACGGCGGTTCTGCCAGGCCATTTGGATTTCCAAAGGAGCTCTCCGCTCTCCGCATCGACTCCCGCGAGGGATTTCATGAACAACTGCACGTACTGACGCTTGCCCTTCACCTCCGCGATGATGACCGAGGAATACTGCGCGCTATCGGTGAGGTCAGAGCTCTTCCAGAGCGTCTTGCCGGTATTCTTGTCGAGAGCGACGATCGCGCCCTGATTTCCTCCGGGAGTGACGATGACTTTGTCGCCATCCACGAGCGGAGACTCGGAGTATCCCCACCCGGGAATCTTTCCTCCAAAGTCGTCCACGAGACTCTTGCTCCACTTCCGGGTGCCCTTGTCCGCGGTCACGCAAACGAGATCTCCATTTGCGTTGATGGCATAGGCGAGCCCGCCGTCGATGGTCACAGCCCCGCGCGTGCCTGCACCCCACCTCGTGTTGTATCCGTTTTCGGGATCGCTTCCGATCTCGGTCGACCAGAGCTCCTTGCCTGATCCCGCGTCGACACAAATGATCTCGGCCTTCCCTTTGCGGGCACCGGTGAAGTAGAGGCGGTCAGCGACCACGGCCGGCGCGCTGTACCCTTTTCCACAGTCGTCGAAGGTCCAGAGTAGTTTCGGTCCGCCTTCGGGCCACTCCTTGAGCAGTCCCTTGTCCGGTGAGTGGCCGTCCCGGTTTACTCCGCGCCAGCCCGGGTAGTCGGCACCCCCGGACCCGACACCTCCGGATTTTGCGGCGGCTCTTGCAAAGGATCGATCGGCTGCGATCAACCGGGTGAGGGAAATCTCGATCATGTTGCCGTTGGGGCGCTTCAGCTTCACCTTCTCTCCATTGAGCGCGACAAACTCAGCGCTGAGGGTTTTCCCGGATTTTGCATCGGTCCAGGTGCGTTCTTTGGCCAGGGCCAGGGGAGCAGCGGCAAGGAGGCCCATCGCAGTGAGAGCACAGAGGATCTTGGTGTTCATGAAGTGGTGGTTGAGAGTCGTTATCCGAAAAGTTGGGCGCCAAGCTGAAGGGTATTGACCGGGTGCTCAAACCCCATTACGGACGGAATCGCGAATTCTATAGCGAGAATTTCCTCGATTGCCGGGATCAGACGAAAAACTGTCCGTTCTGAGGCTCTCGCACTCGAGAATTCAGGTCGATTATCAGCTTGCTTTAGTCCGCGATCTTGAGGCGGAAAAGAAGGATGAGCGAGAGGAGGGCCAGGTGGTCCGTGGCGACCTAGGCAGCAGGAGCCCCTCGCTCGAGCAAGGAATTTGCCGGTGCGGGAATGCAGGGAAACGGTCATCCTTGATCGAGCCCAGGGCTTGGTGAGCGAGGGGCCCGGGATCGAGCCAGAGGTGCCGGGAGTCGACTTGCTCGGGGACTTCATGAGCCGAGAGAGCCGCGAAATCTGCCTTCAGATTCGATGTGTGCTGCGCGGTGTCCATTGCTATTGATCGCTTGGGAGCGGGACGAGAACGTCCACCTCCGCGCGGGATCCCGCCAAGCTCAACAGGCCATACGAATTAGACCCATCATGCCGAATCCCTGGACTGGAAAAGGAAATCCCTACTCGCGGGAAAAAGTGATCGAGCGTTTGCAAGATACCCTGGGGCGTGGCGAAGCGATCATCGCGGCGGGAGCGGGGACCGGCATCAGCACCAAGTTCATTGAGAAGGGTGGGTCAGACCTCATCATCATCTACAACTCCGGCCGCTTTCGCATGGCGGGCCACGGTTCCACCGCGGGACTGATGGCCTACGGCGATGCCAATGCAGTCGCGATGGAAATTGGTGAATTCGAAGTGCTCCCGGTGGTGGAAGAAGTGCCGGTGATCTGCGGGGTGCATGGCAGCGATCCCCGCCGTCGCATGTGGCACTTCCTGGGACAGGTGAAGGAGATTTCCACTGGTTTGAGCGGTTGCGATGGAGGCCATACCGAAGAGGATTCCGCAGGCCTGATTGAATGGTTTTTGTGTCATCATGGTAGAATTAGTAGTGTCTGAAGCTGCCAACCGGACTTTTGCGGGGCGGATTATCACTTTTGCCCGGCGGATTATCAGTAGCACCGGAACCCTTGCTGCCTTTCGGGTCAAAAAATCCCCGGAACTACTCAAAAATAGGGCTCCAATCCCTTGCGCCCCCACCTATCCCGGATCCTGGGCCTCCAAGAAGCTGGCCTGAAAAAGCAAAGTCTTAGCCGTCAGTAATGCAGGGGGACGAGTGGCGCGGGCAGAGGGCCGGGTCGCCTGTGTGGCGGAAGGGTTTCCTTCGCTACGGGAAGCCGTGCCGCTATGTGCCGGAAAAAACAGCGAAGATGGAAATCGCCCCCATTGCGCACGGTTGCCTTGGTATGAACGCTGGACTGATTGCCGCCATGACCCTGCGGTCCGAGGACGCCACCAACCTTGTGCAATTCCTCGCCAAGGTCACCACCAAGAGCGAATGCCGCTGCCCGGAATGCGAGTGCGTGATCTACTCGCGCCGCTTCGACACCTGCCGCGACTGCGGGGCGGATCTGCCC
>Ga0310120_10002613_pt1 | contig 13080 bp, 10 predicted proteins | sample CB27_AW_983_MG_FD_203506 | JGI IMG/M metagenome (GOLD analysis project Ga0310120, IMG submission 203506) | Marine microbial communities from Western Arctic Ocean, Canada - CB27_AW_983 | ecosystem: Environmental > Aquatic > Marine > Oceanic | place: Canada: Western Arctic Ocean | collected... | reverse complement strand
GATCCGGCTGATCCCGCCGGAGGGGCGGCCGCTATTCTCGAGGCCCTCTCCCGGTCCGATGAGCTCGTTGAAAGGGGCCTGGAGCACAGCAGGGACTACAGTTGGGAACGAACCATGGAAGGCCATCTGGGCTGTTACCGTGAACTCCTTGGGTGAAGACGAGCGCCCCCTGCGGGTTCTCATGGTTCACAATCACTACCTCGTCAGGGGTGGGGAAGATGAGTCATTTGCGGCCGAGACCGAATTGTTGAGGGCCGGGGGACATGAAGTGGAGACTTACGTTCGCGACAACGAGGAAATCGCGACCCGGGGCCGGCTCAGGACCGCGGTGGACACGATCTGGTCAGGGCGCAGTCAGCGTGAGGTATCGGCACTCCTCGGGAAGGGAAACTTTGACGTCATGCATGTGCAGAATTCCTTTCCCCTTATTTCTCCGGCGATCTACGGGGCTGGTCGGGCTGCGGGAGTGGCCGTGGTCCAGACGTTGCGCAACTATCGGCCTCTCTGTGCCAGCGGACTTCTCATGCGGGAGGGCGAAATCTGTGAAAAGTGCCTGGGACGCGGAGTGGGCTGGGCGGGTGTGCGGCACAGGTGTTATCGGGGGAGCCTTCCGGGGTCCGCCGTAGTGGTTGCCATGAATGCCTGGCATCACATGCGGGCCACCTATCTCCGGGACGTGGACAGGTTCATTGTGGCATCGGAACTGGTGCGCCTGAAATTCGTAGAGGGAGGCTTCCCGGAGGAACGTATTTGCCTGAAGCCGAACGTGGTGCCCCCCCTTCCCGAGGGCGGAGCGGAAAAGCGGGAGCGGCGGGCCATCTACGTGGGACGGTTGTCGGCAGACAAGGGCGTCGAACTCATGGTGGAAGCCTGGGTTCACCATGGGCTTGAGATTCCGCTGGAGATCGTGGGTTCCGGGCCCCTCGAAGCGAAGCTCCGGGAAAAAGCCCATGCCACGCCCACGATCAGTTTTTCCGGTCGCCTCCCGGTGGAGGAGGCCTGCCGGGCGATTGGCCGGGCCGAGCTCCTGCTCCTGCCGACACAGTGGTACGAGACCTTCGGGCGCACGGTGCTGGAAGCCTACGCCATGGGCACTGCGGTGCTCTCTTCACGGGGAACGGCGCCCGGGGATCTCGTCAGGGAGGGAGAGACCGGATTTCTGGTCAACCGCGGAGATGCCGGGGAGATTGCAACCGGAGTGAGGGGGTTCTTCGAGCTTCCGTCCCATGAACGGCGTCGCATGGGTGAGCGCGCTCTTGCAGAATACCGTGATCATTACAGCCGGGAAAAAAATCTGGAACTCCTCACCGGAATCTACCGGGATGCCGCTGCGGAAGTGCTGGCTCGATCCACCAGGCAGTCATGAGCAAGTCGATCAGCATGTCGCGTCGAGCCCGCCTCTGGGTCATGAAGCGTTTTCCGGAAACCTACGTGAATCTGTCGCAGACCTACAACTCCCTGCTCTGGAAGAACGAACAGCGTGGGCTGCGGGGCGAGATCACCCCGAGTGGCATGCCCAGTGTGATGTTCTACAGTTACTACCGCTGCGGTTCGATGTTCCTGTCGCGAGCCATACGGGAGCTTGCGCTGGCCAACGGCCTTCAGCATCTCGACTATTGCAGCTACTTCGTCAAGGTGGCCCCCGGACAGGGAGTCAGCCTGTTCGACAGGGAGACACTGGAGACCGCCTTTCATCCTGAAGGCTGCTACTATGGAACCCTGCGACGCGCCTATCCCATTCCTGCTCACGAGCATTACCGTTCAGTCCTGCTTCTGCGTGATCCTCGGGACTGCCTGGTGTCTCACTACTTTTCGATCCGGCAGTCTCATACGCTGAACAACCATGGGAATCTCCGGGCTCGTCGCGAGGCACTGGCAACCGATGTCGACCAGTGGGTTCTCGCGCACGCGGAGGAATACCGGCACGACTTTCTTGACTTTCACCGTCAGCTGGTGGGGAAGCCCGGCGTGCTCTTCCTCCCTTACGAGGAGATGGTGACCGCCTTCCCGGAATTCATTCGAAAGGTGGTTGAGCACACGGGAATGGACGGGAACCGATCGCTTGTCGACCGGATCGTAAAAGAGGCGGATTTCGAGGTTTCATCAGAGAATGTCCTTTCTCATAAACGATCGGTGAAACCGGGAAACCACCGCAAAAAACTGAATTCGGAGACTGTCGAGCAGCTTGATGAGGCCCTTTCGGAGGTGCTCGAGCTGTTTCATTACAGATGATCCCCGATCTCCACCGGGGCAGACTGAATCCTTGCCACCTGCATGCAATCGGTCTTGGTTAGGTGCCTCCTGCCATGAGTAACAGCCCAAGTTTTTCCAACGGCGAGAACCGTCTCCCCATGGCCATCATGGTGGGCTGCGTGGTAGTGGTGATGGGATACCTCTACTTCGGTTTCGGCTATTCCACCGGCTATATGTTCGAACGCTCCACCCTGTGGAGCAACATGCGGCAGGGATATCGCATGGAGCAGGCGGAATGGGCCTTCGGCTACTTTGTGCCTCCCGCCGTGGTCCTCCTGCTCTGGGTCACGCGCAAACGCTTCGCGAGGATCACCATCAGGCCCAGTTACCTTGGTCTCGTCGTGCTCGCCTTCGGTTGCTTCATCTACTTCGGAGGCTACAAGGCCAATGAGAAGTACGTGGGCTACTTCGCGGGCCAGATCCTGGTGGCCGGTTTCATCCTGTGGTTCCTCGGCATCGAATTCTTCAGGCGGGCCTTCTGGCTGTGGATTCTCTTCGGGCTGACCTGGCCGCTGGTCTTTCTCATCGAACCGATTGCCAGCCCCCTGCAGCTCCTCATGACCAAGTTGACGGAGGTCTATCTCAAGGTCACGGGAGTCGATGTCATCCGCTCGGGGACGTCCCTTTATTCTCCACCTTCGGAAGCAGTGCCGGCCGGCGATCGCTTCTCGCTGGGGATTGCGGTGGCATGCTCCGGGTTGCGTTCCCTCTTTGCCCTCGGGATGGTGAGCCTCCTCTACGGCTATCTCTCTCTGAAAAAGGGCTGGCACCGTCTGCTTCTGGCCGCTTCCGCCGTGCCCTTTGCGATCTTCGGCAACTTCGTCCGGATGCTGCTCCTCTACTATGGCACCATCTGGGTCTCCAAGGATTTCGCCATCGGCACGGATGACCATCCCTCCGCCTTCCACACCGGGGCCGGTATCGCGGTCTTCATCGTGGCTCTCATCTGCATGCTGGTTCTCGTGGAGGTGCTCAATGGTGGATTCAGGGCGTTGAAGAGAAAGCGTGTTCGCTCCCGGGTGGTGGGGGTGGAGAAAGAGGTGACGGCCGATGAAAAACCGGAGGATTCCCCACCGGAATGATTACGATCAGACAAGCCGTTGTCCGGAGTCTGGTAGTGCTGCTGCTGGTCTCCACCACGATCGGGATCTGCATGCGCTTTCCGAATGCGGCGGAAAATTCGGAATCGGGAATGGTCCTGAAGCTGCCGGGCAAGGACGAGGTTCCCGGTTATCTGGGTTTCGGGCGGCCGATCTCCAAGGAGGAAAAAAAATGGCTGCCCGAGGATACTGGCCTCCTGAAGATGCTGTATATCCCGAAGAAATCGACGGCCTCGAACGAGGTTGAGGCCAGCGAGGAGGGAATCTCGGTCGGTCTTATTCTGAGTGGGAATGATCGCCGGAGTCTCCACCGCCCCCAGGTCTGCCTGCGCGCGCAGGGATGGCGGATCGCGAAGAAGGAAACGGCCACTCTTTCCGTCGCCGGTCAGGATATGAAAGTCATGGACTTCACGCTTCTGCGCAAGGTGAGCGAAGAGGACGGCACCATCCGCAACGCGCGCGCCCATTACATCTACTGGTGGATCGGAGCCCGGCGGTCGACACCTTCTGACTTCGAGCGCATCCTCTATACTGTCCTGGATAACATGTTCAGGAACGTCAACAACCGCTGGGGGTATCCCAGCGTGTTGGTACATGTCGACCTTGAGGGGAATAAGACTCCCGAGGAAATCGCGAGTGCTGACGAAGAGGCTCGTAAGCGCGCCTTTTCCTTCATCCAGCAATTTGCTCCCATGTTCCAGAAATCGCTGGGAGCGACCGAGGCCGAATGAAGGCCCTTTTGCGCACGTTGCACGCGCCGGTTTACGAGCGGCGCCTGAAGGTCCTGCTCAAGGTCCTCGGGGGGTGCCTGCCGCGGGGCGAGTCACTCCTCGATATCGGCTGTGGTGCGGGAGCCCTCGGTGCTGCGCTTACCCGCGAATACGGGCTGGAGGTCCGCGGTCTGGAAACCAATGTGCGGGAGGGCTGCGTCATCCCGGTCGATCCCTACGACGGAGAGACCATTCCCTGCGAGGAAGATTCCATCGATAACGTCTTGCTGGCTGACGTTCTCCATCACGAAGAGAATCCCGGTCGCCTGTTGCAGGAGGCCGGGCGAGTGGCGCGCAAGCGTGTTATCATCAAGGACCACAAGACCGGATCCTTTCTGGCCTGGCCACGGATTTCCCTCCTCGACTGGGCCGCCAATGCCGGCTATGGCGTGCGCTGTCTTTTCCGCTACCCCACTGTGAGTGGCTGGCACGACCTCTTCAGGGAGTGTGCCCTCTCCGTGCAGGCGGAGCGAACCTCTCTCGACCTTTACCCGCCCGTGGTGAATGCTCTCTTCGGCAGGAAGCTCCACTACTTCGCCGTGCTCAATCCCATCGCCCCTGAATCGGAATGACGCGTTCCGGAAAAATGCGACTTGCGGCGTCTCTCGTGACCGTGGTCTGGATCTGCCTGGAAATCTGGGCAGTCGGCCCCGTCATGCGGGAGAGTGATCAGGCCTCGCTGCTTGAGGGCGCGGTGCAGCTGGCGGTGGGCGACAAGGCCTTCTCGGACAACGACAGCTACAACTACGACAAGCAGTACTTCTCCTACTGGGTGACGGCGGCCTGGCTCAAGCTGCGCAGTCCGTCCGCCGAGGATTCCATGGTCATCGTGCGGGAGGGAAACCTGCTGGCGGTCACCCTTTTTGCTCTTGCCCTGCTCTCGGTGGTGGGTTCGCAGCGAAGGTGGTCCGGGGTGCAGGTCGCCGTCCTCTACGGCGCGCTTTTCACTCCCGTATTGTCCTTTTCGGGGATGTTCCTCTCCCCCAACATGATTTCGGCGTCCTTTCTCCTCGTCCTCGTGGTGATGCTGCGTCCCCCTCCGGAGCGGGGGGGTGACGGGGAAGAGGCGGCACAACCGTCGGTGGTGAGGGTCTCCTTGGTGGGCCTCCTCGCGTGGGCAGCTACCGCGGCGCGCCAGGACGCCCTCCTGCTCATGCCTCTGCTGGCTCTCTTCACGGTCCGTGAGGACTCCCTGGGAGCCTTCTTTCACGACCGGCGGGTGCAAGCCATGCTGATGGGCACCGGTTTTGCCATTGTCCTGGGATTTCTGCTCAGTGACGGTTTCGCGGTCCTGCCCGCTCCTTTCTTTGTCCTGCCCACCTTCGTCGCTTTCATTGGGGGCGGACTCGGGGCCCTTCTCCTTCTCCTGCTTGTCTTTGCCGCCACCCTTGCGGGTGGGCGGTCGCTCTACCGCTGCCTCGTGGCCGCGGCCGTTCTGCTGCCTCTCATCTTCTATGGGTGCGTGCTATATACTCCGCGCCATCTGTTCCTCCCGGCCCTTGCTATCCTCCTGACCATCTTTTTCGAGCGTGGGCGTGAGGTCTGGTCCGCGATCGGTCGGCGGCGTCTCGGACAGCTCGCCATCGTGCTCACTCTTCTCGGTAGCATGGGACCCTGGATCGTGGGGGTGCGCATGGCTGACTGGCGCCAGGGAGCACCGGCCACTTCCTCGGCTACCCTCTTTCCTTCGACCGACGGCTTCTGGCCGATGGGAGGTTACGGATGGTTTTTTGGCCGCCTGGCCGACGGCGCGGAGGAGGCGGTCGATCACAACCAGCGGGTTTGGGCAGCCTGGAGCACGGTGAATCCTGCGAGTCTGCCCGGGGGTGAGGGAGTCATTCTCAGCAGCGGACTGGTGTCCTACGGCACGTTCCATCTCGCCCTCTTCGGGAAAGATCAAGTCCGGCGTATCGAAGACGCGGACTTCGTTCTTTTCGACGAACGCACTTTGGGCAAACGGCAGCGAGGGGTAAATGCCACCGAAGGCTCCAACCGGAACTCCCTCCTCTCTTTGCTCGAACGCGGACGCCTGCAGGTGGTGGGGGAGGCCCATGGGGAGCGCATCCTCCTCTGGACTCCCGGGAGACCAGAGGCAGGCCCTCCCAATACCGGTGTCAGCATAAAGCTCGCTCTACATAAGTATTTCAGAGGAAATGATTTCCGACTTATCCCATGGCGCAAGGGAGACTGGAACACGGAGGAATTGCAGGGGCATCGGGGGGTGATCGCCGGGCGGGACCGGGAACCACTTGAGCAATTGGGACGTAGCATGCGACAGACCGGGGAACTCGTGAAACTGGAGAGCCCGTACGACCAGGAGCCCTGGTGGGGCCTGCCTGTCACAGCAGAAAAATGGGAGAAGCTTCGCACGGAGCGCGAGGATGACCCGGGGGAACTCTGGGTGGGATTCGGAACCCTTCCCGGCTTCATGGATGTGCGGAAGTACGCGGGTTCCGGAGCGGGCCGGTGACCGGTTCAGGAGGGCTGCCCGGACGGAGTGAAGATCTATCTTGATTTTGGTTAGATGTCAGAGAAAACGACAGCGCACCTGATCGCTGACCCAGTCCGGAAGTGGCTGGTGGCTCTGCGGACGCAGCACTGGATCAAAAGCGGATTCTGCCTGACCGCTCTTTTCTTTCACGGGTCCGTGCTGGAGCCTGCAGCCTGGATGGCGGTGCTGCCAATCGCTCTTTGCTTCTGCCTGATTTCCAGCGCGGTCTATCTCGCTAACGACATTGTGAACCGTGCGGAAGACCGGCGCCATCCCCGCAAGTGCAGGCGGCCCATCGCGAGCGGTCAGATTTCCGTGCGCCGGGCCTGGCTGGCGATAGTCCTTCTGGCCGGTGGGTCGCTGGGATTTGCCTGGTGGTTCTATGGAGGGGGCACCGTGACGGGGGTGCTGGCGGGCTACTACCTGCTTTCCTGGATCTATTCGTATTACCTGCGCGGGCTGCCACTTCTCGATGTCCTCGTCCTGGCCACAGGTTTCGTGGCGCGGGTGGCTGCCGGGGCCTACGCTCTGCAGCGCTTCGACCTCACCGCCCATCCCACCGGCTGGCTCCTGAGCTGTACCTACTTCCTCGCGCTCCTGCTCGGCTTTGGGAAACGCAAGGGTGAGTGGCTCCTCCTCGAGAAAACCCATCGCGAGATGGGGATCACCCGGCGGGCCCTGCGGGGATATACTGCCGATCTTCTTGACGTCCTGACCGGATGCAGCGCCCTCCTTGCCGGAGCAATCTATCTGGCCTACTGCCTCAATCGTCCCGACCGCATACCCTTCGTCTTCACCACCCTCCCTGCCCTGACCGGCCTGATGAGCTACCTGCGACTGGCCTGGCGCTCCACCGTAGTGGAAACTCCCGAGCGCCTTCTTCTCAAGAGCCCCGGTCTTGTCATTTCACTGGCCATCTGGATCCTGCTGGTGAGCTGGTTTACTGCTCTTGGGTGAACCTTTCCCCTCCACCGGTTTCCAAGTTAACGCCATGAGCGACCATCCTGTCCAAACCCGATCCGTGCGTGTGCACTGGCTGGCGCCTACCGCTCTGCTCTTTCTTTTTGCGGGCTGGGTGACCGCCATTCTTCTGGCGGGAGGGCTTGAACTCCACCGCAGCGCGGTGGCCATGCCGTTGGTGGTGATCGGGGCCCTTCTGGGATTGGCGGAGGCGGTCCGGACGAGACGGGTCGTGCGGACTCCGATCCTGCTGGCGGGTGTGCCGGCGCTGCTCTACTTCATCTTGCGGGCTCTCTTCTCGGAGGTGTGGGATCTGGGTCGCCATGACCTGCACCTCATCACCATGGCCTGGCTGACCATCGTCACGGTGCCTACCTGTGTGGGCACCCGGCGCGAGCGGATAATCCTTCTCGCGGGGCTCGCGGTTGTCTTTGGGGCACAGTTTCTCGCGGGGCTCTACCAGCAGTTCTTCGATCCCCACTTCACCTTCTTTCGACGGACCCGTCCGAGTGGAGAAGGAGTGAGCGGACTCTTCTGGCAGTGGAATAACCTGGCGGGACTCCTGGCCATCATGGTGCCCCTCTTCCTTGGAGTGGCGCTGTGCTCGCCCAGGTGGAGGACGCGGGTTCCCTTCCTGCTCCTGGCAGGGGCCGGTCTCCTTCTGGCCTGGTTGACCAAGTCACGGGCCGGGTTCGCCGCCACCGTGGGTGGCCTGGGGTGTGCCGTTGCCCTTGTTGTTCTCGCAAGGGTCCACCGTCGCAGCCCGGGGGCCCGGCTTGCAGCCTGGAGTGTTCTCGGAGTCCTCGCCCTCGGGGCAATGGGGGCGGTGGTGCTGGCCACCTCCGCCCTGAGTGAACAGCGGGATCAGGGATCTGATCTTGGCAACTTGCTGGGCTCAAGTTCGCGACTGGGTCTGGCGGGTGTGGCCTTCGAGATCTGGCAGGAAAAGCCTCTGCTTGGAAACGGGAGCCAGAGTTATCGTTATCTCGCCATCCAGCACTGGGACACTGATATCCCCAGCTGGGTTGATGATCCCGAGCTTGCCCACAGCGAATATCTTCAGGTGCTCTGCGACTACGGTCTGATCGGTCTGGTTCTCATCCTGGGATTCCTTATCGTCGTGCTTCTGAGTGCCCTGCTTCCATCACCCCAGAGAGGGGAGGATCCTCCTTCGCTCCAGCGTGGTCTGCAGGTGGGCGCCGCCGCCGGGTTGGTGGGCGCAATGCTTCACGCGGCCTTCGATTTCCAGCCCCATCTCCTGCCTATTCTCATGATGGCATCCCTTGCCATCGGGCTTGTCATGCCTGCAGCATCCCCGACCCGCTCCATCCTTGCCCAAGGCGGACATGTCACTCTGGTGATCGTGATATCCCTTCTGGCTGTGGTTGCGGTAGGCAAGGAGAGCTTGCATGCGGGGGGATGGATCCAGTGGGAACAGCAACGGGGGGCCAACTTCGAAGTGGATCCCGGGGAATTGCCCCGCCTGCGTAAACTGGTGGAGGATTCACCGCACTATTTCGCGGCCGAAATGTACGGGCGCCTGCAGTTGAGCGCCTATACACAGACCCCGGAAGCGGACCGGCCCGAAAATGTCTTTCGCCTCGAGGAAGCCCGGTGGGGACTGGAGCTGGCCCATGAACGTCACCCCGAGGATCCGCGCAGCCTGATCGAACTCGGCCTCGTGCTCGATCTGCTCGGGGAGTTCGACCAGGCAGCCGGGGTGCATGTGGAGGCCATCCGGGTTGCCAGACGCCGGGAACGCAAGTTCGGAGCCTATGCCGGACTCTCTCTTCACCTCGCCCTGCGGGGCAAGCAACTCTGGTACAGCCGCCGACCGGAAGAGGCTTTCGGCTGCTTCCTCCGCGCTCAGGAATACCTGGATCTTTCCATCCGCCGTGGCTACCGTTTTAGCCGACCGCAGGAATTCCGGGAACGGCGGACGATTCTTGAATTCTACATTAAATCATTGCAGGACGGAAAGATCCGGCCAGAGTTTCCGCCCGAAATCCTTATTCGGTTTCCCCAACCGGATGACCCAACGACCCGCTGATGGCCCAAGGACGTAAAGAAGCCCTCTCGGTGCAGGCATTGCAGTTCGTCGATGCCACCCTTGTTTACGTGGCTTTCGTGATCAGTGCCGCCATGCGCGACGATCTTCTCAGGATCCTCATGAAGTGGAAGATCTGGAAGCGAGGAGAGAATCCGGTCGAGATCGGCCTCTCCGAGATGATGCCGTTGCTTTTCGTCATCATTCCTCTCACTCCCATCGCGCTGGAGGCCTTCGGTTTCTATCGCCATCCCCTGCGCAAGCGCCTCCGGGATTCACTGATCCAGATGTTCAAGTCCCTCATCATTGTGGGGGTGGTGGTCGGTGCTCTGGTGGTCTTCTTCAAGCTGGGAGACACGCCTCGACTGACCCTTGGTGCGGCCGTCCCCATTGCAGTCTGCCTTGTCCTGATGCGTGAGAGGCTGGTGCGCAGCTTCGTGCTGCACTCGGGGCGTGTGGAAGATGCCAAGGAGGCAGTCATTTATGTCGGCTCCCAGGAGTCCATCAAGGAATTCGAAGCAACCCTGGCCCCGGATGTCCTGACCGAATACAAGGTGGTGGCCCACTACCAACCGTCCGAGGGGACTCTGGAAGAGTTCACCAGCCTCCTCAAGCGCGAGTCGATCGGCCGGGTGATCTTCGCCCCCAAGCAGACCGAGTTTGGAAAACTGGCTGAATTGGTGGAGATCTGCGAGTTGCAGGGCGTGGAGGCCTGGATCTCGGCGGATTTCATCCAGACGCAGGTAGCCCGTCCCGACTTTGACAGCATGGGGGGCAAGCCCATGCTGGTCCTGCGATCCACCCCGGAGTTGTCCTGGGCACTCTGGGTGAAAGGGATGATTGATTTCCTGGTGTCCGCGGTCGTTCTGAGCGCCTCCATCGTCCTCATCTGGTGGTGGGTCGCCCTCTTCATCAAGATCGGGAGCCCCGGGGGACCGATCTTTTTCCGCCAGAAACGGGCCGGGCGTTATGGCAAACCGTTCAACATGTGGAAATTCCGGACCATGCACCCGGATGCGGAAGCCCAACTTGACGGCATCAAGGAATCCGAGGGTAACGAGATGTCGGGGCCGGTCTTCAAGTTGGAGAACGATCCCCGGGTCTTCGGATTCGGGAACTTCCTGCGACGTACCAGTATAGACGAGCTGCCCCAACTGCTCAATGTGCTGCGGGGGGCCATGAGTCTGGTCGGTCCGCGGCCACTTCCCCTCTACGAAGTCGAGCAGTTTGCCAAGTCCGAGCACCGGCGCCGTCTCAGTGTAAAACCGGGGATTACCTGCCTCTGGCAGGTGAGCGGCCGCAACAAGATCACCAGCTTTGAGGAGTGGGTGCGCCTGGATCTTGAGTACATCGACAACTGGTCGCTCGGGCTCGACCTCAAGATCCTTCTCAAGACCGTTCCTGCCGTGTTGATAAGGAAGGGGAGCAAGTAGCGCGTTGCTGGCCGGGAAATCCTGACGGGAGTCAAGAGCCGCCGTCGATTCTCCTCGCCCTCACGGCCAGAAACTAATAACCAATCCCCGGCTACCGCCTGCCATGAAACTTCTTACCGGGAACGCCCACCCCTCCCTCGCCCAGGGGATTGCCGACCAGATCGGAACCAGTTTGGCCGACGCCGAAGTCACCAGTTTTCCAGATGGTGAGACCTACGTGCAGATCAATGAAAACGTTCGCCGGCAGGATGTTTTTCTCATCCAGCCCACCTGTCCGCCCACCAACCAGAACCTGATGGAGCTCCTCATCATGGTGGATGCGGTGCGCCGGGCCAGTGCGGAGCGCATTACCGCCGTCATCCCCTTCTTCGGCTATGCCCGCCAGGATCGCAAGGACAAGCCCCGTGCTCCCATCACGGCCAAGCTGGTGGCCAACCTCATCGAAGCAGCGGGAGTTGATCGTGTGCTCACCATGGACCTGCACGCCGCCCAGGTGCAGGGCTTCTTCGACATTCCGGTCGACCATCTCTACGCCAAGCCGGTTCTTCTCAAGCACCTGCGCAAGCAGCGTAACGGTTCGGACCGCGAGATCACGGTGGTCTCTCCGGACGTCGGCGGGGTCAAGATAGCCCGCAGTTACGCAGATGCCCTCGGGGCCGAATTGGCCATTGTGGCCAAGCAGCGGATCTCCGCCACCGTGGTGGAGGCCATGAAGCTCATCGGGGAAGTGGAAGGTCGGGACGCCATCATCGTGGATGACATGACCGAAACGGCCGGAACCCTTTGTGCGGCCGCGGAGACTCTCAAGAACAACGGGGCGGGCCGGATCTATGCCGGCGTTTCCCATGCCGTGCTGGGGGATCTCGGGTGCGAACGCATCATGAGTTCCGATATCGACGAGGTGATCACCACCGACTCGACCCCTCTGCCGCCCGAGGCCTGCCGGTCCAAGGTGAGCACGCTCACCGTTGCGGGGCTCCTGGGCGAGGCCATCCAGCGAATCCATAACGGTAAATCCGTCAGTTCTCTCTTTGACATCGAGGGAGGATCCGTGTAGCTAGCCGCCCCCCTGCGGTGTGTGCCCGAGCCCGCCGCCCCCCATCACAGAAATCCCACGGACCCATGGCAAAGACGCACACACTCAAGGCAGAGGATCGCAAGCGCACCGGTACCGGCATGCTCAAGCGTATGCGCCGGGAAGGATTTATCCCCTCGGTGGTTTATGGCGGTGGTTCGGACAACCGTAACGTCAAGATCAGTGCCAAGGATTTCCGGGACATGATTGCCACCAGCGCTTCCGCCAATGTTCTGGTGGACCTGGAACTGGACGGGGGAGGCCAGCAACTGGCCTTCGTGAAGGATCTTCAGCACGATCCACTGAGCGGCAACATCCTTCATGCCGATTTCCTGGCGATCAATGAAGCCACCGAGATCACTGCCCAGATACCCGTCGTCCTGAACGGTGAGGCGTTGGGCGTGAAGCTGGGAGGGCAACTCGAGCAGCTGCTCTACACCATCGAGATCAAGTGTCTGCCCAAGGATCTTCCCGAGACGATCGAAGGTGACGTGAGCGATCTCGATGTGGGCGATGCTCTCCACGTCGGGGGGATGCAGTGGGCAGAAGGTGTTTCGCCTACCCTTGGTGAGGACGTGGTGGTGGCCTTGGCGGCCAAGGCCCGGCTTGCTCCCACCGAAGAGGCCGACGACGAGGACGAATTGGGCGAGGGCGCAGAAGGGGAAGAATCCGAGGAGGGCGCCGCACAGGAAGGTGGAGATGCCAGCGAAGAGAGCTCGGACAAATCCGGCATCCCGTTCCACCGATCATCTGGTTAAAACACCGAACCCCGGGGACCTCCCCCGGGGTTTTGTTGTCCGGGGGAGACCCTCCCCGTCTCCTGAGCCAATTTTCGTGGCGCAATTCCCGTCTGGAATCGTTATGAAGGGTGCGTGTCGGATGTTCCGCGACTGGTGGTGGGCCTGGGGAATCCTGGTAAGGACTATGCCGGGACCAGGCACAATGTGGGCA
>Ga0310120_10002611_pt1 | contig 13101 bp, 9 predicted proteins | sample CB27_AW_983_MG_FD_203506 | JGI IMG/M metagenome (GOLD analysis project Ga0310120, IMG submission 203506) | Marine microbial communities from Western Arctic Ocean, Canada - CB27_AW_983 | ecosystem: Environmental > Aquatic > Marine > Oceanic | place: Canada: Western Arctic Ocean | collected... | reverse complement strand
CAGGTCGACCTGGAACAGGCTGGCTCCCAGCAGCACCACGAAGACACCGACGGCCAGAAAGATTGATCTGAGCATACTCACAAACCCTCGACGACCATCGGCGCCTCTTTTCTCCCATCGACCACCTGGGACCTCGGGCTTGATCCCGACTCGCCGACGGCCGCCCCAACGCAGGCAACACCGCTTCCAACACGGGTTTGTAACCTCAACACCGATCCGCCATGCTGTACACCTGCTCCGGGGCATTGGGCGCCTGGGCCAACGATTCACCACCTGCGAGACCAGCTGGGAGCGACACCAATGGGAGCCGAACAAAACGCACTCGACCTGGGCCTGACCTTCCCCGACCAGGAACCCGGGTATCTCAACCTCTGTGCCCGTACCGGCAACCTGCTGTTCAGTTCCGGCCACACCAGCGACATGAAGGGCAAGCTCGGAGCCGATCTCTCGGTCGAACAGGGCGTCGAAGCCGCCCGGGACTGCGCGGTGAAGGTGCTGCAAAGCGTCCACCGGGAAGTCGGAACTCTTGATGGGCTGCGAGTGATCAAGCTGCTGGGCTGCGTCAATTCCACTCAGGACTTCATCGAACATCACCTGGTGATCAACGGAGCCTCGGACCTCCTGCACCAGATCTTCGGCAAGGAGGGCGACGGCTACCACGCCCGCAGCGCACTGGGATTCGCCTCGCTGCCAACCGGACCAGCTGTCGAGGTTGAAGCGGTGTTCGAGATCAAGGGCGAATGACCAGGGACGGTACGCCGAGATGACCGGGCCCCACGAATCCGGCGGTAACCGCGAAACACCTCCAACACCTCCAACACCTCCAACGCCGTCCCGCCGCACGCCGGCGGCGCTGTTGGTCGGATCGCTGCTGGCTCTGCTGGGCTCCGCCGCCGCTCCCGCCATCGAACTCGACTCGGGCACCGCTCTGGCCGCCTGGGCCGTTTCGCTCAGCGGAGGCTACCTCGGGATCCCCGTCGTGCTCGTGCTGGGAGTCGCCTGGATCAGCTGCACCGGCAGCTTGCCGGGCCGACGCACGGCGATGGCCCTGGTGCTGACCGGGGTGCTGCTGGGAGTGCTGGGCACCGCCGCCTGGAGCAACAAACATGTGCTCAAGCCGGCCTTCGCCGTACCACGCCCGCATCTCAAGGAACTCGCCCGGCTGTGCGTGATTCCGTCGACCCCCGAATTCTACGCGATGGGCGACAAGGATCGGCGGACCGAGGATCTCCGTCACCTCTTCACGACCCAACCCGCCGTAGCCCTGCTGCCGAAATTCCACCCGCTGATCCGTGAACACTGGCTCGTCCAAACCGGGTACTCGTTCCCCTCCGGACACGCACTCGCCTCGTTCACCATCGCCACCGCATTCACCCTGCTCGGTTTCCGGTTCAGGCCGCAACCCGAGAGGCTGCTGTTCCTGCTGATGCCCTGGGCCGTGCTCGTCGGTTGGTCCAGGCTCCTGCTGCAAGTCCACTCAACTGCCGATATCACCGGTGGAGGACTGTGCGGGATCCTGCTCGGTTTGCTCGTCTACCGAATCGTGCTCTGGTGGCTCAATTTCCGGCAGGCGGCAAACCAGAGTCAAATCAGAGATTGAACGGCAGCGAGACGGGAACTACGATTTGAATAGCAGCACCAGTTTAGCACCACGAGTTCAGCAGCACCCGGCAAAACTCCACACCCATCTCACGCTCAAGCCGACAACTCATGACCGCTCACCATGCACACCGGTCGCTGCTGCTGGCCACCGCACTGGTCGCCGTCGCCTGGCTCGCCAGTGCCTCCACCACAACGAGTGGACAACAACCGGCCTCCACCAGGCCTGCCCGCACAGTCCAGGCCCAACCCGACCGCTTCGACCTGCTCTTCTTCGCGCCCGCACACCCCGTCGTCGTCCGCTTCCAGGTCCGTATCGGCGAGAGTGGCATTACCGCGTACCGTCGCCGATACACCGATCAGCTGTTCCGGACCCTCGACGCCAAAAGAGATGGACTGCTGAGCCGGGCCGAGGTGACTCGAGTCGAACGGCTCGGCGAAATCGCCTCGCGATTCGCCACGCTGACCAGGACCTGGAAAGACTTCGACACAAAGCCCGCCGACGATCGACTCTCGCCCGATGAATTCTCGCGAGTCGTCCAGGGCGCACTCGGCCCACCCTTTCACGTCAGACTCAAGTCCCGCTCAGCCACTCGGTCCGCTGAACTCTTCACACGACTCGACCAGAACGACGACGGACTGCTCGTGGCCAGCGAAGTTGCCTCCGGTGCCCAACAACTCAGACGACTCGACCTCGACGACGACGAAACGCTCAGCGTCGATGAACTCGACCCCCTGCAGTACGAATCGACGCGAGCCGAACTGAGACCCTTCGTCGCATTGGCCAACGCCGATCACCTGCTGCTCGCCAATCGCATCATCGCACGCTACGGACAACCCAACACCGCAGCCAACACCGCAGCCAACACCGCAGCCAACACCGCAGCCAACACCGCAGCCAACACCGCAGCCGCAACCACGAGCATCGCGACAATGAGACTCGGGCTCGCGGCCGAAGCAGCCAGGACACTCGATCGCGACGGCGATGGCCGTTTGAATCGAGTCGAACTGCTGGCCTATCTCGACCACCCGACGCCTCACGAGACGATCAACGCCTCGCTGCCGGACCCTCGCACCCGACGGACCCGTCTTGAGGTGGTGGGGGGACCGGTCAGTCGAGGCCTGCCGCGATTGTCTCGGCCGTGGGGCGGCTGGACGGTTCAGCTGCGGGCCAAGAACGCCCGCTCGGATCGCCTGTTGACCACCAAGTTCTATCGACTCAGGTTCTTCGTCGCCGATGCCAACAAAAACCGCTACATCGAGCCGGGCGAGTTCCCTCAGTTGATGCTCACCGGAGCCTCGTTCGAGATGGTCGACGCCGACAATGACGGCAAGGTGGTGCGGGACGAATTGACCGAGTTCATCAAGGACCAGACGGCGGTTCAGCAGAGTCGCTTGCTGCTGAATGTGACTCACAAAAGCCGCTCGCTGTTCGAGCTGCTCGACGCCAACTCCGACCGCAGGCTCTCAGAGCGGGAGTTCCGCGAGGGGTATTCGAGGCTGAGGACGGTCGACGGCGACCGCGACGGACGCATCTCGCGAACCGATCTCTCGGGCGACTACGTGCTGACGCTCGAGGTGGCTCGAGCGGCATTGTTCACCAACGACGCGATGGCGATGCCCGCTCCGCAGGTCGCCCCGACTCCGCCCTCACTCGATAAACGGGCCGGGCCCAGCTGGTTCCAGCGGATGGACCGCAACGGCGACGGAGACGTCTCGGGCCGCGAATTCCTCGGCGGACTCGCACTCTTCACACGTCTGGACCGCAATCGCGACGGGTTGATCTCGCTCGAGGAAGCAAAGGTCCTTGAGCCAAACAAGTGAGGGAGGCTAAACTGCCTTCAGAGCGCAGCGTGCCTCTCATTCCCCCACCAGGGACACCCGACATGACAACCTCCAACGGCCCCGCACAGGTCCTCGCACAGGTCACCTCGCGGCTCAGATGGGCCGGCTGGGGCCGGAGGTTCTCGACGCTGGTCCTCTGGACATCCGTCGCCACCGCCGTCGCCGTGCTGGTCATCCGCCTGACCGGGCTGATCGAGCTTCCGCTGGATCCGATCGTGACCTCGATCGCCGCCACGCTGGGCCTGCAGACGAACGGCATCGCAGACTGGACCGGACTGGGCCTGCTGGCCGCGACGCTTGTGGTCGCCGTCCTGGCCACTTCGCTGATCCTGGCAACACTCTGGCACGAACGACCCACCTCCCGGGACGCCGCCCGCATCGTCGACCGGCACCAGGGTACCAAGGACCTGTTCCTGACGCTGACGATGCTGGACGGATCGGCCGGCAACTACCAGCCGCTGGTCGCCCGCAACGCCAACAGCCAGGCCGCACGGGTGCAGCCATCTCGTGTCGTCCCCCTGCCCCTCTCACACGGATCACTCAGACCCGCCATCAGCCTCGCCGTCGTCGCCGCACTCGTGCTCGGTCTGCCCCAACTGGACCCCTTCGGCAACGTCGCCCAGGCCGACGACGTCAAACAGCAGAAGCAGACGCTCGAGAAAGAGGCCAGGAAGACCAAGGCACGAGCCGAACAGCTGGCCACCGACGAAGCGGAAAACTCGCCAGAGGTCAAACAGGCGATCGACGAGCTGAAGGCGGCCCTGAAAAAAATGAAGGCCTCCGAACCCAACGTCAATCGCAAGCAACTCGACCAGCAACGCAAGAAACTCGGCGAACTCCACAAGATGCTCGACGCCCACAAGCTCAAGAAAACCCTCAGCCAAAACGACAGCGGTCAGAAGTTCGGGCAGCTCGAATCGCCCAAGATCGACAAGTGGACCAGGGAACTGCAGGAAGGCTCGACCGACGACCTCAAGAAAGAACTCCAGTCGCTCAACAAAGATCTCCAGGACCTCGCAAAACTCGCCGGCGACAAGAGTCCCGAGGCCCAGAAGAAGCGGGCCGAGCTGGCTCAGAAACTGCAGAAGAAACTCCGAGACATCCAGTCGTTCGCCTCCAAGAAACTCGACTCGAAACACCCGCTCACCGCCGCACTGAAACGTGCCAAGCAACAGATGAAGGCCATGCAGTCCGGCGACAAGGAACTGGCCGAGAGCGCCCAGAAGCACCTCGCCGAGACCATGGAACTTGCCAAGCAGGAATTGCAGGAACTGGCCCAGACCGCTCGCGATCTCGACGAACTCGAAAAAGCACTCGAAACCGCCAGGATGGCTCAGAAGGCCAACGAGAACGGTGAGGCCCCAGGCGAACGGCTCGAGAACGCCGAAACTCTCGATGACTACCGCGAGTTCTACAAGCAGTTGATGGAGCAGATGGGTGAGCAGATTGCCGAGGGCGAGGGGACCGGCAACCGCGGGTTCGGCAAGGGGGGCGAGGTGCCCGAGGACAACACGGCCAAGACCGGGTTCAAGACCGAAGTCTCCAAGTCGGCACTCACGGCCGGCAAGGTGCTGCTGTCCCTGAAGACCAAGGGGCAAAGCGACACCGGTGACGCCCGGCAGAACTACAGCAGGAGCGTCCAGGCGATCAAGCAGGGGGCCAGCGAGGCGATCGACAAGGAAGAGATTCCCAAGGGGTACATCCAGGGAATCAAGAAGTACTTCCAGTCGCTCGACGAGGCCGTTACGCCCCGACCCTCGAACGATACCCCACCAGCCGCCTCGGATGATGCTCCCAAGAAGTAGCCCGACGGCCCGCTTCGAACCGTGCCGAAGCCCATGCTTCCTCGGCAGGTTCCCGTCGCTCGTGCCGCTGCTGGTCCTCGCCGCCGGCTGCACCGGATCCCCCGTCGACGAGAACCCCGTCTCCGGATCGGCTCTCACCAGGTCCTCCCCAGCACTGGTCGTCTACTGCGCCCACGACCAGATCTTCTCGGACCCCATCCTCGAACGCTTCACCCGCGAAACCGGCATCGAGGTCCGTGTGCGGCACGACACCGAGGCGACCAAGTCGCTGGGCCTGGTCAACCGGCTGATCCGCGAGAAGTCCGCTCCGCTGTGCGACGTGTTCTGGAACAACCAGGTGCTGACCACCACCGACCTGTTGCCGCACGGGTTGCTCGATCGCTACCGCGGCAGCGGCTGGCAACGGATCCCTGGTGCCTACAAGGACCCCGACGGTCGCTGGTGCGGTTTTGCCGCGAGGCTGCGGGTCTGGATCGTCAACACCCGCGCGATGCCGGCCACCGTCGAAGCCGTACAGGCCGCCAGTTCCGGCAAGGACCTCTCGCGGATGGCCATCGCCCGGCCGTTGTTCGGAACCACGCTGACCCACTACTGCCTGCTCTGGCACGCCGATGGCGGCACGACCCTGAAGGCCTGGCACGCCGACAGCCGGCGGCGGGGACTGATCGAAGTTCCCGGCAACTCGACAGTCAAGAACCTCGTGGCCCGAGGGACCTGCGACCTGGGCTGGACCGACACAGATGACTTCTTCGTCGGACTCGACGACGGACACCCCGTGGCGATGCTGCCGGTCCGATTGCCCGGCGGACAGACCGTCTGCATGCCCAACAGCGTGGCGATCATCCGCGGAACCCCTCGACTCGCAGAGGCCCGCCGATTGGTCGACTTCCTGCTCAGTCAACAGACCGAGCTCGACCTGGCCCGCTCGGCGTCCCGGCAGGTCCCGCTGGGGGCCATCGACGGGGCGAGCCTGCCGCCTGAGGTCAGACGGCTGCGGCCGCTGGTCGAGGAGGGCATCGACCTGACAGAACTGGGGGCCTCGCGAACCGCCTGCCTGGCCTGGCTGCAAAGCGAGTACCAGCGATGAGTCTCGAGGTCGAATGTGGCTGGACACTGCTGCGTGCACTCGCCGTCGCGCTGATGGCCACGCCGTTGGCCGCACTGCTTGTGGCCGCGATCAAGGCCGCGACGCCGCTTTTGCGACGCGGGATGATCCTCGCACTGGCCGTCCCCTTTCTCACTCCCGGATTCGTCGTCGGCTACAGCTACTCCAATCTCACCCTCGACCTGGTCAGAACCCCACTCCTCAACGAACTGTTCTACGACCTGCTGCTTTTGATCGAGGTGGTCCCGGTCGGAGTGCTGGTGCTGGGGATGGCTCCGCCGCCCCCCCTGGGTCCGACCGCCCGCTGGTGCACTCGCTTGACCCCAAACCAGCGGCTCGGGCACGTCGCATCCTGCCGACCACTCCGCCAACTCGGCTACGGGCCGGCCCGAAACCTGGTCCCCGCCTTCGGGTTGATGGCACTGCTGGTCTTCCACGAATTTGAGATCGCGTCGCTGTTCCGGGTCATCGCCGGAGGACGACTGACTCCTGCCAGCTGGTCCAACGCGCTGTTCGAACTGATCGCACTCAAACAACTCGGGCAAGCGTCACCGTGGAACCTGTGGGCCTACGGTTGGCTGCCGCTTGGCTGCTCGCTGATGCTGTTGACTCCGGTTCTGCTGCTGACGTGGACCGCCATCGGCCGCGACGGCCCGATGCCGCCCGATCCGGGTGCGCACAGGTCAGCGGCGGCCAGTCGGGCAGCCTGTCTCTGGCTGAGCACGGCACTGCTGTTGGGGACGATCATCCCGTTGGGCAGCCTGGTTCAGGATGGAGTCCCCCGCCTGTCAGCTCTGGGAGGCGACAACCAGCACCAGCTGGGTCGCACCCTGATTCATGCCGGCCGCAGCCTGCTGCCGGCCATCCTGGTCGCATCGATCGCCGCGGGCCTGGCACTCTGGCTGCTCAAACACAAACGCCTCGGCCTGCTGCTGCTGCTGGCCATTCCCGGTCTGCTGGGTGGCCTGGCACTGGGGCTGGTGCTGACGTTTTGTGTCCTGGCCCTCGCCGAGCCACTGGGTCTGGGACAATCGGCCGCCGGGCTGGTTCTCGGCCAGGCACTCTGGCTGCTGCCTCGGGCCGCACTGCTGCTGGTGCTGCTGGCCGTGGTGCCTCGGCGCGAATCGATGCACCTGGCCCGGCTGCTGCAGCAGGCTCCGGCCGGTCCCCAGAGAACCGCCGGGTGGCAGCTGCTGTGGCAGCTGGCTGGCCGTCGGATGGCCTGGATGATGGGCCTGCTCTGCTGGTGGGCCTACCTCGAATTGACACTCAACGAATTGCTGGCACCTCCCCAATGGCTCTCGGTGGCCCACCGCATGTACCAGCAGATGCACTTCGGCCGCAACGCAGCACTCTCGAGTACCACGCTGGTCGTGGTCGTGGTGCCCCTGGCCGTGACCGCCCTGCTGGTCACACTCAGCCGGATGATCCCCGGCCCAGCCAGCCTGGCCCCGCCCCCGCCCCCGGCCCCGGCCCCGGCCCCGCCCACGGAGAACGCCTGATGGCCGACACGCACTCCGTGCTCTGGACCCTCGACCACATCAGGCTCGACGGAGACCTTCGGCCGCGGCTGGAAGTGGATCGCCTGGAAATCGCTGCCGGTCGCACCGCGGTGCTGGGCGCATCCGGAGCAGGCAAGACGTCGCTGCTGAACCTGCTGATCGGCTTCGAACGACCCGGCCAGGGCCAGCTCGACAGCTCGCTCGAGACCCAGGCCCAGCGACTGCCGCTGTTCTGGATCCCTCCCGACGGTGGTCTCTGGCCCCAGGCCACCGCGCTGGATCACCTGCGAGCGGTCCTGCCCCGGGGAAGTGACGACCGGCGGGCCCCGTCGCTCTTGAGCCGCTTCGGACTCCAGCAGCGCCAGCACGCCACCCCCAGCCAACTCTCCGCCGGCGAACAGTCCCGCCTGGCCGTCGCACGCGGACTCGCCGCCGATGCCTCGGTGCTGGTCGCCGACGAACCGCTGGTCCACGTCGATCCCGCCCGCCGGGATGAGGATTGGGAGACACTGGTCCAGGAGACCCGCACCCGAAACACCTCGCTGGTCTTTTCAACTCACGCACCCGAACAGGTCCTGCGTCACGCCGACCGCGTGGTGGTCCTGGCCCGGGGACGGGTGATCGCAGCCGGCGAAGTCGCCTCGCTCTACGCTCGACCTCCATCTCGTGAAGTCGCCGAGAGCCTCGGGCCGGTCAACTGGTTCGAACCAGAACAGGCCGACGCCTGGGGCATCCCCGCCCCCGCCCCCGCCCCCGCCCCGTCCCCGTCCCCGTCCCACCTACGGGCCGTTGGCCTCAGGCCCGAGCAGATCCTCTTCGAACTCGATCCGTCGGGCCCCTTGAGAGTGCTCGATTCTCGAGCGATCGGGCCGCTGGGTGAGACCACTCTCGAGTGCCTCGCCGATGACAGCCAGCGGAGGATCAGGCACCTGGCAGACGCTGCGGGACCTGCTACTGGTCAGCGACTGAGGATTGGCATTCGAGGCCCCGACGGCACCGACGATTGAGTCGGCCCAACTCACCCGCAGCGGTCGTCGCAATCGGCTCGGGCAACGTACAATTGCAGAGAATGCAACGGCCCAGCGGCCGGATGAACCCCAACGGACCCGCCCATGCTCACCCCGCCTCGAGCCGCTTCAACCCGGCTGTGCCTGTGGCTGACACTGCTGCTGGGGACCGGTTGCACAGGAGGCGACGGGCTGCTGATCGAGCCCAGCCGGATCACTCGCAAGTCGATCCCGTCGGCGGGAGCCACGATCCCGGCTCCCCGAGCCGTGACCACCGCACCCGATGACACGCTCTACCTGCTCGACAACGCCGGCCGCGTTCTGGTCTTCGACCGCGACGGCAACCCGATCCGGCAGTGGGACATGCCCGAGAGTGACGTGGGAAACCCCGAGGGCATCTGCGTGCTCTCGGAGGGACACATCGCCGTGGCCGATACGCACTATCACCGGGTCGTGGTCTTCGACACCTCGGGACACGTACTGCGGATGATCGGCCAGGAGGGCCAGGGCGACGGAGACTTCTACTGGCCGGTTGCGGTGGTCGAGGACGATGCGGGCAACCGCTTTGTTTCCGAATACGGAGGGGCCAACCGGGTGCAGAAGTTTGACCGCGACTGGAGGCACCTGTTGACCTTCGGAGGCATCGGTGAGAGTCCGGGCGAATTTCAACGTCCCAGCGGGATGGTCTGGCACGACGGGCGGCTCTACATCGTCGATGCCTTCAACGACCGGATCCAGGTCTTTGATGGCCAGGGCCGGTTCCTCGAAGTTCTCGGGACGCAAGACGAGGCGGGCCGCTTACACTATCCTTACGATATTGCCCTGGGCCCCAATCGGGACCTGTGGGTGATCGAATACGGTGCCGGACGGATTTCCCGCTTCAACCTCGAAGGAGACCTGCTGGGCCGGTTCGGTTCCACCGGATCCGGTCCCCGCCAGTTCGGCACTCCCTGGGGCCTGGCAGTCGATTCGGGCCGCCGCATCTGGGTCGCCGACACCCGAAACCACCGCCTGGTCGCGGTCGATCCCTGAGCCCAGCCCGCCCATGTCCACCTTCCTTGAGCGCCTGTTCCCGCGTCCCCGCCGGCCCTTCCGGTGGTCGCAGACGATTTCGCTGGTCGCCTTCGTACTGCTGTACGTGGCGCTGGTGGGGGGGCTCGAGCTGTCCAACACCATGCTGTTTGTCTGGCCCGAGGCGTTCGCGTTGATGCTGTTGACCCCCTGGGTCTGGTGGCTGCACACCGCCGGCGGCAGCGGACTGGGCCGGATCCGAGGCGTCGTGGCACTCTGGACCCGCCTGGCACTGATCGGCCTGTTCGTGATGCTGTTGGCCGAACCCCGAGCGGTCCGCACCAGCGACGTGGTCGCCGTGATGTACACCGTCGACATCTCCGATTCGGTCGGCCGCGAGACCGATGACGAGAACGCCCAGGACCAGGCCCTGAGCTTCGTCGCCAGCACGATGTCGCAGAAACCCGAGGGCGACCAGGCCGGGCTGGTCGTCTTTGGCCGTAACTCGGCCGTCGAGTTGCCTCCCGCCGAATCCACTCCGCTCGAAGAAGGCATCCTGCTCAACTCGCTCATCGACCGCGACGCCACGAATCTCGAACAGAGTCTCTCGCTGGCCGCGGCCATGCTGCCCTCTGAAAACCGCGGACGGATCGTGCTGATCAGCGACGGCACCGAAACAGCCGGCGATCTGCGGAGCATACTCGATGAGCTCAAGAGCCGTGAAATCGCCGTCGATGTGATGCCGATCACCTACAGCTACAAGTCGGAGGTCTGGGTCGAGCAGCTCGAGTTGCCTCGGAACATCAAGCTCGGCGAGACCTACGAGGCCGACGTGGTGCTCTCGAGCCTCAAGGCCGGCAACGGCAAATTGGTGCTCAAGGAAAATGGACGCACGATCGACGAACGCGAGATCGACTTCCCGGCCGGCAAGAGTCGCTACACCTTCCCGATCCGCCTCCGCTCGGCCGGCTACTACGAGTACTCCGCTACGGTCGTCGTCGATCAGGCCGACGACAGTTGGAAAGAGAACAACACGGTTCTCAACTTCCTGTTCGTCGAGGGTGAGGGGAAGGTGCTGGTGGTGACCGATCCTCGTGGCAACCCGGCCGATCACCAGTCGCTGGTGCGGGCGATCCGCGAGAGCGAGCGGGTGGTCGAGATCCGTAACGCCTACGAATTCCCTCGTGATGCACTCTCGCTGATGGCCTACGACGTGGTGATGTTCGTCAACGTGGGTGTCGAGGCCTTCGACGTGGTGCAGCTGGGGGCCGTCAAGGACGCGGTCGAAAACCTCGGGGTCGGCTTCCTGATGGTCGGAGGCCCCAACAGCTTCGGCCCCGGCGGATACCGCAAGACCGTGATCGAGGAGATCCTGCCCGTCGAAATGGACATCACCAAGAAGAAGGTGCTGCCCAAGGGGGCCCTGGCGATCATCCTGCACACCTGTGAGTTCCCCGAAGGAAACACCTGGGGCAAGCGGATCACCAAGCAGGCGATCAAGGTCTTGCATCCCCAGGACGAGATCGGAGTGCTGGTCTACGGGTCGACCGGTGAGCAGTGGCTGTTCGAACTGACTCCGGCCCGCGAGTACGCGTCGCTGGCCAAGAAGATCAACGGAGCGGTCATCGGTGATATGCCCAGCTTCGTATCGACCATGAAAATGGGACTCGAAGGCCTCAAGAAAAGCGACGCCTCGGCCAAGCACATGATCATCATCTCCGACGGAGACCCCCAGCCACCCACGCCCACGCTGCTGGCTGAATTCAGTGCCAACAAGATCACCATCTCGACCATCTCGATCTTCCCGCACGGAGGTCGCGAGGTGCAGATCATGCAACAGATCGCCTCGTCCACCGGCGGCCGCTACTACTTCCCCGATGACCCCAGCCTGCTGCCGTCGATCTTCATCAAGGAATCCAACACGCTGAAACGGACGATGATCCAGAACGAGACTCTCCAGCCCGAAGTCGGGTTCCCCTCGTCCATCCTCAAGGGACTCGACTCACTGCCCCCACTGCACGGCTACGTGCTGACCACCGCCAAGCCACGAGCCGAGACGATCCTGCAGACGCCGCCCAAGGAAAACGAACTGGGCGAGGGCGAAATCGACCCGCTGCTGGCCATCTACAAGAAAGGACTGGGCACCTCCGCCGCATTCACCTCCGACCTCTCCACCAACTGGGGACGGGACTGGGTCTCCTGGGACCAGTACCGGGCCTTCGTCCAACAGCTGGTGACCCGCATCTCGCGGGTCCACCGCAAGGGACATCTGCGGCTGTGGAGTTACACCGAAGGGAGCCGGGGGACGGTGGTGGTCGAGGACTTTCACCCGGACCCGTCGCCGCTGAACCTCATCGCCGCCGTCGCCGGTCCGCACGATCGCGCCGAGTCGCTGACTCTCAAACAGGTCGGTCCCACCCGCTACCAGGCCAGCTTCCCGCTGTGGGGCAAGGGCCGCTACCAGGTCCGGGCCAATGCCGAAGGTGATGGCCGCAAGGAAACCGCTCACGGGGGACTCATCGTTTCCTACTCCCCCGAATACCTCAAGTTCAACTCCGATCCGCTGGTCCTGCAGACTATCGTCGACAAGACCGGCGGGCAGATGCTCAATCCGTCGACCAAGCCCGAGGAGATCTACAACCGCCGCACACCCAAGTCCAGCTCGCGACAGGTCTTCGACTGGTTCTTGGTCTGTCTGGCCTGCCTGCTGCCGCTGGATGTGGCGGTTCGACGAGTCCAGATCGACCCAAGGGTGCTCATCGCCTCGTTCCGACCCGCTAAAGCCGCCTCGACACAGACCATGGGCACCCTGCTGCAACGCAAACAGGCGGTCGACTCGAGACTCGATGCCCACCGAGACCAAAGCCCACCATCCCACTCGACTCCGAGCACCGAAGTCCCACGACACCTCGCCAGCGGTTCGACCGCTCAAACAACTCGCACATCGCACCCTCGAACATTACAGCCCAAATCGCCGCCGATCGAAACCACAGCCGAGGACGCCATGTCGACCACCGAACGGCTGCTGGCACTCAAACGACGACGCGGCGAAAACGATGAGCCGCTGGACTCGAACTGAAACTGATTCGCTCGGCCCAGACACCCCGACTGACAGCAGGACTCGCTTGAGATGACCAACGAGAGCAGCACGCCCGAGACGGTTGACGAGGTGACCTCAGACGAATCGCCCGTGACGGCGACATCCTCGACTGACCTTCAGGACGCCG
>Ga0310120_10002610_pt1 | contig 13101 bp, 11 predicted proteins | sample CB27_AW_983_MG_FD_203506 | JGI IMG/M metagenome (GOLD analysis project Ga0310120, IMG submission 203506) | Marine microbial communities from Western Arctic Ocean, Canada - CB27_AW_983 | ecosystem: Environmental > Aquatic > Marine > Oceanic | place: Canada: Western Arctic Ocean | collected... | reverse complement strand
ACATCGCCACCGGCAACCGCGTTTACAAGCGCCGCACCAAGCTCACCGGCGCTCAGCCATGGCGGACCCCGGTCAAGCCACCTCGTCCTCAATTGTAGCCAAAAATGGCTGTTTTTCGCCGTTTTAGTGGCATTAACCGTTGACATTTAACGATTCGCGGGTATGATTTTACGCCCTTTTTTCGGGGGTTAATGGCCAAGTTAACCGTCAACGACATCGATTTGCAGGGCAAACGCGTGCTGACCCGCGTGGACTACAACGTGCCCATGGCCGAGCAAGACGGCGCGATGGTCATCAACGACGACACCCGCATCCGCGCCACCCTGCCGACACTCAAGTTGATGATCGAGAACGGCGCTAAAGTCATCCTCACCGCGCACCTTGGCCGCCCGAAAGGCGAGCGCGTGCCATCGCTGAGCCTCCGCCCTGTCGCCGACAAACTCGCCGGGCTGACCGGCAAGCCGGTTGCCTTCTGCGACCAGTGCGTTGGCCAAGCGGCCGAGGATGCCGCAGCCAAGCTGGAGGACGGTGGCCTGTTGCTTTTGGAAAATGTCCGCTACCACGCCGAGGAGGAAGCCAACGACCCGACCTTCGCCGAGCAACTCGCCGGCGACGCCGACGTGTTCGTGAACGACGCTTTCGGCGCAGCACACCGCGCACACGCCTCCACCGCCGGTGTGGCCGATGTGCTCAACGCCCGCGCCGGCCAATGCGTGGCCGGATTGCTGATGGAGCGGGAGTTGCAGTTTCTCGGCGACGAACTCAAGTCACCCGAAAGCCCGTTCGTCGTGATTCTCGGCGGCGCAAAGGTCTCCGATAAAATCAAGGTGATCGATCGGCTGCTCGACAAGGCCGACACGATCCTCATCGGCGGCGCGATGGCGTACACGTTCAAGCTGGCCAAGGGCCTCACGGTCGGCAAGTCGCTCGTCGAGCGGGACAAGGTGGTCATCGCCCGGGCCGCCCTCGACAAGGCCGCCGAGCGCAGCGTGCAGTTTTTGATCCCGACCGACAACATCGTCGCCGTCCCGACCGAGATCGACGGCAAGTTTGCCTTTGGCGAGCATCGCACGAACGACAGCGAAAACATCCCCGACGACGTCGAGGGCGTGGACATCGGCCCCAAGTCGGCGGCCAGGTTTTGCGAGGTGATCGCCGGGGCGAAGACGATTTTGTGGAACGGCCCAATGGGCATCTTCGAGGACGCCCGGTTCGCCGGGGGCACCTTCGCCGTGGCCAAGGCCGTGTGCGAGGCGACCGCCAACGGGGCCAAGAGCATCATCGGCGGCGGCGACAGTGTGAAGGCGCTGAACAAGGCCGGCCTCGGTGACCAAGTCACGTTCATGAGTACCGGCGGCGGCGCGAGCCTCAAGTTTCTTGAGGGCAAGGAACTGCCCGGAGTCGCGGCCTTGACCGACAAATAATTTTACGCATGGAAAAAGAACGCAAACTGATCGTGGCTGGAAACTGGAAGATGAATAAAACCGTCGCCGAATCACTCGACTTGGCCAACGGCTTGGTTCGAGAACTCAAGGACGCCACGGAGGTCGACATCGCCGTCTGCCCGCCTTTCACCGCACTGGCTGCGGTGTCCGAGGTGGTGATCGACTCGAACATTCGGCTCGGCGCGCAAAACATGAGCGAGAACGGCTACGGCGCCCACACCGGCGAAATCGCCGCCGGGATGCTCAAGGAATTCTCCGCCAAGTACGTCATCCTCGGCCACTCGGAGCGGCGGCAGTACCAGCGCGAGTCGGACGAATTGGTGGCCGCCAAGGCCAAGGCCGCCCACGAGGCCGGCTTGAAACCGATCGTCTGCGTGGGCGAACAGCTCGAGGATCGCGAAGGCGGCCGCACGGAAGAGGTCGTCGGCACGCAGATCCGGGGCAGCTTGACAGGCTTGACCACAGCCCAAATGGAAGGCACGGTCGTCGCCTACGAACCGGTCTGGGCCATCGGCACTGGCAAAACAGCCACGTCCGCCCAAGCGCAGGAAGTGCATGCATTCATTCGCAATCTGCTGGGCGACATTTTTGACGAGGACACAGCTAGGCGATTGCGCATCCAGTACGGCGGCAGCGTCAAGCCGGACAATGCGCGTGAGTTGATGAGCCAAACCGACGTGGACGGAGCCCTCGTGGGTGGTGCCTCGCTGGATGTGAGAAACTTTTCCGAGATTATCCTGAACTCGATCTGACATAACAAAACGAAACCATGACTCTAATATTAACAACCGTACTCGTCCTGAACTGCTTCTTCCTCGTGCTGCTGATCCTGATTCAGCTGCCGAAGAAGGAATCCGGCTCGGGCCTCGCTTTTGGTGGCGGAACGCTGGACATGGCGCTCGGCGCAGGCGCAGGTAACGTGCTGACCAAGCTCACCAAGGTCTCCGCATCGCTGTTCCTGTTGCTCTGCCTGGTGCTGGCCGTCATCGGCGGCACCGACAAGGGCGGCTTGAGCGAGCGGCTTGCCGAAGACGGGGCACCGGCGGCAGCCACCCCGCCAGCCAACCCCGGTTTAACGGCTCCGGCAGAGGCGACCGGCAAGGCTGAGGGAGCCGCGCCCAGCGCCCCCGCACCGACACCCGCACCGACTGCCCCCGAGGCAGCCACGCCTCCGGCTGCCGTCGAGAAGCCCGCTGAGACACCCGCCGCTCCGCCCAAGGGCAAGGAGAAAAAATAAGCGAGGCTCCCATGATTTTCAAAAGCGTTCCTGTGCAACGGCTGGGGACGCTTTTTTTGTGCCTTGGCCTGCTTGGCCAAGCCGGCTGTTTTCAGCAACACGAACCGGCCGACTTCGTCGTCATCAACGGCCCCGACCCCGAGTCGCTCGACCCGGCGATCATCACCAGCCAGGCGGACGGCCGCATCGTCTCGGCGCTGTTCGAGGGGCTCACCCGCTTCAACGCCGTCACCGCCCAGGCCGAGCCGGCCTTGGCCAAGCGCTGGGACATTTCCGGCGACGGCACCGTTTACACCTTTCATTTGCGGGACGGCCTCCAGTGGTCCACCGGCGAGCCGATCACCGCGCGCGACGTGGTTTACTCGTGGCGCCGCGCCGTCGATCCCGCCACCGCCAGCGACTACGCCGGGATGCTCTTTTACGTGAAGAACGCCGAGTCGATCAACGCCGGTAAAACCACCGACCTGAGCCAGCTCGGCGTGCGGGCGATCGACGCCAAGACGGTGCGTGTCGAGTTGACCGCCCCCACCCCGTTCTTCCTTGAGTTGTGCGCGTTTTGGACGTTGGCCGTCGTGCCGGAAAAGGCGATCTCGCGGCACGGCGACCAGTGGTGCCTCCGCCAACCGCTGCCGGTGAGCGGCTCGCACACGCTTGAGTTTTGGCACGTGCGCGACCGGGTGCGCCTCCGCAATAATCCGCTTTACTGGGACGCCGCCAACACGCGCAACAATGTCGTCGATCTTCTGCCTGTCGAGTCACCGGCCACAGCGATCAACCTGTTCGAAGCCGGCCAGGCCGATGTCATCTGGGACAAAAGCCTCGTGCCGACCGAGTTGCTCGATGCCCTCAGCCAGCGGCCGGAGTTTCACAGGTTCGACTATCTCGGCAGTTACTTCGTGCGGTTCAACACCACTCAAAAACCACTGGACGATCCGCGCGTCCGCAAGGCGATGGCCCTAGCCATCGACAAGGCCCGCGTGGTCGAGAAATACACCAAGGGCGGCGAGCGTCCGGCCGAACATTTCGTCCCGCCCGGCACCGGCAACTACACCTCGCCAAGCGGCCCCGCTTACGACGCCGGCTTGGCCAAGCGGCTGCTCGCCGAGGCGGGCTATCCCGGCGGCAAAGGTTTCCCGACCGACTTTGAGTACCTGTTCAACTCAAGCCCGTTGAACAAAAACATCGCGGTCGAGTTGCAGCGCATGTGGCGCGAGACGCTGGGCATCCAGGTCAAGTTGCGGCAGGCGGAGCACAAGGTTTACCTCGCCGCCCAAAGCGCGCTCGACTACCACGTCACCCGCAGCAGCTGGATCGGCGACTACAACGACCCCAACACGTTCCTCGACATGTTCATGACGCAGAACGGCAACAACCGAACCGGCTGGGCCAACGCCGACTACGACCGGCTCATCCGCTTGGCCAATGCCACCACCGACCCCGCCAAGCGCAACGGCTTGTTCCGCAGCGCGGAGACCATCCTCATCGCCGACGAGTTGCCGATCTTCCCGCTGTTCTTCTACGTCGGCATTAATATTTACCGCCCGGAGCGCATCGGCGGCATCCATCCGAACATCCTCGACATCCACCCAATCAGCGCCATTTACTCCAAGGAAACCTCGTCTCCGGCGAAAAAGTGAAAAAACGTATTTTAACGCTTCACTTTTGCTCCAGTATTTAAGACATTTGCCGCCCTTTTTCGCCGGGAAATTAATTGGCTGAAGACCCAAGTGCTTGGGCCTCATGGTGTTTTGATTGCCCGGAAGCTATAAAAAAATGAGTGTTACAAAAGAAAATGCCCCGTGGGTGACGTTCCGACCGGAGATCAAAGTGCTGGACTGCACCGTCCGAGACGGCGGCCTGATCAACAATCACCTGTTCGAGGACGACTTCGTCAAGGCCGTCTACGACACCGCCATCGAGGCCGGCATCGACTACATGGAACTGGGCTACAAAGCCTCCAAGACCCAGTTTGCCCGCAAGGAGCACGGCGACTGGAAGTTTTGTGATGAGGACAGCATGCGCCGCGTCGTTGGCGACAACGACTCCAAGCTCAAGCTCACCGCCATGGCCGACGCCGGCAAGACCGATTACAAAACCGACATCCTGCCGGCCGAACAAAGCGTGCTCGACTGCATCCGCGTCGCCACTTATGCACACCAGATCCCGACTGCGGTGGACATGATCAAGGACGCCCACGACAAGGGCTACGAGACGTGCTGCAACATCATGGCCATCAGCACCGTCGCCGATCCCGAGATTGACCAGGCACTGGAGATCCTCGCCGAGACCCCGGTGGAAACCATCGTCGTCGTCGACAGTTACGGCTCGCTTTATCACGAGCAGATTCGTGCGCTTGTCAAAAAATACGTCGCCATGGCCAACGCCACCGGCAAAGAGGTCGGCATCCACACGCACAACAACATGCAGCTCGCCTTCGCCAACACCATTGAGGCGATCATCCAGGGCGCGAACCGCATCGACGCCACCATGCTCGGTCTCGGCCGCGGCGCCGGCAACTGCCCGATGGAACTGCTGCTTGGCTTCCTCAAAAACCCCAAGTTCAACCTCCGCCCGGTTTTCAAGCTACTGCAGGATCACCTGATGCCCATGCGCCGCACCAAGGAATGGGGTGCCCTCATCCCGTACGTGGTCACCGGCCTCCTCAACCAACACCCGCGAGCGGCCATGCGCGTCCGCACCACCGAGGAGAAAAACCAGTTCCTCGAATTCTACGACGCCTGCACCACGGAGGCCTGAGCCGAAAAGATAACGATCATATAGGCGGCCCACCCAGGCACCTTCTTTCCGTTTAAATAAAAATTATTTATCATTTTTTTATATTGACGGAATTTTCTAAAGATACTATTTTTCTCCGCTTGGAGGAGAAAATATGGTAATATTAGGAACAATACTTACGTTTGTTGGAGCTATTGGCGGATTTGTCACCGGCATTATGCTGTTAATCGCTAACTTCAAGAAGAATGTAGGCTGGGGAGTTGCCAGTCTACTTTTAGGCATTCCACTGCTTGTTTTTGCAATTATGCACTTCAGTGAGGTTAAAAAGCCATTTCTACTTTATATAGCATTCACAGCAATGATAATTGTGGGGTTTATGCTTTCGGCTGCTGGAGCCATATCAGGATTAGAAGGATTCGACCCAAATTCACTTCAGCAACCTTGATTTTTTTTATCTGAAATTGAAAGGCGGCCCAACGGCCGCCTTTTTTCTTTCCCGCTGGCGTCAGTAATCCTCCCTCGCTAACGTCCGCCCGTGGACGCGCGTGAGGCATTGGTGGTTTTGAATCTGCTCGAGGGGATCGGGCCGGTTCGCGTGCGGCAGTTGCTCGAGATCTTCGGCGACGCCGCCAAGGTACTGCAGGCAAACCGCTCGGCGCTGGTGCGCGTCAAGGGCATCGGCGACGACTTGGCCGGCACGATCGTCCAGTGGCAATCCACCACCGATTTGCCCGGGGAGTTGAAGCGCGCCGAGGACTTTGGCGCGCGGCTCGTTTTTCAAACTGACGACGAGTACCCTGAGTTGCTCCGCGAGATTTACGACCCGCCGATCGTCCTTTACGTGAAGGGCCGCCTGCTGCCGGAGGACAAAAACAGCATCGCGATGGTCGGTGCGCGGCGCACCACGCATTACGGGCAGGACGCCGCCCGCAAGCTCGCCTACCAACTCGCCGGTCACGGTATCACGGTGGTCAGCGGCGGCGCACGCGGCATCGACTCCGCCTCGCACCAGGGCGCGCTCTCGGCCAAGGGCCGAACGATCGCCGTACTCGGCACCGGCATCAACATTGTTTACCCGGCGGAAAACGCGGAGTTGTACGAACGCATCTCCGACAACGGCGCCGTCATCACCCAGTTCCCGTTCAATCGCAAGGGCGACAAGCAGAGCTTTCCGATCCGCAACCGCATCGTCGCCGGGATGACGCTCGGCACGGTCGTTGTCGAGGCGAACCAAAAAAGCGGGGCGCTCATCACAGCCAACATGGCCGCCGACAACAACCGGCAGGTGTTCGCCGTGCCGGGGCGGATCGACTCGCCGCAGAGCCGCGGCTGCCACAATCTCATCCGCAACGGCGCCGCGCTGTGCGAAAACGCAGAGGACATCCTCGCCGAGTTCGAGCATCTGTTCCCCAACCAAGCGCTTGGCCAAGCAGATGACTCCGAGCCGATGCCGCTGGCTAATCTCACGGAACAGGAACAAGCCGTGTTCGACGTGCTCGAAACCACCGAGCAAACGATCGACACAATCATCGCCAAAAGTGACCTGCCGACACCGATGGTCTCGGTGGCCCTGCTCGGGCTGGAAATGAAGCGCTTGGCCAAGCAACTCCCCGGTAAACTCTTCGCTCGCCGCTGATTTACTTGGCAACAGTCTCGATCTTGGCGGCGGCATTGGCCCAGTTGATGGGCTTGTCGGGCAGCAGGCCGAGGTAGAGGATCGCCGCGACGCAAAGGCCAAGCACCATTCGCGTTGGCCAAGCGATCGCCACTGGCGAGTTGTCGGGCGTGTCTTTCGACCAGTAAATGGTGCGGATGATGCCGAAGTAGTAGTAGATCGAAACGACGACGCCGAACACCGCCACGGCCAGCAGCGCGAAGTAACCGGTGTTGCCAAACGCCTCGGCCGCAACCGACTTTACCAGCAGAAATTTGCCGAAAAAACCGGCCAACGGCGGGATGCCAGCAAGCGACACGGCGCACAATGTCAGTGCCACGGCGAGGAACGGCGAGCGTTTGTTCAGGCCCGCAAGACAGGAGATGTCCTCCCCTTCCCCCTCGCGGGTGACGAGGTTGATAATCATGAACGCCGCCACGAGCGTAAACAGGTAACCGGCGAGGTAGTATAAAATAGCCGCCGTGCCGTCGTCCGACTGGGCCACGATGCCCATCAGCAGATAACCGGCGTTGGCGATGCCGGAGTAAGCGAGCAAGCGCTTGAGGTTGCGCTGCGGCAGGGCGCAGAGGTTGCCGTACAAAATCGTCAGCGCAGCGACCACCATTAGCATGCCCGTCCATTGGGCGGTGAGTTCCGGGACAACGCTGCCGAACAGGCGGATCAGCAGCACGAAGCCGGCCGCCTTCGAGCCGACCGCGAGAAACGTCGTCGTGGGCGTGGGCGCGCCTTGGTACACGTCCGGCGCCCAGATCTGAAACGGGAACGCGGAAATCTTGAACGCCAGCCCGGCGAATACGAACAGCATGCCGAATAAAAAGACTTTGTTCTCCAGCAACCCGGCGTGCGCGTCGCGGATCGCGTCGAACTTGAGGCTGCCGGCCTCGCCGAACACGAGCGCGATGCCGTACACCAAAAACGCCGACGACACCGCGCCGAGGATGAGATATTTCACACCCGCCTCGAGTGAGTGCATCCGGTGCCGCTGAAAGCTGACGAGGATGTAAAACGTCACCGTGATCAACTCAATCGCGACGAACAACAAACTGAAGTCGTTGGCCGACGCGGCGAACATCATCCCGGACAACGCAAACAGGATAAATGCGAGATACTCCGACACGCCGCTCCTCAACCGCGAGGCGAAATCCACCGCAAACACCAGCACGAAGATTGCCGTCAACAGGAAGAACCGCTTGAAAAACAGTGCCAAGCCGTCGAGTCGATAAATCCCGCCGAACGCCTCTCCGTCTGCAAAGTCGGTGTAGCCACCGCGAAAGCTCAGCAGGAACACGAGGCCAAGCGACCCGGCGGCTATGTAGCCAAGCGACCGACGTGCCGACTCCGGCAGGAACAAGTCGGCGAGCAGGACGAGCAGCCCCAGTGCCACCACCATCACCTCGAGTTGAATGAATTGCAGTTGATCGCCCATGTCGATTTACCTTCCGGCCGCCTCCGTAGCTTGCGCTTGGCTTGCATTGGCAGCCGGCTTGGCCAAGAGCACGCTCTTTTTCACTTCGTCCTCGATGCCGTTGGTTAGCAGCCACGGCGCAAAGCCGAACACCAACAGCGCGGCGAGCAGCAGGCCAAGCGCGGTCGCGATCAGCGGGCTGACGTCGCTCGCCTTGGCCCAGTCGCCGCCGCGCGGCCCATGCAGGATATTGCGGATGGCGCGCATCATGTACAGGCCGCCGATCACCAATGCACTCCACGCGGCGATCACCGTGATCGTCTTCAGGCCTGCGGCCCAAGCGGCGAAAAAAATCGTCACCTCGCCGGCAAAATTGGCGAAGCCCGGCAAGCCGCAACCGGCGAACAACGCCATCAGCAGCGCCGAGCCAGCGAGCGGCATTTGGCGCAGTAAACCGCCCATGCGGCTCATGTCGAGCGAGCCGGTTTGCCGATACAAATGCCCGCTCAAGCCGAAGGCCAAGGCGGCGAGCAGGCCGTGGGCGATCATCACCAGCACCGCGCCGGTCAGGCCGATCACGTTGAGACTGGCGATACCGAGGAAAATGAAGCCCATGTGCGCGACGCTGGAGTTGCCGATGAGCAGGTTGAGGTTTTTTTGGCGAACAGCGACCAAGCCGCAATACAGCAAATTGGCCAAGGCCAGCCACGCCAGCACCCCGAGCCAGCTTTGCGCTCCGACCGGGGCCATCGGGATGGCCACACGGATGATGCCGTATAGGCCGAACTTTTTCAGCACACCGGCGTGCAGCATCGCGGTGGCGGTCGGCGCGGCGCCGTAGCCAAGCGGCGCCCAAGTGTGGAACGGCCACAGCGAAGCCAGGATCCCGAAGCCGAACATCAGCAGCGGAAATATCCATTGTTGCGCCGACTCGTCGATCGGCGATTCCTGCACGGTGGCGATCAAGTCGGGGATGCTGAACGACTCCGCACCGGTCTGCACGTACACGCCGATCAAGCCGATCAGCGCCAGCAACGCGCCGAGACTGAGGTAGAGCGTGATTTTGTAGGTGGCATAATTGCGGTTCGCTCCCCTGCCCCACACGCCGATCATGATGAAGGTCGGCACCAGCGCGAGTTCATGAAAGAAATAGAAGAAAAACAAATCCATGGAGGCGAACGTACCGAGGATGCCGCCGATCATCAGGTTGAGCAGAATATGAAACTCCTTCACCCGATGCGTGATGTCATCCGCACAGCAGGAAGCCGCAAACGCCACGATCGCGCCCATCAAAATGATGCCGATGTTGATGCCGTCGGCGGCGAGGTGAAAATTCAACCGGAGGCTCTCGACCCAGATCCACTTGGTCTCGAACTGCAGCTCACTACTGCCGACCTTGAACGAACAAAACGCAATCAGCGCGCATAGCAGCGATAGCCCGGACGCCCCCAGCGTGATGCCGCGGATCACCCGCCGTTGGCTGCCGGGCACGAACCCGATGGCCGCGGCGGCGAGCAGCGGCAACAGAACGATGATCAACAGCCAGTCCATTTCACGGTCAACTCAACGTGAAAACCAAAAGCACAGCCATGCCGGCCGCGAACCAAAAAGCGTACGTCTGCAGGTTGCCGGTCTGGGCCAGACGCAACACGCGCCCGGCCAACTCGGTCGTGCCGTGTGCGCCGCGCACCAGCAACCCGGCGATCACCCAGCGGTCGATGGCGTCCGCCAGCTTGGCCAAGTTCTCCTGCACATTGTCGATGAGCCACTGGTAAATTTCGTCGAACCAAAACCGGTTGCGCAGCGCCTTGGCCAAGCGGCCAAACCTTGCCGGGAGCGGATCGGCCTTGGCTCCGCTGTACACGGTGTTGGCCACGAGCATGCCGAACACCAACACCACGAGCGAGGCGGCCAGCACCAGCGGGTTTGGCTCGTGGGCGTTGAAGTAACCGGCGAGCACCGACGGCACCGCGAGCACGAGCAGCGGCACGGTCATCACACCGGGACTCTCCTTGGCACGTTCGGCTTGTGCCGAGCGCGGCTCGCCCATGAACGCCACAACAAACAGTCGCGTCATGTAAAATGCCGTCAACAAGGCAACAAACACGGCGACCAAAAACAGCAGAATACTGTTCTCCAGTGCGGCGTCGAGGATGGCTTCCTTGCTAAAAAAGCCGCTGAACAGCGGCACGCCGCAGAGCGCCATCGTGCCGATCAAAAACGTCCAGTACGTCTTGGGCATCCGCTCTCGCAGGCCGCCCATTCTCCAGATGTCCTGCTCGTGATGCAGCGCCACGATCACCGAGCCAGCCCCGAGGAACAGCAGCGCCTTGAAGGAGGCGTGCGTCGTCAGGTGAAACATCGCCGCGTCGGGCGAACCCAGCCCAACCGCCATCACCATGTAGCCCAACTGTGAGAGTGTCGAGTAGGCCAGGATGCGCTTGATGTCGTCCTGCTGCACCGCCATCAGCGCGGCTAGCAGAGAGGTCAGGCCGCCGATCCACGCGATCGCCTCCATCGCCCACGTGCCTTCGATCAGGAAAAACACGCGGCACAGCATGTACACGCCGGCGGCCACCATCGTCGCCGCGTGGATGAGCGCGCTGACCGGCGTCGGGCCTTCCATCGCGTCCGGCAGCCAGACGTGCAGCGGCGCCTGGGCGGACTTTCCCATCGCCCCGCAGAAAATCAGGAACCCGGCCAAGCCGGTGATGGCCGCAGTGCCTGTCTCAAGGTTGCTCTTGATGGCGTCGAAATTGACCGAACCCATCGCGGCCCAGACCATCAGGATGCCGATCAAAAAACCGAAATCGCCGACGCGGTTGGTGAGGAAAGCCTTCTTGGCGGCATCGGCCGCGCTTGGTTTCTCGAACCAAAAGCCGATCAACAGATAACTCGAGACACCGACCAACTCCCAAAAAATAAACATCATCACGAAATTGTCGGCCAACACGATGCCTAGCATCGAGAAAATGAATAGGCTGAGGAAAGCAAAGTAGCGCGAGAAATCGCGATCCTCCTTCATGTAACCAAGCGAGAAAATATGGATCAAGCTTCCGACGCCGGTGACGACGCAGAGCATCCGCTTGCTGAGACTGTCGATCTGCAAACCGATGTCGATTTGCAGCCCCTCGACCGCGAGCCAGGCGACGCTCGGGTCCAACTTGCCACCCGCAGCAACCAGCAGCAGCGTCAGCAAAAACGAACCGGTGACGGCACTAACGGAGATAACCGCGCTGGCCTTGCGCGAGCGAAACGCGCCCAATCCGATGACCACCGCCGAGAACAGCGGAAGCAACAAGATGAGCCATGCAGCGATGTTCATCGTTTACAGTTTCATCGTGGCCAAGTCCTCCACGTCGGCGGTTTGGCGTTTCCTGTACAGCGCGACGATCAAGGCCAAGCCAACGGACACCTCCGCCGCCGCGACGGTGATGATGAAGAACACCATCACCTGCCCGTCGAGATTTCCGTTGAAACGCGACATGGCCACTAGCGCCACGTTGGCGGCGTTGAGCATCAACTCGAGCGACATGTAAATGATCAGCAAGTTGCGCCGCACGATCACGCCCAGCAAGCCGATCGCAAACAGCGCCCCGCTCACCAGCAGGTATTGGCTCAAGGTCGGTTCCATCAGCGCGGCTCCTTTCTGCTCAACAAAATCACGCCGACCATCGCCACCAGCAGCAGGATGGAGACGATCTCGAACGGCAGGATGAATCCTTTGTCGCCGCTGAACAGCGCTTGGCCAAGCGCGCGCGTGCTGCCGACTACCTTGGCCGGCTTCGCCTCCGCTTGGCCGGTATCAGTTGTCACTTTGTGCTGCTGAGGTGCTTCACCATACGTCGATTCTAGCGAGCTTTTGTAAACCAAAAACAGCGCGCCGACGGCCATGATGCCCATCGCGAGGCTGACGAGATTCAGTTTGTGCCGCGCGGCCTCCCGGAGGTCCAGCAACATGATCACGAACAGGAACAGCACCATCACCGCCCCGGCGTAAACGAGGATCTGCACCGCCGCGAGAAAGTACGCGCCGAGCAGCACGAACAGCCCGGAGATCGAGATCATCGTCGTCACGAGGAACATCGCACTCGTCACCGGGTTGCGGCTGAACGGATTCGCCACCACCATCAGCGCACTCAGCACCGTCAGCCCGGCGAAAATGTTGAACAGCGTTCCTTCCATGCCTAAATCAACTCGTCAGTGAAACTTCGGTTGCTCCCCGGCTTCACGCGTTTTGGTTTCCCATTTTTTGATGCCATCGCCCACGCCGTCCTGCACGTGGTGATCGTAGGCGCGCTTGTCCGCGCCGCCCAACGCGAGCAGCTTTTCCATGTCGTAAATCAGCTCCTCGCGGTTCTCGCCGGTGATGGCGTAATCCTCCAACAGATAAATCGCCTCCTCCGGGCAAACCTCCTGGCAGTAGCCGCAGTAGATGCAGCGGAGCATGTCGATCTCGAATTCCTTCGGCATCTTCTCCGCGCCCTCACGATCGACCACGCCGCTGTCGCCCGGCGGCGTGATGCGAATGGCCCTGGGCGGACAGACAAACTCACACAACTGGCACGACACGCACTTGGTCTTGTCGTCCACATCCTTCACC
>Ga0310120_10002609_pt1 | contig 13103 bp, 7 predicted proteins | sample CB27_AW_983_MG_FD_203506 | JGI IMG/M metagenome (GOLD analysis project Ga0310120, IMG submission 203506) | Marine microbial communities from Western Arctic Ocean, Canada - CB27_AW_983 | ecosystem: Environmental > Aquatic > Marine > Oceanic | place: Canada: Western Arctic Ocean | collected... | reverse complement strand
TCGTCGAAACCTCGTAAAACAAGGCACTTCGAGTCTGTTTTCCCCGATAGCTCAATTGGTAGAGCGAGCGGCTGTTAACCGCTAGGTTGTAGGTTCAAGTCCTACTCGGGGAGCTTGCCGTTCTGGCACCTTCTCGCAATCCGCCGCATCCCGTTGCAAAACAGGGGTTTGCGTGCTGAGTGCCAATCCGGATTGCCACCCCGTGCGAGGCAAAACGGCGGGTTGCTGCAATGGTCGACATCTATGATGAATCCGATCTACGAGATTCGGAACTTGCATCCGAGAAACGGGGTTTTCGTCGAGAGTTGGACGGGAGCGATCTTGCCCGGCCGGCCCAGAATGGTTACCTTGCGTCGGGACTTATTACTTACTCCCGACGTTGTGTCACTCGATGCCAACGACGAAACGAGACCAGATTCTGCGGATGTTCAAAGAAACCCGGGTCCTCCGACCACGGGACCTTGAGGCCGTTGGTATCTCTCGCACCTACTTGAACAAGCTTCACGCCGAAGGTGTCCTCGATCGCCCGAGTCGGGGGCTCTACGTCCTGCACGACGACGAACCGAGCGAACAACGCTCTCTGGTCGAGGCTTCCCGCCGCGTTCCACGAGGAGTGGTGTGTCTCCTGTCGGCACTACAATTCCATGGCCTGACGACGCAGGCACCATTCGAAGTCTGGCTGGCGATTGACCACAAGGCCCGGCTTCCGCGGTCTGATTACCCGCTTCTCCGAATCGTGCGATTCTCTGGCATCGCGCTGACGACCGGCGTGCAGCAACATGCCATCGAAGGCGTGCCCGTTCGTCTGTATTCGCCAGCCAAAACCGTGGCGGACTGTTTCAAGTACCGCAACAAACTCGGGATCGATGTGGCGATCGAAGCACTGAGGGACTGTCTGCAGCAGCGAAAGGCGACATTCGACGAGCTGTGGGAGGCCGCGAAGGTCTGTCGGATGACCAACGTAATGCGTCCTTATCTGGAAGCCTTGGCGTGACAAACCGGCATCTATGCAACCTGGCAGCCTCCGTGCGTCAGCGATTGCTCAACCTCTCCCGCGAGCGCGGCGAGGACTTTCAGCTGGTACTGACGCGGTACGGACTTGAGCGATTGCTCTACCGGCTCTCGCGGTCACCCTACGCCACTCAGTTCGTCCTCAAGGGAGCCGTGCTCTTTCAACTGTGGACCGGACAGCCACATCGTCCGACCCGTGATCTTGATCTCCTTGGGCACGGCACTCCGTCCACCGATCGTCTTCGGCAGGTCTTTCAGAAGATCTGCACCGCAACGGTCGCCGAGGATGGATTGGCGTTTGAGGTAGACGGTGTTCGGGCCGAGCAGATCAAGGCCGAAGACGAGTACCAGGGTATCCGGCTACGGCTCGATGCTCGTCTCGGGACCGCTCGCATTCCACTGCAAATCGACATCGGCTTCGGGGATGTCATCACGCCGGGGCCTCGAGCGGTGACGTATCCGACGCTGCTCGACTTCCCGGCCCCTCGGTTGCAGGCATATCCACGTGAGACCGTCGTGGCGGAGAAGTTCCAAGCGATGGTCCAGTTGGGTATCGCCAACAGCCGGATGAAGGACTTCTATGACGTCTGGATTCTCGCCCGGCAGTTCGAGTTCGACGGGCGAGAGTTGGCTGCGGCGGTCCAAGCTACATTCCATCGACGCCAGACGGCGTTGCCGTCAAGGACGCCGCTGGCGCTGACACCGGAATTCAGCGGCGATCAGAACAAGGCGACCCAATGGAGTGCCTTCCTCCAAAGGTCACGACTGGCTGACCCGGAACTTAGGCTGAGTGAGGTTGTCGCTTTGCTCGAGGACTTTCTCATGCCGCCGAGTGTGGCATTCCCTGCGAACGAATCGTGGGATGACGTTTGGGATTCCTGCGAGTGGCGAAAACGTGAAACAGGGTAGAGCCAGCCATGCGTGTGAGTCCAGGGGTCGAGTTGGATACCTGTTCATCGCCTCCGAGCCACCGTGTGGGACTTGAGATTCCGCAAGCCTGGGGTATGCCTTGACTTGCAGCATGGGGTCGCGCGCGAGGTTCGTTACCAGTTCGGCACGGGGAACTTGCCACTCTGGCATCCTCTCGCATTTCGCCGCATCCCCATTTGAAACAGGGGCTTGCGTGCTGAGGGCCACGTCGCTTTGCGACCCCGCGCCAGGCAAACGACAGGTTGCTGCAGCGTAAATTGGAAGACTGCCAAGTAGCCGTCATCTCCTCTGCCCCCCCTCCACGCTCGACGCCACGGTGCGTGGTTCGGAACCAGCGGGTTGAACGCCGGGGCTGGGGTGGGGAGACTGGGGGGGCGGTGTCCGAGCCCCGGAAGTGCGATGCGGCGCGGACCGAGTCCTGATTGGGAAATGGTAATGGAGCATTGCGTGTTTGGTCGTCGTCTGTGTGTCGTTGTGGCAGTTGTTCTTGTCTGCTCGTCGGTCCCGTGTCGGGCCGAAGACACTGGCGGGTCGGACTGGAGAAAACCGTTTCGGCCCGATCAGCACACCGTTGTGCTTTACCATTTTGACGAGGGCCGCGGTGACGAGGCTCACGACGCCTGTGGCGACCGGGCGCTGACACTGCGGGCCCACAAGACTGCGCTCTGGGGTTCACGGCCCGGGTTTGGGACCACGGCAGCCTTTGCCCGTCGCGCCGACGACGCCGATTTGCGGGTGGGGCCAGCCGACAACGACAAGCTGCATCTGCGGACCTGTACCCGCGAATGGACCATCGAGGCCTGGATCCGCTACACCGGCCCCGGGGGGCAGGAACAAGGGGGCCGGACCTACGCGGTGATCTGCAGCACCGATGACGAGGGCTTTGGCCTTCCGGTGGGTCGACGTGGCGGTTTCAGCTTCACGCTGAACCTCGGCCGAGGTGGCGTCGGGAACCTCAAGGACGGACTGCTGCCCGCCGCACGCTTCATTGCCAAGTCCAGTTCGACCAAGAACTTCGGCACCAGCAATTTCCTGTTCCCGGCAATGTGGCCCAACAAGATCAAGGGACAACACATCGCCGATCACCAATGGCACCATGTGGCCTGGCAGTTCCGCTACAGAGATCAGCTCAACACCTTCTTCCTCGACGGAAAACGCGTCGCCCGGATCACTCTCCACAACCCCGCCGCACCGGGCATCATCGTCAACAACGTCAAGCAGGTTGTGACTCCGTTCATCGTCGGCGGCTGGATCCACTCGCAGGATCCTCCCTTCTTCATCAAGTCGGGGAACTTCCAGGGTGAAATCGACGAGATGCGGATCTCGAGCATCATGCGGTATCCGATCGCAGAGGCGATGGCCATCGTTGGCCAGAAACTGCCCGACGCCTCGTTGAAGATTCCCTACTCGATCCAACTGGCCACCGATGCCGCTCGAGGCGATGTCGCCTGGAAGGTGCTGGCCGGAACGCTTCCCAAGGGGCTCGGTTTTGACGACTCCTCTGGTGTCATCAGCGGAATGCCGCTCGAAACCGTCGTGAATCGGACGGTCACGATCAGGGCGACAGATTCAGCCGGTGGGACCGACACGCACACGTTCTCGTTGAGCGTTTTGAAGGGCCGTTTGATCACCACCTCGCTCGCGCCGGCGTTTGTCGGCTCGTCCTACAAGGCCATCTTGCAAACCACTCACATGGCCAAACCGCTGCGGTGGGAGTTGGTCGATGGGGCTCTGCCCGACGGTATCACGCTCGACGGCAAGACCGGTCGATTGCGGGGTGTGCCGGTCGCGAGAGGGCGCATGCGTCCGTCGATCCAGGTCACGGACGCCAACGGGTTCCGGCACAGTGTGGACCTGGTTCTTCGAGTGCTCCCGAGTCACCTCCGCGTCATCAAGCCCGACAAGCACACCGTGGTGCTTTACGACTGGCAGGGCCCCAATGGGAAGTTGATCCCGGACCGGATGGGCGACAAGCAACTCACCTTGACCTGGACCAACATGGGTGGCGACATGCGGATGTCGTGGCCCGGGCGAGTGGGTCGGTTTCCCTACGACAACATGGGGCACGGCGAACACGGCTGGGGGATCAAGGGCCAGGGCAACGCGAAGCTGGACCTGAAGACTTGCAAGAAGGAATGGACAGTGGAAGCCTGGGTGCGACGGGCCGGACCGATCCAGGGACATGGTACAAAAGTGGACCGAACCCACCAGCCGTTTGACTACGGGCACATCTGTGGCAGTTACGACAATTCGAAACGAGGTGTCTGGGAACTCTACCTCTCGGACCACGATTCACCCGACGGCAGCATGGCACCGGGTGTCCACTTCCTGGGCGCCCGACCAGAACAGGCGTTGATGGATCTTCATCCCTGGAAACGGCCCAGCGGGATCGTGGGGGCTCCCCAAGACGCGGGGATTCGGGACACCGAGTGGCATCACGTGGCCTGGCAGTACAACTATGCCCAGGACCTGCACGAACTGTTCCTGGACGGCCAATTGGTCTGGCGAATGAAGAGCCCGGACGGACGCAAGCTGGTCAATAACCGCCGGCACGAAGCTCAGTTCAGCGTCAGCACTCGGCTCTCGGGGTACTCGCGGTACGGAGGCTCTTTCAATTTCCTGGGTTTCGGAAATTTCTTTGGCCAGATTGGTGAAATCCGGATCTCTGACACGCGAAGGTACCGGTGACGTAAAGTTGCTGGCTTCCGGCGCTGGGCATCAGTGAGAACACGATGGTCTACGACAGTCTCGATCGTCCGCAGCCGGTTGTCCTGGGTGGAGAGTCCTTACAGTTGCGAGGCGTGTTCTTGTCCGAGGGGTTGAGCCATGATGAGAGGCTTCGTGATGAACCGTGTTCCATTCTTGCAGCGAGTGAGTGTCTGCTCGTGCCTGGCCGTGGCGGCTTGCTCGGCCACGTTGTGTGCTGATGACTCGTGGAAGCGTCCGTTCGAGCCGGACAGGCACACGGTCGTGCTTTATCACTTTGACGAGGGCACAGGCAACCAGGCTCACGACGCGACCGGTGACAAGAAGCTAACCCTGCGAGCGTACAAGCGATCGCTTTGGGGCAGCCGCGCTGGTTTCGGATCGACAGCTCGCTTCGATCGTCAGAACGATCACCTGCTGATCGGGCCGACCAATAACGACAAACTTCAGCTGCGAACCTCCACCAGGGAATGGACCGTCGAAGCGTGGGTTCGTTACACCGGTCCCGGCGGAAAGGACCGCGCCAATTCGTGGCCCCAGGGGAACGGCTACACGTTCGCCAATATTTGCGGATCAGATGAGGAAGGCTGTGCGCTGCCCAATGGGTATCGACATGGCTGGCTGTTCTACCTCCGAACTGCCAAGACCGGTCCCAGGTCGACTCGCGAGGAGGGATTGTTGCCCGGAGCCCGATTCCTCGGTTCTCACAAGGGCAAAGACCCGAACAACGATGTGGGGGGCGCATTCTGGCCCGGCTACGGTCACGGCTGGATCGGCAAAGACTGGGGACGCTTCCGTGACACGGGCTGGCATCATGTAGCCTGGCAGTTCCGATATCGGGACCAGACGGGCTACATGTTTGTTGACGGAACGATGACCCGAAAAGTGCCGTTGCCTGCACCCGGCCGTGCGCCGACGCGGATCATCGTCAACAATGCCAAGAGGTGCGACATCCCGTTTCAGGTGGGTGGCTTTGTGCGTCCGACCCATCGGCCAGGTTGGAAGCCGGGCGCCTTCGGGATGACCATGTACAACATGGATGGTGAAATCGACGAGCTGCGGATTTCCAATGTCATGCGATTTCCGGTGGCCGACACACTGGCCATTATCCGGCAGAAGTTGCCGGAGGCCGGGCTGAACATCCCCTACCGGGTTCAGCTGGGTACAGATGCCGCGACCGGCCTCGTCACATGGAAGATGAAGTTCCCCCGCAGCATGCCCGGCGGGCTGATGCTCGACAACAGGACAGGTGTGATCCACGGTACTCCGAAAGAACCGGTCCAGGGCCGCACGATGACTATCCTGGCCCGTGATGAAGCGGGTGCGACCGACCAGCACACCTTCAGGCTCACGGTTGAAGCGGGCCGACTGGTTACCGAGTCGCTTCCTCCGGCCTTCAACGCTGCGGCCTACCAGGCCGGATTGAAGACTCAGCACATGGCCATCCCGCTACGCTGGGACGTCACCTCGGGATCGTTGCCCGCGGGCATCACGTTTGACGAAAAGACCGGAAACCTGCGGGGCACTCCCAGGCAGGTCGGTGTTTCGAAGTTGACGATTCGAGTCACCGATGCCCAGGGAACCCGAGATCATCGCGACCTGGTTCTGCGCGTGCTTCCGGACGCGCTGCGCGTGATCGGTCCCGACGAGCACACGGTGTTGCTGTACGACTGGCAAGGACCAAACGGCCGTCTGATCAAGGAGCGGATCGCCGGTAGTGAGGCCACGACGTTGACGTTCACCAACATGGGAGGCGATCGCCGCTATTCCTGGCCAGGCCGGGCAGGACGTTTTCCTCAAGAAACCGGACACGGAGAGCACGGCTACGTGTCGCTGGGCCGTGGGATTCCCAGGCTCGACATGAAGACCTGCCCCAGGGAATGGACAGTGGAAGCCTGGGTTCGCCGCGGAGGCCCCCACCAGGCATTCGGCGACGTCCCCTTGAAGAAATTCGACTACGGACATGTCTGCGGGACGTACGACAGGTCCAAGCGAGGTGTGTGGGAGTTGTATCTCTCGGAGATCGACTCGCCCAATGGAACGATGGCACCCGGTGTCCATTTCCAGAGTGCCGATCACACCTGGATGGATCTTCATCCCTGGAAACGCCGCAAGGGGATGGTGGCCAGTCCGTCTGAGGTCGGGATCTCCGACACCGAGTGGCATCACATTGCCTGGCAATACCACTTTGCAGAGGATCTTCACCAGCTGTTCCTGGACGGCAAGCTGATCTGGCAGATGAAGAATCCGGACGGCCGCAAGCTGGTCAATGACCGCAAGCACGATGCTCAGTTCAGCGTCTTCAGCCGGATCGGCGGCCACGTGAAATATGGAGGCGACTTCAACTACATGGGTTTTGGCAACTTCTTCGGACAGGTTGGCGAAATCAGGATCTCTGACACGCGAAGGTACCGGTGAGGCAAGAGTGATGGTTTGTGGATCGCCGGCTGCAGCGTATGCCAGACCTCGATCAGCTGCTATGTGCGGTCGAGGTATTCGATGGAACACGACTCGATGCGGTAACCATCCAGGTCGGTGCCGATCAACTTGAGAATCTCATCGCGGAAGATGAACCGGTTCGAAAACAGTTCGGCGAAATGGTGCTGGGAGGCGATGGCGCTGAGGATTTCTGAGAACCTCCCTTCGAACAGTTCCTGCAGCGTTCCGATCTCCGCTGCACGCTGTGGGCCGACCAACTCGACAACTCGTTGGATGTCCTCCCTCAGGCTGTTCACTCGGATGTGGAACTCAACTCGGATATCGGCACGGATCCCGTCCTTGCAAACCAACCCGTTCCGGCCCTCTCGCTCGATCACGAGTCGCTTGACTGAGAGATCCAGCCGCTGGGCCTGTTGGAGAATCGGGATCACGAGAACCCCTCGTCCGGTTGCAACACTCAGGCCGCCAACGCCTGTCCGCACGATCGCCTCCTCGGGACCCGGCTTGCGGTAACACACCGCCAGCGTGACCAATTGCACGACAATCATGACCAGGAAGGCACCGGCTACAATCCACTCCATGGGCGTACTCGTTTCTCCCATGTCGATTGTGAATTCACAGCCGGCCATCGCGGAGTGCTCATCCCTCATTGTACCACGCAAGTTGGACACGTCCCCTCAAGAACCGACCGTTCACACTCCGGCTCGACGGACTGGGCAGGGGTGAGGGCCACACGACTTTCCTGGACACAGGGCAAGGATTCGAGGTTCCGCGTGGCCAGCGTTTCTGGATTCGGGTCTTGGGTTGCGGATAGGGCTTTGGCATACTGGCTGTTTGACTCGGGGTGAACACCGAGTCATCGGGGATGCGCATCGCCTGACGAGCCGGCTAGCGACCCGTGAGGACCGCCGGACCACCTCGTTCAACTTTGGACACCACGTCTCGTTGGAAGCGAGCAGATAAAGGAGACCACGGAATGACCCACAATTCTCGTCGTGGTTTTCTCGCGGATGTTGGCACGGGGATGCTGATCGGCAGCGTGGGATCGGCATTGGCCGTCGATCTCGGCCTGGCACCGGTCTTCGCCGACGAAGGGACCGACAGACTGTCCTTCGGCAGCCTCGAGCCGCTGGTCGCCCTGATGCAAGAGACACCTCTGGAGAAGCTGCAACTGCGGCTCGTCGAGAAACTGAAGTCGGGGACCGACCTGAAGACGCTGGTCGCCGCGGGTGCCCTGGCCAATGCCCGCACGTTTGGAGGCCAGGACTACGTGGGCTTCCACACGATCATGGCGCTGGCACCTGCCTACGAGATGGCCCGCGAGTTGCCCGCTCGGTCACGCCCGCTTCCGGTGCTGAAAGTCTTGTATCGCAACACGAGTCGCATCCAGGATTTCGGCGGTCGCAAGAATGAAGTACTACGACCCGTCGCGGCGGGATCACTGAAACCGGGAGTCGACGGTGGAGAACTGTTGCGATCGGCCACGCGTTCGGCCAACTACGATCAAGCCGAACGCGCCTTCGCCTCGGTGGCCACGCAGCCGGTCGGAGAGGCGTTCAATCACCTGCAGTACGCGGTCCAAGACGAAGTGAACGTGCATCGGGTGGTTCTGTCCTGGCGGGCCTGGGCGTTGCTCGACTTCACCGGAGAAAAACACGCACAGACTCTGTTTCGGCAGTCGGTGCGATTCTGCGTCAATCACGAACAGAACCGTCAACGGAGCAAGCGGCCCGAGCCCGCCATCCGCAGCGTGCTGCCGAAACTACTGGACCAGCATCGCCTGCTCAGCCGCAAGCTGGGTAAACGCAAGGCGGAGGACGCCTGGGTCGAGGAACTCAGCCGAACGGTCTTTTCCGGCACCCGAGAGCAGGCGGCCGATGCGGTGGCCGCTGCCCTGGCCGAAGGGTTCGACCCCGAGGTCGTCGGCGAAGCGATCTCGGTGGCCTCCAACCTGCTCCTGCTCCACGATCCCGGCCGGGACCAGCAGAGAGTGACGATGAAGAATGGCAAGAAGCCGCTGGGCAACTGCCATGGCGATTCGGTCGGCGTGCACGCCTCGGACTCGGCCAACGCCTGGCGAAACATCGCCCGCGTCAGCAATCACCGCAACACGGTGGCCAGCCTGATCGTCGGAGCCTACCACACGGCCGGACAGGCGGGCCGTGCCACCAAGGAGCCGTATCCTCTTCCCGAGCACCTCGAGCAGGTCCGCAGCAAGGACCCCAAGAGACTTCTGGCCCAGGCCGACAGGGCGATCCGCGACATGGACCAGTTTCGGGCCTGCGCGATCATCCAGCGCTACGGAGAACTGGGTCACGCCCCGCGCCCGGTGTTCGACCTGCTGTTGGGTTTTGCCACCAGCGAGTTCGGTGCGCTGCATGCCGAGAAGTACTATCGGACGGTGAGCGAGGAGTTTGTGAAGACTCGCCCCGCGTTTCGATGGAGGCAGCTGGTGGCACTGGCACGGGTCACCGCAAGCGAATACGGCAACCCGGCACCCGGTACCCGGGACGCTCGCGAATTGCTGGGGCTGGCGTGAGTCGCTCGTTTGGGCGCAGATCAGTGTGGGTTCTCGAGGCTACGCGGATCCGCGTTGCCTCTTCGCCGCCAAGTCGGCAAGGTATTGAGCGGTGACCTGTAAATTCAAATCCGAAATGCAACGTCACTGCGACGCTTGCAGGATGACCAGACCGGCATCCGAGCAGAGCGTCGCATGAGGGTCCATTGATGATGCGCGAGACCATTCAAGTTGTCTCTTACCTGGCTCTCTCGTTGACTGTGTGCGACCCGGTCAGCGCAGAAAACTGGTTGCGGTTTCGGGGACCGAACGGCCAGAGCGTCTCCAGCGAGAGGAATCTCCCGGTCACGTGGTCTGCCAGCGAAAACGTCGCTTGGAAGACGAGCATTCCGGGCAACGGCTGGTCGTCTCCGATTGTCTGTAACGGCCATGTGTTCCTCACGACCACCACCGAGGAGGGTGTCTCCTGCCGCGTCATCTGCGTGAATCGAGCGGATGGAAATATCGCATGGAATACCGAAGTTCACCGTCAAAAACCCGGTGCAAAGCGGAGGATGAATTCCTATGCCACACCGACACCAGTCACCGACGGCAAGCGGGTTTACGCGGTCTTCTACGACGGAACGGTTGTTGCCGTTGACTTCGCCGGCAAACGAGTTTGGAAGAACACGGAGATCAAGTTCTTCAGTCTGCATGGTCTCGGTGCGTCGCCCATGCTGGCTCATGGTCAGCTGATCATGCCGTTCGACGGAAGCAGTCGGGAGGAGACTCGTATCGGCTTCAAAGTTCCCTGGAAGAACGCGGTCCTTCTGTCATTGGACGCTGCCTCGGGTGCGGTGCGGTGGAAGGGGAAGCGAGGCGAATCACGTGTTGGACACGTGACTCCGATTCTGGTCGACGGCGGAGCTCAACTTGTGAGCGCCGGTGGCGACCGTGTACAGGGCTTTGACGCGAGGACTGGAAAACGAATCTGGTCGATCTACAGCCAGGGCGAAGGCGTGACTCCTTCACCGGTCATGGCTGATGGAATGATCATTACGTCTTCTGGATTCGAAGCCCCTACGCTCCGAGCGATTCGGCTCGGCGGAACGGGAGATGTCACGAAGACGCATATCGCCTGGGAACAGAAAAAGGGCGTACCTGTGCTGGCATCGCCGCTCTATGTGTCTCCCCATCTCTACACGATCACGCGAGACAATATTCTGCATTGCATCGAGGCTTCGACCGGTAAGATCGTCTGGGTGCATCGGTTGAAGGGCGTGCATTCGGCGTCACCCGTTTTGGCGGATGGCAAGATCTACATCCTGTCTGAAGACGGTGTCACGCTGGTTCTGCGGCCAGGACCTCGGTACGACGAAGTCGCTCGCAACACCATCGACGACAGATGCCTCGCATCGATGGCGGTCTCCCAAGGACACTTCTACATTCGCTCCTCCAAGCGGCTCTACAGCATTGGGGCCTCGTCTGACCGCTAGCCCGCCTACGGCGGGTTGAAACGGGGGTCAGACGCCGCCAGATGGCGTCGGCACGATCTCTGAATCTGCATCAGTCGACAGATCCACATCACCAAACCGGGCGAACGGCCGGTTGATCCGCAGGTCTCTCAGGTATCGAGGCACCTGCCGGTGCACCGCCGCGGTCTGGCGGACCACGATCACTCGGGCAATCTGCCTCACGGCACCCTTGCCGCCACCAGGCCGCCAGGCCTTCGGCTCGACCAGGGCCGGGATCGATGCGACGGTCTCGGTGACACGCCGTGCCCAAACCCCTGGTTCCTCACCTCCGTACCGCTGAACGGGGTAGTAGCGGGTCATCAGTCGATTCGGATCGAGGTCCGCTTTGCCCGCGGACGGCTTGATTCGACCCGATTGGGCCAGCGCGGTTCTGAGGTCCGCCAGCAGGACACAGACCTCGTCAAGCACCTCGGGTTCGTGGCCGACCACCAACACACCGGGAAGCCACCCCTCCAGAACTTGGGCTCCCGCTCCGTCGATGTCGAACCACGGACCGCTGGTCAGCGAACTGATCAACTCGACCAGTGCACCCCGTTCAATGCCGACGTCACGCAGGTCGCTGACATCGTGCACCACCGTGACCCGCTTGGCTGAAGCGGCCGACCGGGTCGTCACGCAGACAACACCATGATTGACATGACTGGTGCACTCTATCGGACTCAGCACGAGGTCGAGCAACGCAAGTCCATTGCTGTCTGCCAATTCGAGCGTGATCGGTTCATCAGTTTCGACGAGCTCGTCGGCCAAGTCGAACTCGTTCAGCAGCACTGGCACATCGAGACGATTGGCAATGTCGGAGAGGGCGTTTCGCAGCGGACGACGGCGGAATGAAATCGAGTCGATCGCCCGCGTCAGACGTTCGCGGACTTCTCGATCTTGCAAATGAGGATATCCCGGCCGACGGATTGAGATCGCTCCCTTCGGCACGTCGCCATCGACCACCGATTCGAGCCCAGTCAATAGTTGCTCGAGCACTCTGAGGTCGTGAAAACCGCTCCGAACCAACAGAGTGCCAGAGCGTGAAATGACGATCTGGTTGTTTTGCCAGAACCCGCCCAGGGAGTTGCGAATCAGCGACACGAGGTCATCGCCTGGCGCGTAGAGTTGCGGGAGGTAGCCGTGCCAAAGGGGCGAGTCGACGCGAACAAACGCCTTTTGAGATCGGCTCGGCCTGGGAGGGATCATGCTGGAGAACTCCGAGCGACGGACGAGCCACGGCTTGTTGGCCGCGAATTCCCATTCCAACTGTCGACGAATGTCAAAGACGCCGGTTGAGTCCCACTCGGGTGACTGAAGGCCCGTCTCGGTCGTGACCAGAAGTGTTCGATTGTGAACCCCCCAGGTCAGAGCGATCGGACGCAGTACGAATTGCAGCACCGTTTGGATCGATACGTCTGCCAGCTTCAGGGTGATCGGTTCGCCGAGCCGAATTCCTTCGTCAACCAGGTCCTGCTCGACGACGCGAACCGGGAAACCGCCGCGTGTCCCCAGGTCGGCGATCACCGTATTCAGCGGCGTGTCGCTGTAGTCGACCGAGACCGTCCTCAGCAGCCGCTTGGCCAACTCGGCAACGTGATTTTGGTTGATGGGGGGTACCCCCTGAGGCGCGTCTTCGGCGAAATCCGAGTCGACCGGATCGGACACAGTCGACGGCGGCCATTCGTCGGCCGGCGCATCGGGGTAGACGGAAGGCTGGCTCGAGTCGAGATTGCGGATGTAGCGACCAAGCTGCCGCTGCACCTCGCGGCTTTGGGCGATGACGATCGTGTGGCCGACCTGGCGGATTTCGCCGCGCCCCCCGCGGGATCGCCATGTTGACGGCGCGACCATGATCGAGATCGACTCAACGAGCGAGGCCACTCGTTTGTCCCAATCGGCTTGTGTTTCCCAATAGGACTTCGAGATCGGGTGTATCCGTTTCACGAGCCTCGCGGGATCAGTCGGTTGCAGCCGAAACGGCTGGCGGTCTGCTTCTGTGTCCAACC
>Ga0310120_10002608_pt1 | contig 13107 bp, 10 predicted proteins | sample CB27_AW_983_MG_FD_203506 | JGI IMG/M metagenome (GOLD analysis project Ga0310120, IMG submission 203506) | Marine microbial communities from Western Arctic Ocean, Canada - CB27_AW_983 | ecosystem: Environmental > Aquatic > Marine > Oceanic | place: Canada: Western Arctic Ocean | collected... | reverse complement strand
CCTCGAACTCGATCAGCCCCAGCTTAGGCTTGACCCAGTGTATGCCGTCCAGGCTCTCGGCATAGGCAGTGTAGAAAGGCCGCCCTACGTATTTGGCGCGATACCACATCCGATATCGGTGTCCGTCCTTGATAACGACCGGGTTGTAAAGATAAATGTCCTCCCAGGGCTGATCCTTTCGAATTGCCGCCTCTCGCCGATCGGGACTGTGCAGAACCGGCCAGACATTTTCCAGAGACTGGATGAGCCAATCATCCAGGAAAAGCTGTAGCTTGCTCCCTACCGAACGGACGTCGGCTGCGAACGTCTCCGGAAGGGCTGCCAGGAGAAGTACTACGGCCGCTAGCGCCTTGGGCAAGAGTCGCTGAGTCATTCTGCTCTCCCTTTTGTATTCTGGTCAGGAGTCATACCAAGAGTGTGAAAATCCGATTCCTTGCCACCCTACTGAAAGGTTGGGAGTAATGGAAGACCTGACAATTCTCAGGATCTTTCTTGAGAAGGGTCGGCTGTTCCACTACGAAATCAGCGAAATCAGGTGCATTGAAAACGACAAAGGCTAGACTCAGGGCACCGATCTCGGGGTTGTGCCGGCGGGAAAGATCCGGATAGGCGACCGGCCCCGTGTCGACCTGGTACACCTTTTTCGTCTGGCTGATGTTCAAGGTCTTGGTGGGGCACTCGATGATTGCTCGCAGCCCCTGCTCCGCATTCCAGAGCTCGGTCTGCGTCACGATGGGAGTGGCTGCCGCGGTGGCCTGGTGAATCTGATCGTGGCCCACCAGCTCCTTTACTCCGCCCTGCTTGAGCACCAACCTCGGAGGTCCCCAAAGAATGTCTTTCGAAGAAGTAACGGTACGGTAGCGCTGATCTACGAAGGCGTGACGTCGGAAGATCAATACCCGCCCGTCGCCGAAGATTGGAAGAAAATCGTAGTTATCCTCAACGAGAAGATTCTTTTCGGCAAAGGTATCTTCGCTCTTGCAAGAACCGCATTGGTAGTAATCCGTCGAGCTACCACTCTTCTCGTCAAGAATTCGCGTGCGGCTCTCGATCCAGAAGCGCACTGAGTTTTCCGGCGCCTCGTGACAGATAAAGGAGCGACCGTAGTCCAATGGGACCATCTGAAGACCCGACTCTTCTCCGGGTTGGGTCTGACCGGCGCCGCAGCCGGCGACTGACAAGGCAGACAGGGCCAGCGCCGAACCCGCCCCGCTCTTGAGCCACTCACGCCGCGTTTCCTTCATAAACAAACACTCCCGAACCGCTCTAAATTCAGGCAGCCCATCAGCCACTGAATCGTGCCCTGAACGACTGGCCGAATATACCTCCTTGCCCGCCCCAATCACAATTCAATTCTCGTCCCGAGAAACGTGCAGAAAGTCCAGTAGGTCGTTGTAAGCTGAAGCTCCAATTGCAAGTAAATCATGCAGCCTTCGCCAGTTGACAGAGCCGTGACTGTCAGGTAGCGGGGCCCGATAGGGACCATACCCCTGGAGCTTCCAGATTGAAAGGTGCTGGTAGGCGGCGATTGAGGTGTCCCCTCCAAGTTGGAGGCACCGGACCCCACTCCTTCACGGTCATGGCTCTGTCAGAACTGCTAGCGATCCCCATTGCCAGACAACCAGAGGTGCCCCCTAAATAATCCAGCGGGTCCGGTGGTGTTCTCTAGACTCCGAGTTTGGCCACCCCAGGAAGCACTGTGCCGGAGAGACAAAGGTGTAGTACCGTAAGGCTTCCCAAAACTTCACAGTGGAAGAAAGGATATTGATTCAATGAAGAACCGTATCGCTCTGGTCACGGGAGCGGGTCGAGGGATAGGAAGGGCAATCGCCCTGAAATTTTCCCACCAGGGGGCTCGTCTGGCTATCACCGCCCGCAGTCAGGACCAACTGAGCGCCCTGGCTCAGGAAATTGAGAGCCTTGGCGGAGAGACCATGATCATCGTGGACGACCTATCCGACACATCGGCTCCGGCTCGTATCGTCGACCAGGTCACGAAGGATTGGGGCCCAGTTGAGATCCTCGTCAACAACGCTGGTATCGGCAGCAGCCAGAACCCCAAGCCCCTGGTAGACTTCAGTGACGACTTCTGGAACTTGACTATGCAGGTCAATCTGACGGCACCCTACCTCCTTACCAAATTGATACTTCCGGGGATGATCCAACGACACTGGGGCAGGATCCTCAACGTAGCCTCTATTGCAGGTAAGGTGGCCGGTTTCCACAGCGCCGCTTACTCGGCTAGCAAGCATGCCCTCATCGGGCTGACCAAATCGACTGCCACCGAGGTTGCGTCAGAAGGCATCACGGCAAATGCCATCTGTCCCGGAGTCACACGCTCGGAGATGAACACCCTGCGCCTGGAATATGATGCGATCCGGCTCGGGGTAAGCTTCGAAAAACTGGAAGAAACGGCGACGCCGCTCGGACGACGGCTCGAACCGGACGAGGTAGCCACCCTCGCAGTTTATCTCGCGCAAGACGATGCCCGTGGTGTGAACGGTCAGTCCATTAACGTCTGCGGCGGAGCCGTCCTGTTCTGATGCTGCCTATGATTACGCTGCAAGCCAGCTGGGTCAGTACCTGCCTATTCCTCCTGATCCAACCCGGACTCCTGAACGCCCTGCCTACGACGCCGATCGGGCAGGCTAAAGAATCGCCTAGCTCCCAGGTGGACTATCTGAGTCAGGTCGCACCGATTCTGAAAAAGAACTGCTATCCCTGTCACGGTGCCCGGGTCCAGACCAATGGTCTGCGCTTAGACTCGAGGCAGCATGCCTTGCGCGGCGGAGACTCAGGAAAACCTCTGATTGTCCCTGGCAAGAGCGGCCATAGCTTCTTGTTTCAGGTCTTGTCTGCCACAGAATCGGACAGCTTCAAGCGTATGCCTCCCTCCCCCACCCTGCTCGGGGCTGCGGATATCGATCTGATCCGTCGATGGATCGATGAGGGAGCCCAATGGCCCGAGGAGGTTCGATCCTTGCAACACTGGGCCTTTGTGAAACCCGTGCGACCCAGCCTACCCAAGATCGAGGATCAGGCCTGGGTCCGCAATCCGATTGACTCCTTCGTGCTCGCTCGTCTTAGAAGTGAGGCTCTCGGGCCTTCACCCGAAGCGCCCAAGGAGGTTCTTGCCCGCCGGCTCTATCTGGACTTGATTGGACTCCCCCCCACCCTTCAGGAGTTGGAGATCTTTCTCCAGGACCGCGGCCCGGAGGCCTACGGTAGGCTGGTAGATCGCCTACTGTCCTCTTCCCACTACGGTGAGCGCTGGGCCAGATCCTGGCTGGATGCCGCTCGCTACGCGGATACCAATGGCTATGAGAAAGATCGCGTAAGGTCCATCTGGCCCTATCGCGACTGGGTCATCGACGCCCTCAACCGAAACCTGCCCTTCGACCAGTTCACAGTCGAACAGCTGGCGGGCGATATGCTGCCGCAGGCGAGTAGGGATCAGATGGTTGCGACCGGCTTCCATCGCAACACCATGCTCAACGAAGAGGGTGGGGTCGTCGTCGAGGAATTCCGCTTCGCTTCGATCGTCGATCGTGTCAATACGACTGCGACCGTTTTCCTGGGTCTGACACTCAGCTGCGCCCAGTGCCACGACCACAAGTACGATCCCTTGTCTCAACGGGAGTACTATCAGTTTTTCGCTTTCCTCAACAACGCTGACGAGCCTGAGCTGGAACTACCCGATCCAGACATCAAGGCAAAGCGAGAAATCATTGCGAACGAGATCTTGAAGCTCGAATCAGAGTTGGCTTCCAGGTTTCCTCCCCACGGAACCAAGACTCTATGGTCCGTCATCAAACCAGAAAGGGTTTTCTCTGCCGAGAAAGCGTCCTTTACTCAGCGCGACGACGGGTCAATCTTCGTGAGCGGATCCAACGCCCCAAGTGATACCTACGAGCTCACGTTTCACGCAGAGCCCGAGCTGTTCGATCAACTCCGCATCGAGCTCCTTCAGGATCCTGATCTTCCGAGTCAAGGACCGGGCAGGCATCAGGATGGAGACGCGATTCTGTCAGAGGTCCAGCTGGAACTGTGGGATCGCAGGGATGGAGCCCGGCGCAGCCTGTCGCTGCTCGATCCCAGAGCTAGCCTTTCCAACAATGACTTCGAAATCGAGAAGGCGCTGGATGGCGATCCTGAAACGGGATGGGGCGTCTTCAAGACCTACGGCAACCATCACGCCGTGTTCGACCTGGGCGAGTCTATCTGGAATGTCCCAGAGAGGTCTCTGGTGCTCACCCTGAAGCAACACTCAGGACTTGGAAAAAATATCGCTCGCTTCCGTATTTCGACAGGCGTTGAGGAGCGAACCCACTATCAGCCGAACATGCCTGAAGTACTCCAACGGCAAGGACATCTGGAAGCAAAATACCGGTCATGGAAGGAAGAAAAGAGGCATAAAGCGCGTCGTTGGATCGTCCAACAGCCGCAGCGGATGGCATCGGAGAACCACGCTACGCTCTCGCTATTGGAGGACGGTTCCATTCTCGCCAGCGGCGACCGGCCCGATCGGGACACCTATTTCTTTGAGCTCCATCCGAACCTGAAACGGATCACTGGACTCCGCCTCGAGTTCTTCGAACATGCAAGTCTGCCCGGAAACGGACCGGGAAGAGGGACGGTCATGGAAGAAGGCAACTTCATACTCAGCGAGATCGTAGTGCAATCGATCTCCCCGCCCGAAGCCGGGCTTTCCGCGCCCTATTCCGTGGTTGGGACCAGCGCAGATTCCTTCCACATGCACCTGCATCCTGGCCTGGCCGCGGACGGAGATCGTGAAACCGGTTGGTCGATCCAATTGGACAAGGGAGCTCCCCAGCATGCCGTCTTCGAATTCCAGGAACCGATTCGGCTAGCGGAGGGCGAGAGACTCAAGGTCACACTGGTTCAGAATCATATCCACACCCACACCATAGGGCGTTTTAGAGTCTCGCTGACGGCGAGCGGCGGTCCCCTCACCGCCTCCGGTCTGACTGCCCAGCTTGAAGACATCTTGCTCGATTCCAAGGTCGCTCCCACTGGCGAAGAGGAAGGGCTGCTCAAACGGTTTTTTCTGTCCCAGGCCCCCGATCTGGAAGAACAGCATCTCAAGATCGCAGATCTTCGTGCCTCCCTGCCCGAATATCCGAAAACCCTCGTAATGGAGGAGCGCGGAGTTCCTCGCGTGACCCGCATTCATCATCGCGGCGAGTTCTTGAACCCGACTAAGGAGGTCGCTCCTGCGGTGCCCCAACTGTTACACCCCTGGACCGAGGCTCATCCCCGAAATCGCTTGTCCTTCGCAGAGTGGCTGGTAAGCAGGGAAAACCCCCTGATTGCTCGGGTGACGATGAATCGCATCTGGTCCCGCTACTTTGGTCGTGGAATCGTGTCTAGTCCAAGCGATTTCGGCATGCGCAGCGACCCACCTACACATCCCGACCTCCTGGACTGGTTGGCGGTTGAATTCATGGACCGCGGGTGGGATATGAAATCCATGCACAAACTGATCGTGATGTCGGCCACCTATCTCCAAACCTCGAGAGTCACTCCAGAGTTGCTAGAGCGAGATCCGGACAACTCGTTCTATGCCCGAGGCCCCCGCTTTCGCGTTGACGCCGAAACGATCCGAGACATCGCCCTGACTGTCAGTGGACTCTTGAACAGAAGGATCGGAGGCCCCAGTGTCTTCCCGCCACAACCTCCGGAGTTCACCAAGCTCGCCTTTGGCACCGTAGACTGGCAAGTCAGCGAAGGCCAGGATCGCTACCGGCGCGGACTCTACACCTTTTGGAAGAGAACCACACCTTATCCCTCTTTCACCACCTTTGACGCTCCTTCGGGCGACACCACCTGTGTGCGCAGAAACCGATCCAATACACCGCTGCAAGCACTGACATTATTAAACGATCCGGTCTTTATAGAAGCGGCGCAGGCCTTTGCTCTTAGCATCCTGCAGAAGGCTCCGTTCTCGACACTCGATCGCATCCGCTACGCGTTCCAACGCTGCGTCTCGCGGTATCCCGATCCGGCCGAAGCGGAGGCGGTTGAGTTGTATTACCATAAGCAGATGGCCAGAATCCGAGCGGGAGAGGTCGACCTGGGAAAGGTCATCTCGGTGACGACTCCCCTGCCCCCTGGAGTCGACAGCTACCAGCTGATGGCCTGGACCACAGTCGCCCGGGTTCTTCTCAATCTCGATAGGACGATTTCCAAAGACTAGTGCAGCTCCATTCCGGGGAGAATTGCTGTGAATGAGCGATGGCTGAGAGACATCACCAGAAGACATTTCTTCCAAGATTGCGGCGTGGGTTTAGGAAAGATTGCTCTGGCCTCGCTTTTTACCGGACCCAGGATTTTTTCTGCGCTGCCGGAGAGGTCGACCTCTCTTCGTTCCCGACAACCGCACTACCCTCCCCAGGTCGATCGCGTCATCTTTATGTTCATGGCCGGCGCTCCCAGTCAGCTCGACCTCTTTGACTACAAACCCACGCTGAGCAAGTACGACGGAAAGCCGGTACCTGCCGAGGTGGTCAAAGACCAACGCTACGCGTTCATCGAGCGGGACGCCAAGCTGATGGCTTCGCGTTTCTCGTTCGCGAGATGGGGTCAATCCGGCACCGAACTCTCAGAGATCATTCCCCATCTCAGAGAGATCGTCGACGACATCGTCATTATCAAATCGATGACGACGGACGTCTTTAACCACGCTCCAGCCCAAATCTTCATGAATAGCGGTTCCTCGCAGTTGGGACGACCCAGCATGGGCTCCTGGGTCACCTACGGTCTGGGAAGTGAGTCCAAAGACCTACCGGGCTTCGTAGTTCTGAGTTCCGGATCAGGTACCAGTGGAGGCCAGGCAAACTGGGGATGCGGCTTCCTCCCCACCGTCTACCAGGGTGTGCCCTTCCGCTCTCAAGGAGAACCCGTTCTCAACGTGAGCAACCCGCCCGGGTTCGATGATCGCCTTCAACGAGATTCGCTGGATTTGCTGCGGAAGCTCAATCAGCAACATGCTCACAGCGTTCGAGATCCAGAGATCTCGACCCGCATCAGCGCTTACGAAATGGCCTACCGTATGCAGAGCAGTGCCCCTGACCTGCTGGACCTTTCGGGCGAGGACGAGAAAACGCTTCAGATGTACGGTGTCGAACCGGAGGAGGCTTCCTTCGCTACCAACTGCCTGCTGGCACGACGGCTGGTCGAGCGCGGTGTCCGCTTTGTGAACGTCTATCATAGCGGCTGGGATCACCACAGCGACGTCTACGGCGGGCTCCAAAAACAGTGTGGCATTACGGATCGAGCGAGCGCAGCGCTAGTCAAAGACTTGAAGCAGCGCGGTCTCCTCGATCGAACCCTGGTTGTCTGGGGAGGGGAGTTCGGGCGCACCCCAATGGTCGAAAGTAATCCTTCGCTGGGAAGGAAGATGGGCCGGGACCATCATCCCCAGGCCTTCACGATGTGGTTGGCCGGGGGTGGTCTCAAGCGCGGCCATACGATCGGCCGAACCGACGAACTCGGCTTCCACGTGGTCGAAAAACCGATTCATGTGCACGATCTCCAGGCCACCATTCTTCATCTGCTGGGACTCGATCACACCCGACTGACCTTCCGTCATAAGGGACGAGACTTTCGCCTGACCGACGTCTCCGGCAACCTGATCCAGGAAATCCTGGCCTAGGAGCCTGCGCGGTAGAAACTGATCTACTGAGAAAACGGTAGAATCGGCCCATATTTCCCCGAGTTTTCGACGAATAGAACAACTATTCCCCTCGAAAACGAGAAAATCTGGCCTCGTTTTCCCGCTTTCTCGCTACGATCATTTCTACCGCGCAGACTCCTAGCCCGAGTAACGGCTCAATTTCCTGCTGTTTTATTCTCGCCCAACACTTCGGTCACCGAGCGGCACACATAGTCCGCATCCGACTCCGCCATGGATGGGTATAGCGGAAGCGTAATTTCCCTTTGCCCCACCTCCTCGGTTATCGGCAGGCTACCTGGCTTGCATCCTAGCTCCTGCCTGTAGAACTCGAAGAGATAGACGGGAAGGTAGTGAATGCTCGTCTGAATTCCTCGCTCTTTCATCCGTCTCATGAAACCTTCTCTACTAACGTCCTGGTCCAGCATTATCGGAAAGATGTGATGCGCCGGACTGCCTCGAAAGCCGCGGAAGGGAATCCTGATCCTAAGTCCTGATCCCAGCCCTTCTAAATACCACTTCTGTCTCAGCTGCCGACGCGAGTTGTTGTCCTCGAGTTTCCCCAGTTGGACCAGACCGATTGCCGAGCGAATTTAATCGATCCGGTAGTTGTAGCCCAGGTCCACGACATCGTAGCTGTAGGCACGGCCCTCATAACGATCCATCGGTGACACTGGTCATACCGTGCGAACGCAACAGGCGCACTTTGTCGGCAAGGGCATCATTATTGGTGGTTACCATTCCGCCTTCGGCGGAGGACAGGAGACGTGCGACGTATTCTTGAAGTTTCAGCTTAGCGTGGCTAGCGGCTATTTAACTTGTCCAGACAGGCTACTCAGCCGTCACGACCAGGGAGAGAGCCAGCAGCATCACGGCGGCAACGATGAGCCTGAAGACCCCACGAGCTTCCTTGAGCCAAAGCCACCCGACCAGCACCGCAATCAGCATGCTGGACTGCCTGAGTGTGACGACATAGCTCACCTTCTCGGTCTGCATTACATGAAGGATCAGACTGTACGACACCAGTGTTCCGACGGCGGCCAAGATGGTTTTCGGCAGTTGATCCTTGCCCAGGGCACGGATACTGGATGCTGATTTCCAGAAAATATAGAGGGCGTAAAGAGAGAAGGAGATCACGCTCTCGATCAGAAAATAGACCGGTCCGCGCAGCAAGGGTTTCACGGCATCCACCTGGGCAAAGACCACCATGGCAGCCTTGTCGACAAGCGAATACGCAACTACGGATGCCAATGTTAAAAGGGCCCATCGAACACCGACGAGCTGCCGAGATCTGGCCTCGGAGTCACTCTCACCCTGCCGCGAGTGGAGCAGCACGATACAGGCGGCCACCAGCCCGATTCCCAGAGCTCCCCTGATCGAAATACTCTCCGCAAACATCAGATAGGCTGCCATCGCCACGAAAGCCGGGGAAGATCTTGCTATCGGGTAGACGACGGATACGTCGCCAGTCCGGTAGGCACTGCTAAGGGCCAGGACGTAGACCGCATGGATCAGGCCCGACAAAACGGCGTAGAACCAAAGATCTCCTGGGAGGCTGGCAAGCGGCACCGTGGGCAGCACGACAATGCCGATCACAGCGATGATCATCCCCTTGACCGCACTGAAGGCACGTGGGTCTCCACTCGACTTGACGAGCAGATTCCACCCGACATGGATCGTCGCAGAGAGCAGAATCAGAAGAATGGTGCTGGCTGCCATGGGTAACTGGCCAGGCCAGGTCTACACCAGAAACCAGCTCAATAGGAGCAAGATGCAGAACCAGTGAAAGAGCAGTGGGGCGACGATGCTTTCAGAGCGCTCACGTGCCATCGCACAACAGATGCCGAAAATCAGGGTGCCCGCCAGCTCAAATCCGATAACAGCCGCCCCCTGGGGCAGCCACCACTGCCGCCATAGGTGCGAGAATATGTCCAGACGAGGCACCAGACCGGTCATCGATGTAGCCGAGTAGAGCGCAGCCGAGCCCAAAGCTGGCCAGGACAGAAACCACCGTCCGCTGCTGCGCTGCGGGCGTAGCTCATCGGTCAGCACGCCATGTGTGACAGAACGGAAGAGAATCTCGGCTGCACCCGCCAGTAACAATGGCCACAATAGCAGTTCCCAGCCAACGGCTATATTCCCCCGCCCTTCGAGCAGATCTGTGGGAAACCATACTCCTCCCAGAAGACCACCCACGAGAACGCCCGGCAAAAGCAGAAGCCAATCTCGGCTCAAGGGCAGACGAAGTCCAAAGAGCCGTGGGTACTGCCGGGAAAAAAAGAAAAGCAGGATGACACTGACCGCGGTCAGGGCAGTTGCAAAGGCGGCAATCCGGTCGTCCCAAAAGTGGGTGGCCACCCAACTCGTCAGCAAACCAATAAGGGTCACCACTACGGCCATGACCGCCGCCGAGAGGACCTCCATTGGGGTCGGCCTGTGAAAAGCGCGAAGCAGGGCATCGCCAATCTGACGGACCGTGAGCCGCGTTCCCCCATCTCGTGGGGAGCCACCGATTTCGTCGGAACCGCCCCATCGATTGTCGCCCTTAGCAGCGGGGTCGATCAGGTTCAGCTGGGAATAGACACGCTGCAGATTCGTTGGCAAAAACAGGTTTCCCTGGCGAAGTGTGTACTGGACTGGGTCCCTCTGCAGGACGATGATTCCGAGACGGTCTTGATGGACTTCCACCAGCTGCTGCTCCACTTCGTAGATTCCAGCTTGCGAATGGCAGATGACGGCGATGTGGGCTTCGGTGATCTCAACCCGTGCAATTTCGTCAATGATCTTGAAGGCATCGAAGTGAAAGGGAGAATACACCATGGAATCGATCTGGCGAAGCCGTTCCACCACGTAGTCGGAAAAACTGATGTCGGCCCACTCTCCACTCTTCTTCAGCGCTATCTCTTGTCCCAGCAACTGAGCGATCTGAGCGCTTGCCTCGTCTTGCTTCGCCGGGGCAAGACAGGCAAGTTCCTGCATCTCCAGGCCGTGGACATCGATAACTCCTTCGAGTCGCACCAGAGGAAGAATCTTGCCGCGGATCTCTCCTACTTCATCGTTGAGTCGGGGGTGGTTGAGGATGATCCAGATTGCCAGGACGGTGTCCAGATCGGGCTCGTTGGCGTGAATCCTCCAGTCGCGCTCACGCAGCTGCAGACCTTTTCGAACCATTATATACGCCTGCTCACAGCTTGACAGCGTGAAGGACCGGATACAGCCCTCGTGATGATCGAGATTGTAGATGTGTTTTTCGGAATCCAGAAAAGGCGGGCCTTGAGCAGCGCCATCCAGGAAGATCGATCCCTGAGCCATCTTCCGAGCATTCGCAGCAGAGAGGGTCAGCCCCCGCTCAACCTGCACCATGATATTGGGAGTTTCACGGCAGCTGAGGACCGCCTGACCCGATTCGGTGGTCTGCGCGACGTAGCGATCCGGCAGAGGCTCCGACTTCTCGTCTTCAGCTGGGTTATCGCTGTGGCGCTCTTCGGACTCCGGCTCGCCCACAGGCTGAGACGGCAGAGAAGCGTCCCCAGAAACGCGATCGGTTCCAATGGGCTCCTCGCCCGGCGCCGTAGGAACTAGCGTCATCCGTGGCGCCTCGTCCCCCGCCCTGTTCTCTGCCATCGCTCGATCATAGCAGTAAGCAGCGTCTCGTAGAATTTACTCAGACGACCAACCTCACATAGCGTTGGTGGGTGACGTGGTCGAGCCGGGTAGCGTAGAAGGTCACCAGTATGGAACCGTCATCCAGGAGGATGGGATCGGGTACACCGAAGTCCCAGGTAAACATCTCAGCCATACAGCTTCCATCCCAAGCCCTGGGCTGACCCGCTTGGGGCAATTCCCCGCTGATTCTGCGTCCCTCGTTATCCCACAGCACCCGTGCCTGGCGAAGGTCCCAACTTCTTCCCCCGTCGTCACTCAGGGCACAGTGGATTCCCTGAGGAGTGCGCCTGTATTGTAGACGGCAAAGATCGATCGAACCGAGGGATGAGGGTTCTTCCAAACGACGCCTTCATCAAGAATCTGAAGTTCTGTGGTCATGCCCTTCCTTTCAACGAGCTCGACTCTGCCAAAAACTGTCCCGGGCCGCTTGAAGGGCAGGCTGTATTTTGCGCACTGCTCGACAGGGATCATCGGAAGAGATGTGGTCTGGAGCGTTTGGTTATGGTAAGACGGGGACGGGAACATTCGGCCCAAGGAAGCCAGAGTCATCATGGATTCGTTACGTCTCCGCCAAATGACGGCCGAGGATCAATCAGAAGTCTCGGAATTGATCTACGCCTCGATCAACGCCTGGTACGGTCTGCGCGGGATGGGGCAGCCTTTTCAAGGCTCTCCACAGGTAACCGAGGTATTCTATCAGGTCTACAACGGCATCGGGACTAGTCGATGTGTGGTCGCCGAAAATTCCCGTACCTCTCGCCTGATGGGTTCCTGCTTCTACCATCCACGCCGGTCTCACGTCGGCCTCGGTATCATGACCGTTCACCCCAACTACTTCGGTACTGGAGCGGGACGAGAGATGCTTAAGTACATCTGCGACTTCACCGATCGAGAGAGCTACAAAGCGCTGCGACTTACCCAGAGTGCCCTGAATCTGGACTCGTTTTCACTCTACAATCGGGCCGGCTTCGTGCTCTATCAGGCCTATCAGGACATGACGTTGCGAGTCCCCGAGAGGGGCCTCGAACAACCGCCACCTGGGCTAGAACATGTCCGCGACGCAACGTTGGAAGACGTCCCCGAGATGGCCGCGTTGGAGATGCAGGTGAGCGGTGTGACTCGAGAGGAGGACTATCGCTTTTGCATTGAGAACTCTGTCGGATTCTGGCACGTTTCGGTTTACGAAAGCGCTCCCGGGAACATCGAGGGTTTCCTCGCTTCTTCTGCACACCCTGCCTTCAACATGCTTGGACCCGGGGTCATGAAAACCCAGGAACAGGCCGCACCCCTTATCTTCAATGAGCTCAACCTGCACCGCGGGGAATCTCCCATCTTGATCCTACCCGTCGACCAGACTCAGCTGGTCCAGCTGATGTATAGCTGGGGTGCCCGAAACTGCGAGCTTCACTTTTGCCAGGTGCGCGGGGAATTCCAGCCCTATCAGGGTATCAACATGCCCACGTTTCTCCTGGAAACAGCGTAGCTTCTGAGCTGAAACTTCAAGAATACGTCGCACGTCTCCTGTCCTCCGAAGGTACCGCCAACGGGTGAACTACCAGCGTTACGAAGCCAAGTCCGACAGAGCCGCGAACGACTCGACCCGTTAGCAATCGAGCCGTTAGCAAAATAACCCCAGGTTCCGAGGAGAGAGCCGGACAACTCTTCCCCACGCAGTGACGCAAAATCTTCCCTATCCGCGCCCTGAAGTTTCCCGCTGAGTCATTCAGCTTGGCTCGCGACCCTAACCC
>Ga0310120_10002607_pt1 | contig 13108 bp, 9 predicted proteins | sample CB27_AW_983_MG_FD_203506 | JGI IMG/M metagenome (GOLD analysis project Ga0310120, IMG submission 203506) | Marine microbial communities from Western Arctic Ocean, Canada - CB27_AW_983 | ecosystem: Environmental > Aquatic > Marine > Oceanic | place: Canada: Western Arctic Ocean | collected... | reverse complement strand
ACTACGGTCCGGATTCCGATATCTCCCTTCGTTCACCAGCCATCGATTTGAGCGGGATAGCGGAGGCCGAGTTGTCTTTCGAGGCCTATCGTGATGGGGACGGCTTTGGTGATGCTGCGGTAGTGCGTTTCCTGAGAGCATCAGACCTGGAGCAGTTGGGAGGAGAGGTGCCGATAGACATGGATGTATTCGACGTCGACTGGAAGATGATCCGGTTGCCGGTCCCTCCTGAGGCAATCGGAGAGACTGTTCTGATCGAGTGGAATTTCATCAGTGATGATACCCCGGACACCTACAGTGGTTTGTCGATTGATGATGTCCGAGTGGGTGACTAGCGTATGCCCGTGAATTGCGCGGGGGCCGCCTCGCCAGCGCCGTAAACGAAGAAAGGTGCAGAGATGAAAAATTGGCATGTTGTAGCAGCGGCGCTGGTGAGTTCCGTTTGGGTCTCAGTCGTCTTGGCTGACGAATTGAAGAGTGGCGCCGCATGAGCCGCTCGTTAAGCCGAAAGAGTTCGCGGTCCAATTCGAGGGGATCCACCACTGCGTTGTTTTACTGAAAGCGGTTCATGCGCCGGATCGGCGTGGAGGACCCGTCTGCGACTAAGGACGGCGACAGCCCAGTAGCCAGCACCAAGGGGATGACCACCCGGAAAGTGGAGTTCATAATCATCAATGGCTCTGAATGAGCCGGTCAAAGAGTCCAGCCCTTGCGATACGGCCGGTGCAAGAGGCCGCTGGCCACGGCATGGTCCGTGATCTTCCCGGAAATGGGATCGTAGTGGAACGGCTCTCCCACGATACCGCCGATGTTGGCGAGTTGAATCAGCTCTGTCAAGGGGCCGCCGATGTCGAAAGGGGAGAAGGTCTTACCTTTCCCCTTACAGGCGTCGATCCACTCGCGGTGATGATCGACGCCACGAGGAAGAGTCCTGGGAGGTTCCTTGAGCCCGTTCTTCTTGTTGAGAATCGTCGAGCTCGTATTCCAGGGATTGGACGAGTAGATGCTCCCTCTGGAACCGACGAGCAGAGCACCGAAGCTCCCGACGCCATGGCCATGCAACAGGTCCTTGGACGGTCGCATCGATTCACCGCTGGAGACCGTCAGTTTCACCGGTGGGAGATCCCCCCGGGCGGGCATCTCGAATTGGACGCGCGATGCACCTGGATAGCCTTCCACATTTACACCGGTGGCTCCTCCGCTGATCCTGATCAGGCGTGCCTCCTTGGATTCCTTGGATGCGGCTTCCCACAGTTTCTGCAACTGCAAGCAACGGAAGAGGAAGTTTCCGGTATGGCACCCCATGTCGCCCAACTGGCCGCTGCCGAAGTGGCGCCAGCCGCGCCAGATGAACGGAAGATAACTGGGATGGTAGGGGCGTTCGGACGCGGGTCCGAGCCAGAGATCATAGTTGAGTTCCTTGGGTAGCGGAGGCTTCTCCTTCGGTAGGGTTTTCGGCTTGTCGCCGTCTCCGACCCAGAGGTAGGCCTCCTTGACGGGGCCGACTGTTCCCGCCATGCCCCACTCGGTGGCGCGCCGCACGCCCTCCGAAGCCGAGCCCTGGTTTCCCATCTGCGTCACCACCTTATGCTTCTGGGCGGTCAGGCGCATCATGCGCGCCTCGTAGACCGTGCGCGTGAGCGGCTTTTCACAGTAGACGTGTTTGCCCTGTTTCATGGCGGCCACGGCCGCCACCGCATGGGTGTGGTCGGGAGTGCACACCACCACCGCGTCGATCTCTTTGTCGATCTCGGGAAGCATCTTGCGAAAGTCCTGGTAGTGTTTCACCTTGGGATACTTTCGGCGGATGCGGGCGCTTCGTCTCTGGTCGACGTCGCAGATTGCCACGATGTTCTCGCTCGAAACCCCGTTGACGTTATCCTCTCCTCTTCCGCCGACGCCGATCGCCGCAATGTTGAGGAGCTCGTTGGCCTGGTAGCCGAAGGCCACGCGGCTGCTGCAGATCAGGAGACCGGCGCCGGTCGTGCTCTTTAGAAATCCGCGTCGGCTGGAGCTGGAGGACGTATTCGTCGCCATACCTCCTTGCTCGCTGGCTCCGACCCAAATGGCAAGAAAACTATGAGAGGACCCTCCTCCGGAAGGCCCTCATTGGACGGGGATTGGCCTTCTAGCGAGTGCGGAAAGTCTTGCTTGTGAGACCAAGGTTAGGAAGAGATCGCGAAGGCCTGCTAGCTCTGTAAGCGGACACGACACCCCGCACCCTGCTTCCTGCACCTTTGCACCCTTAGCCTGTGCACCGCACCCTGGTTCCTGCACCGTGATGGGGTGCGACGCGCTATCGACTCAGGCAATGCTCAGCCGCCTGGCCCTAGAGTTTCCAGCCCTCACGGAATTCGGAGTGGATGAACTCCTCGGCCTTGCCGTTACCGCTTGGCTTGAAAGCCTTGGAATCCCAGTCGAATCCGCCCCCGGAGCGCCAGGCCGCGTTGGCTAGGAGCACCCCCTCAGCCAGCGGTCCACTATAGTCGACAAAATCGCATGTCGCGCGCCGACCACCCTTGGCAGCCCCGATCCACTCCTGATGGAAGCCCGGCGAGGGAGCGATCGACTCCGCCGGCACAACTGGATCCGATCCGTCAAACATTCTGGCGGTGTATCCCCCGAAGTCGGCTGAAATCGTCCCCTTCTCTCCCACGAAAAGGACGAGCTTCTGTTCAGCCCCGTATTTGTTGAATACCTCCTTGCGGGGTCCGCCATGCCACCAGTGAACGGACAACGCGGGTCGCCTTCCATCGGCGGAAGCTGCAAACTCAAGGCGAGTCTGCATTTTCTTGGGGGTCCGTTGGGAATCAATCTCCGAAGCTTTTGGAACAACATCCAGGTCCACGCGTTTCGCATGGCTCAGGCCGAGGGCCCAGTAGGGAATATCGAGTGTGTGGCACCCCCAGTTGCCTGTTTCACCCGTCCCGAAGTCCCACCAGAATCTCCAGTTGTAAGGGCAGTATGCTGGGCTGTAGGGTCTGCCCTTGGCGGGCCCCAGCCAAAGATCCCAGTCCAAGTGCTTGGGAGCTGGAGGAAAGTCCCCTGGTAGCGCAGGCATGCCCCGGCTCCCTCCCTGAAAGGCATAGACTTTTCTGATCTTCCCAATCATGCCGCTCTGCACCGCCTCCACCGTACGACGCATTCCGCCGTTGGCGTGGCGCTGGTTTCCGAGCTGGGTGGCTACCTTCATCTCCTTGGCGATCCGGGTAAGTTCCCGGCACTCCCAGGCAGAGTGCGCGAGGGGCTTCTCGCAGTAGACATGCTTGCCCATCAGCATAGCTTGCCGCGCTGGATGAAAGTGCGTGTGATCCGGAGTGCTGACCACCACCGCATCGATGGACTTGCCCATCTCATCGAGCATCCTGCGAAAATCACGATACTGCCTGGCCTTCGGAAAGCGTGTCCAATTCTTGCCTGCCCGCTTCTCGTCCACGTCACACACTGCCACAATATTCTCTCCCGAAACCCTCCCGAGGTTTCCTGCTCCCTGCCCTCCTATCCCGATGCAGGCAATGTTGAGCTTGTCGTTCGGGGAGGCGGCACGGACCCGGGGAGAAGTTCCGGCCCAGTATCCCGCCCCGAGGGCGGCGGTAGCAGCAAGGAAGTGGCGGCGATTCGGCTGGGGCATGTCAACTTTCTACCCTAGTCCGCGCCAGGGTGTAAACCACCCAAAGCAACCACTTCCGAATTCGCTCTCCAGCTCGCGACGACCGCACCCTGCTTCCTGCACCTTTGCAGGCTTAACCCGTGCACCGCACCCTGCTTCCTGCACCTTAGAGGCGTGCACTCCACCTTGGTTCCTGCACCGTGATGGGTGAGCGTTGGAAATGGAGCGCCCTTTTGTAATGGCTTCACCGTCGGGCTGTTTGCATTCTTCTCATGATGAGACCTGCCCTTTTATTCTCCCGTTGCAGAGTCCTTTCACCGGTAGACCGTGTCCTTGACTGACTGCTAGTAAATCGCTTTTTCTTGAGCAACTGCGGCCGGTACCAGCAGAGCACCGGCGGTACTGAGTAGCGCCATCGTACGCCAATTGATCAACCCACCAATCACCATATCGTAGCAGCGTTCACGGGAGTTCATCAGCGGCTCGCTCACCCGAGTAAGGCCCTCACCACTTTGCCATGCACATCCGTCAACCGGTGATCGCGTCCCTGAAAGCGAAACGTGAGGCGCCGGTGATCGATGCCCAGCAGGTGCAACATGGTGGCGTGCAGGTCGTGCACCTCCACCGGATCGGAATCAATGTTGTAGGAGAAGTCGTCAGTCTTTCCCCAACTCACCCCGGGCTTAATCCCACCGCCCGCCATCCAGATCGAGAAACAACGTGGGTGGTGATCTCGCCCGTAGTTGTCTTTCTTCAGCCCCCCCTGGCAATAGGCGGTGCGGCCAAACTCCCCGCCCCACACCACCAGGGTCTCGTCGAGAAGGCCTCGTTGCTCCAGGTCCTTGACGAGGCCGGCCGAGGGTTGATCGGTATTGCCACACTGCACGCGGATCTCCTTCGGAAGATTTCCATGTTGATCCCAACCCATGTGAAACAACTGCACAAACCGAACCCCACGTTCGGCCAGCCGGCGGGCCAGCAGGCATTGCGAGGCGTAAGTCCCTGGCTTCTTCACGTCTGGACCATAGAGATCCAGGACACTCTGAGGTTCGGATGAAATGTCGGTGAGTTCCGGAAGGGAGGCCTGCATGCGAAAGGCCAGTTCGTATTGCGAGATGCGAGTCGCGATTTCGGGATCACCCACGACTTCCAGCCGTTTGCGATTGAGTTCTCCCACGTCGTCCAGCATGGCTCGCTTGACTCCATGCGACACCCCCGGAGGATTGTTCAAGTAGAGGACCGGATCGCTGCCACCGCGGAATTTCACGCCCTGGTGCGTGGTCGGTAGAAAACCGCTTCCCCAGAGCCGGTCGTAAAGAGGCTGCCCGCCGCGCTTTCCTCGCGAGGTCATTGCCACGAAAGCCGGTAAATCGACATTGGCTTTGCCCAGACCGTAGCTCGCCCACGCCCCCATGCTCGGCCGGCCTGCAATCTGTGAGCCAGTCTGAAAAAAAGTAATGGCCGGATCGTGGTTGATGGCCTGCGTCACCATCGATTTCACAATGCAGAGCTTGTCCGCGATGGAAGCGGTGTGCGGCAGAAGTTCACTCAGCCACTGCCGGCTCTCACCGTGTTGCTGAAACTTGAAGATCGACGGCGCTACCGGAAATCGCTTCTGCCCCGAAGTCATGGTGGTGATCCGCTGCCCCTTCCGGATGCTGTCCGGGAGCTCCTGGTCATAATGCTCCTTCATTTCGGGCTTGGGATCGAAAAGGTCCATCTGCGAGGGCCCTCCACTCTGAAAGAGATAGATCACCCGCTTGGCCTTTGGGGCGAAATGCAGCCCCGCCAATGATCCCGGGAAAAGCCGCCCATCACTCGCGGCAAACCCGTCCTCGCTCAGCAGAGCGGCCAGGGCAGCCCCTCCCATTCCCGATGCGCTCCGCATCAGAAAATTCCGCCGGTCCAGGTCGACCGTCTCCAGAGGTGAACCGCAGATGGACGCGGATGAACGCAGATGAGCAAAGCCTTCTTGTAGAGCAGGATTGAAATCACGACTACTCATGTTGCCAGGGGAATTCACGTTCATCTGTGTTCATCTGCGATTCCATCACTCCAGGGTGATCGTCTCATCGAGGTTCAATATCGTCTGCCCCACCATCGTGTAGGCGGCATGCTCTGCCGCTGGCAAACTCTCGTCCCGTTTCGACTCTCCATTCTCCAACAAGCGCACCGCTTCTTCCTGCTCGGCGCGGTAGACCTCAAGATTTCGATCGAAGGAGCGGATCAAAATCGCCAATTCGTCGTCCCTCGGTGGACGGCTCAACGCCGACCGCCAACCATAGGTAATCTTCTCGGCCACAGAGTCACCCCCTTCCCTCATCATTCGACCAGCCAGGTGTCGTGCTGCCTCCACAAACGTCACGTCGTTTTGCAGAGTGAGCGCCTGCATTGGTGTGTTGGTCACATCGGCGCGCACCCGGCACGCCTCACGTCCGCCCCCATCGAAGATCGACAGCCGAGTCGGCGCTACGGTCCGCTTCCAGAATGTATAGAGACTGCGGCGATAGAGATTCTCGCCGTGGTCCTGCTCGTAGAAATCGATGGTGGTCTTGCCGGTCCCAAACGAGAGCTCTCCCCACAAGCCGGCCGGTTGATATGGCTTCACCGAGGGACCGCCCATCTTAACGGACAAGAGGCCGCTGACGAACAAGGCCTGGTCACGAATCGCCACGCCCGTCAGCCGCAACCGGGGCCCGCGCGCCAAAAGCCGGTTCCCGGGATCCTGCTTGAGGAGGGATTCGGTGACCTGCGACGATTGCCGGAAGGTTGCACTCGTGACGAGGAGGCGGTGCATGGCCTTGAGATCCCACTTCAGCCGCACAAACTCCGTCGCCAGCCACTCCAGAAGGCCCGGATGCGACGGTCGCTCTCCGCGCGTCCCAAAATCCTCTGTGGTGCGCACGATTCCGGTGCCTAAATGGTGTTGCCAGAGCCTATTGACTGTAACGCGGGCGGTAAGCGGGTTCTCCGGGCTCATGATCCATCGCGCCAACGTCAGGCGGTCCTGCGGGACATCAGCCGGCAGACTGCCAAAGATTTCCGGGAGGGCCGGAGTCAACTCCTCGCTCTTGTCGGGCTGCTGGTAATCGCCCCGCTGGAGCAGATATGTCGGCCGTCGCTCCGGCATCTCCAACATCACCATCGCCATCCCCTTGCGGTGCCTCTCCAGCCACTTGATTTCCTTCTTGAGGGCCTCGATCTGCCTCTTGCCCACCTCCCGCTTTGGCGACTCCGCTGCTTTTCCCAACTCCACCAGACGGGCCTCTCGTTCCTTCAGCTCGGACTTGCGCACCTCGAGCTTCACCATCGCACGCTCATTTGGAATCTCGACGAATGGCTTGGCTGCCCCTTTTCGCCCATCGATCCCCTTCTCCGGCACGTTGTTGAAAAAGGCGTAGAGGTGGTAGAATTCCTTCTGCGTGATCGGATCGTACTTGTGGTCGTGACAACGCGCGCAACCCGCACTCAGCCCCAGCCACACCGTGGCGGTGGTGTCGACCCGATCGACCACGTACTCCACCTCGAACTCGGCATCCAGGCTTCCGCCCTCGTCGTTGATCCGGTGGTTGCGATTGAACCCGGTCGCGACTTTTTGCGAAAGCGTCGCGTCCGGCAGCATGTCCCCCGCCAGTTGCTCGATCGTGAAATGATCAAAGGGCATGTTGGCGTTGTAAGCCTCCACCACCCAATCGCGCCACGGCCACTGGTAGCGCTCCCAGTCCGCCTGGTAGCCGCTGCTGTCCGAATAGCGCGCGGCGTCGAGCCATGCCAGGGCCATGTGCTCTCCGTATCGCGGGGAAGCAAGCAAGCGATCCACCACCTCTTCATAAGCCTCCGGCGACTGGTCGGCCAAGAAGGCATCGACCTCCTCGATGGTGGGCGGCAGTCCGGTCAGGGCCAGGGTAACGCGACGAAGCAAGGTGATCGGGTCGGCTTCCGGCGACGGCTTGAGCCGTTCTTGATCGAGCCGCGCCAACACAAAGTGATCCAGCCCGTTGCGCGGCCAGGAAGCGTTGCTCACCACTGGCAACTCCGGCCGCTCGGGCGACACAAAGGCCCAATGCTCCGCCCACTCCGCACCCTGCACAATCCAGCGACGAAGCGTGTCGATATTTTGCGGAGAAAGCCGCTCGTGCGCCGACTCGGGAGGCGGCATGTGCACATCCGGATCGTCACTGCTGACCCGCTTGAGCAGCTCGCTCTTTTCCGGATGACCGGGCACGATGACCCAATAACCATCCCGATTCGCGTAGACATTCTCCACAGTGTCTAACCGCAGTTTGGCCTTCCGCGCCTTTTCGTCCGGGCCGTGACAATCAAGGCAGCTGCCTGCAAAGATGGGCCGAATCTCGCGGTTGAAGTCGATTTTCTCACTCCACCCGAACGCTGTTGTGAGCAACATCGAACCTGTCGTCAGGATGCCAGTAACCTTGATCATTTACCGCTGCGAATGGTAGACACCCAAAGCCCGGAAGCGATCACATTTGCAGGTGACGTTTCGCGCGATTCAGCCCAGCAGCTCCCCCGGAGAGAAAGATTCCACGCCGCGATCCTGAGCCCCGAATCCTGAACCGCTGAATTCTGCTGTGGCTTCCCCTGCTCCCCGCACCCTGCAAAGAGGGCACACAGCGCCACGATCAGGGCTAGAGTTACACGCCTCCTCATACAGGGTTCATGTAACAGGGATCATGTGCAGGGTCGTGGGCTCGGCCTATCTTGGTTCCTTGCGCCAATAATCTACCAAACATCCCGTTCACCTCTTTCATCCCTTTCCCTGAACTAAATTCCTCAGCTACTTCGTCCGCAAGGCGAGGCGGTAGCGTTCTAAGACATCGGCGCGTTCGCACTTCTCATCCTGGAGGAACTCCAAAACCTGATTCGCATCTCCCGGGTTCTCCGGCACCGGCAATGTGGCAATCCGGTTAATCACCTTGTCCCTCACCGTGGTGACATACAAACCATCGGTCGGACATCCCGGCTTACCCTCGGCTGTCGCCAGTGCAGACCGGAACTGTTCCCAGAGCCCAACCTGTGCCTGCGGGGTCTCAGTCATGGCGATGGCCTTATCGATGACAAGCAAGTGATAGGGGTTCCGGGCAATCGCATTATGGAGCAGCTTCCAGCCATCCCGTCTTCGCTGCTCTTCAGGAAGTAGCAGGCACACGGCATGAGCGACGGTGCCGCCGTGGTAGGCTGCCGAGCCGTGGTTCATGCCCCAGGCGAGACTCTGATGGTAGACCATCTTCTTGATCCCCCGGAATTCGATCTCATGCCCACTGGTACGCTTGTTGCGCCTGAATTCACGCTCGAACGGCCACGGGGTGAACGGACCGGTCTTCTCATCTCCGCCGGTGGCATACTGACCGCCTTCACAACGGAAGGTACCCGTCTCCGGTCCATGGCGGAAGAAGACCACCGCGCAGTGACCCGGCTGAGTGGCCTGGCACGATGGAACGCCGAGGATGTTGTGACCACGTGCCGAGATTGAGCCCATCGTGCCGCATACGCCGCCGTCCTTGAGCATCATCTGGATGGTGGCGTAGCTGAACGGATAGGGTTTGAGGCGACGCGCCGACTGCATTGGGAACTGTTGCGCGATACCATGGATATACTCCCCGTAGCGATGAAACTCCCCGCGATCACGAAATGCGATCCAGCGCTCTTCACGCTCGCGCAGGGGCTGCTGATCGGCAGCAAGCATGGTCAGCAGCGGCCACGGGGCCGTCAGCGGGAAGGGCGGCCAGTTGCGCTCCTTCTGAAGTGCCGGAGGAAAGGTATGCTCAAAATTACGAATCGCGTAGAGGCAACGTTCGGCCGGGGTGGCGAAGGGGTCTCGCTCTTTTGGCAGCAACCCTTTGGCCTCATATGCACTGCGGAACATCCGGTAGGCTGCGTCAATTTTTTTATAAGCCTCCCCACGCACCGCATCACTGCTGTGCCAGTGAATGACACGATCACCACAGTCGATCTCAACCTCGTGCCCTTGCGACTTCATGTAGTCGTTGAACTTTTCCTGCAACTTTCTGCCCGCCATCACATCTGCGGCATAGAGTGTGCGCCTGATTTTCTTCGTCTTCTGCGCCGGTTCGCCTCGCTTCCGCTTGGGAACAGGGAGAGCGATGCCTCGCTTGTCGTATTTTAACTCGCCAGTCTTCGGATCAAGCACAACGTCCTCTTCGATGGTGTGGTCGTTAAGGAAGTTAATGATGTGATCATTAACGTCCAACTTACGCTGCGGATCCTTGGTATCGACTGGCACCCGAGGATCACGGGGAATCACCAGCTTCATGGGCTCCCGCGGAGTGGTATCGGCAGCCAATCCTTCCTTGGCGCTGACCAGAGCGGCCGCAAGCGACAGCTGACGGTAGTGCTCAAACTTCTCTTTACCGAGATCGAGCCGCAGCGAGTAAAGCCAGAGGAGCACGTCTTCGGGTTTGTGATGTGCCGCATAAACTCCCGTGGCAATGTCAGGATCGGAATCAACCCAGGCGAGGAACTCGGCTGGAAGCGCCCTGCCTTCCGCCTTTAATATATCCTCCACCTGCTTCCTCGCATGCGTGAAGAAGGCGCCCCGCAGCGCCGGAGTGACGACAAACTGCTCCTTTCTGCAGATGCGCAGGATCTGATCTGCAGCAGCCGCTGTATGCATGAGGCTGGTCGACAAGCTGACCGCCACGGCGGTGAGTGCGGTGCGTTTACATACATTCATACTCTCCAGATCTTCCGTGGGGTGGGCCGGAAAGCAAGCCGGAGGTCGAGAACTGACCGGTCTTTCGGAAAACTATGTGACAGAAACTACTTCCCTACCACGAGGGCCCCTCTCCCACACCCCACCCCGCTTCCTGCACCTTTGCAGCCTAACCCGTGCACCGCACCCTGCACCCTGCACCCTGCTTCCTGCACCTTTGCAGGCTGTAGCGTGCACCGCACCCTGGTTCCTGCATGGGGATGGGGTGAAGGAATAGTTGTTCATAGAGCTTCCTTATGCTCTTGACCTGACGTGGCGTAAGAGACTACCGCTTATTTTATCATAAAGAACATTACCTCAGCCCTGACCGTTGCGCTTTTCACGCTGATATGAAGTTACGGACCCAACGATTCTCTCTTGTCCTTGTGTTCACGTGCTTAACGCTGCTCGTGACAACAGTTGTTGCGGAAGAGGGCCCTGTGAACCATTGGAAGTTCGATGGAAACTACAAGGATTCCGTGGGCAAGGACCACGCGTGGGCTGTCCACACAGACATCAAAGGCCCGCCAACCTGGGAGGACGGCCGGATTGGACAGGCCGTGACCCTGGGCGACCCCGTACTTATACCGTATCCCAAGATCAGTGGGCCTGGCCTCCAAACGAACGCGGAATGCCCGAACACGGATACTTTTACGGTGTCATGGTGGTGGCGACCTGATGTTCTGGGTGGTGGCGCTGCTGGTCGCAACGGAGCCAGGTGGTCGGGTAGGATGGGAACTCACCACGACGACGTGCGCTGGAACGGATGGTATTTCCACAGCTCTGAAACAGGAGCGGTATACTGTGGCGTAACTACGGCCAAGCGCTTCACTCCCAAGGACATCCCCGCTGGCACAGTGGTTAAAGGCGTGTGGCAGATGCTGACCTTTACCTTTGATAAAGGCACAGGCAGGTTCTACAAGAACGGGGCGTTAATCGCGACCAAGGCGGGCATGCCAGCCCCCATACGCTGGCGCGGGTTTAATATGACGCATTGGTTCAACGGCGGCTTGGATGACGTCCGTCTGTACGATCGCGCTTTGGGCGATGCAGAGGTCGCCACGCTCTACAAGTCGGCCGGCGAAAAGACTCCAGCCAACCGCAGTCAGCGCAAGGCAAACTAAAGCGACCGCACCCTGCTTCCTGCACCTTTGCAGGCTACCGCGTGCACCGCACCCTGTTTCCTGCACCGTGATGCGGGGGGGGTGTGGGGCTAGGCTTATGCTCGTCATCCTGACGCAAACCACGCGGATCGGGGCGGGGTGAGGTTGCTCCTCCGTCACCTGGACAAAGGCGGGTGAGTCTTCAGGTAGTCCTGGTCCTCCCTGCTGAGCTTCTCCAGCTTGAGGGTGTGGACCTTGCCCTTGATCTTGAGCTTCACCCAGTCGTCCCCCTTGTCCTCAAGGGTTCCGGTCAGTTTCCTGCCGTCGGCACTGGTCCAGACCCGTGGCTTTTCTCCCTCCGGCTCAGGGTGCGTTGACTTAGCGCGTATTTGTTTGAACAACCAGTCCAAATTCTTTTTGTCACCGAAGGTCGGCCCCCAGACAAAGTGGTCGCGGCCCTTGTAGATGTGGAAATTCACATCGGCTCCGGCCGCCTTGAGGGCGTCGTGCATTACTTGTGACCCTTCGATCGGTACCCAAGGGTCTTTGTCGCCGTGGAAGATGCGAAACTTGATGCGGGCTATCTTCGGCGCCTGGCTGGCGTCGAAGCCGCCGCAGCAAGCGATACCAGCGGCGAATAAACCCGGCCGTCGACAAACCAAATCCCACATGCCCATCGATCCCATCGAAGCACCGGCCACGTAGACGCGGTCAGGGTCCACCACTTTTTCCTTGATCAGCCACTCGATGCACTCGACGAGCCGCTGCATTTGCTTGCTCGGTTTTTCCTTCATCTTGTATGGCACCGTGCCCCAACCGATGCCCGACCAATTCTCGTTCGCCTGTGGCATAAAATAATAGCAATCTTCGGTCATAGTCTGAAAGAAATTCCAGCCGCCATCTTTGCCACGATCCCATTTTCGAGTCGCGCTCCTCCCCCCAGCACCGTGAAGAAAAATCACAAGCGGATATCGCTTTCCCTTGTCCAACTTCTGCGGTTCAGTGAGCGCGTAAAGCAAGGTGCTGCCGTCCGTGGCTTTGAAGCTGCCGTTGTCGGCTTCCTTGAGTCGATTGAGGTCGGCCGCCCTAGCGTGGGTGACGCTTATGCATAAAGTCAGGAAGAAATAAAGGAAAGTGCGCATATGTCGATGTCCTCTGGGTGACTTGATTGTGTCAATTTGAACCGTACCCTTAGCGATACAAGTCTTGTCTTTACACAGAGAAAGCCGTTCGACTTTCTCGCCGAACGCGACGCCCGCTTCACCGAAGACCAGATTCGCGCCATGTCAGCGGATTACACCATTGGGCTCAACGAGGCCGGCAACGGGCAGATGAAGTTCAACCTCTTCGAGTCCAGCGACCTCGCCACCTTCGCACCCTTCACCGTGACTCCTGAATCCTTATCGGTGATCGATGGAAGCATTTGCTTCGAGTTCGCGCCTACCGACGATGCCGCCTTCTTCCGGTTCAGCGTCGAGTAGGCACCGCACCCTGGTTCCTGCACCGTGATGGGGTGAGTGGTGGAAAGGTGCGACCCTTTTGTAATGGCCTCAGCCTGAGGGGGTAGTCACTGTTCTCATGATGAGAACTACCCTCTATATGTCCGGCTTGCTCCCTCTCGCTCTGCTCATTGGGGGGTGTGGGGAGAAGGCCCCCGTTGCTGAG
>Ga0310120_10002606_pt1 | contig 13111 bp, 13 predicted proteins | sample CB27_AW_983_MG_FD_203506 | JGI IMG/M metagenome (GOLD analysis project Ga0310120, IMG submission 203506) | Marine microbial communities from Western Arctic Ocean, Canada - CB27_AW_983 | ecosystem: Environmental > Aquatic > Marine > Oceanic | place: Canada: Western Arctic Ocean | collected... | reverse complement strand
GATGCTCCTAGTGCTCTGACTCGTCTGGTGGACATGGGGGTTGAGCCGTATCTTGTTGCCTCGTCGTTGGAGGGTGTCCTGGCCCAGCGCTTGGTGCGTGTCCTTTGCCCCAATTGCAAGTCGGAGGACCACTCCGACAAAGCCGCGGCCTTGAAAGAGACATTCAACATTCCGCCTGGAGTGCCAATCTTTCAACCGGTGGGCTGTGCAGAATGCCGTAATACCGGTTTCCACGGCCGTCACGCTGTGTTTGAGATGATGTCACTCAACCAGAAATTACGGCAGCATATCCTTCAAAATTGTTCCAGCGGAGAGTTGAAGGAACTGGCCATCAAAGACGGGATGACAACACTCTCCGATGATGGATGGCGCTTGGTGCGTGAAGGCATCACAACCCCGGACGAAGTGCTGCGGGTCACGAAGAGTGAACACGTCAACCGCGATTAATTCCTATGCCTTATTTCCAGTACAAGGCGCTTAACAGCGGAGGGGTGGTTGACGCCGGCTCGATTCAAGCCAGCAACCGGCCGGACGCCTTTGACAAGATCAAGCAACTCGGCCTGCAGTTGGTCCATTTGGAGGAAACGGCAGAGGGAGGGGCGGGTCTTGCGAAGTCGGACGGGATTTCCCTGCCATGGAAGCAAAGGAGGATTTCCTTCAAAATGCTGGGGACTTTCACCCGTCTATTGTCCAGCCTATTAGCCGCCGGCGTTCCGCTCAGCAGGGCTCTGACCATTTTATACCGGGAAACCACCGATCCCGCAGCCAGTAAAAAATGGCGAGAGGTGCATGATCTGGTTATCGATGGGGTTTCCCTTTCGGATGCCATGTCGCGTTCGCCGGAAACATTTCCGACCGTTTACACCGCAATGGTGGAGGCCGGGGAAACGGGAGGATTTCTTGACCTGGTATTGGAGCAGATTGCCGAATTCCAGGCACGGGATAAGGAACTTCGAGGCAAAGTGATATCCGCGATGATTTACCCGGCTGTGCTGATGTTTTTAGCGATAGCCGTGCTCATATTCCTCATGGTTTTTTTCATTCCGAGATTCAAGACCTTGTTCGAGGGCTTCGACGCGGCACTGCCAATGCTCACCCAAGTCATCGTGGCGACCAGTGAGTTTTCCCAGCGTTATGGAATCTTCATTATCATTGGCATGGCGTTCTTGGTTTATTTGGCGCGAACCTGGGTAACATCAGAGAGAGGCCGGCGTATCTATGAACGCTGGCTACTCACGGCTCCGGTGATTGGCCCCCTGTCTTCCCAGTTTGCCATGGCCCGTTTTTCCAGGATGCTCGGCACGCTTATTCACGCGGGAGTTCCCTTGGTGAGCGGACTCAACGTGGCACAGCGCTCGATCGGCAACCAAATCCTAACCGATGCCATTGAAGACTCCATTGAACGCGTAAAAAAAGGGGAATCACTGGCGCGTAGTCTGGGGAATTGCAGTCTTTTGTTTTCTGGCGCCACGGTGGAGATGATTTCTGTTGCCGAGGAAAGCAGTCGACTTGACAAGGAACTGATCCGTCTGGCCGAGGTCACGGAAAAGGAACTGGACCAACAGCTCAAAACCGCGGTGGCCTTGATGGAACCGTTGATGTTGTTTTTTATTGCGGCTTTTATCGGGACAATTTTTGTTGGAATGGTGATCCCGATCTTCACCATTCAGGATTATATAAAATAATTGATAAATAATATGAAACTTGATATATCAAAGACAAGGCGGAATTCAGCAACACGCCAAAGGGGGTTTACTCTGGTGGAAATGTTGTTGGTCCTGGTGATTCTTGCGACGTTGGCTGCGGTGGTGGTTCCCAAGTTTGCCGGGCGCTCCAAGCAGGCCAAGGTCACTGCGGCGAAGAGCCAGATTTCAAACCTCGAGATTGCCATCGACTCTTTTGAGATCGACATGGGTTATTTCCCCAAGGCAGGAAACGATCTTAGGGATCTCGTTGAAGAGCCAAACAGCAACAATGTCCAGGACTGGCAGGGGCCGTACCTCAAGAAGGGGATACCCCCGGATCCATGGGGGAACGACTACGTCTACAATTTTCCCGGCAAGATGAATATCGGCAGCTATGATATTTCCTCGGGTGGGCCGGACATGAAGACCGGCACGGAAGATGACATTACCAGCTGGCAGACAGAGCGCAGGTGACGGTTGGCAGGGTGCATTCACCCTGTTGGAGTTGATTGTTGTCCTGATGTTGCTGACGGTTGTGTTCACCGTTTCAGCGCCATCGCTTGGTCAGTTTTTCAAATCGCGCTCCCTGGTTGAGGAGGCCCGACGGATGTTGGCCCTTACCGAGCATGCCCGAAGGGAAGCCATTTCCACAGGAGCCCCGATGCAATTGCTGTTCGACATGAGTCGAAACGTCCTCTACGTGCAACGTGAGGATGGTTATCAACCTGGGCAGTTTGGAAACCGAACGGTCCAAACCACGCGACCCTACTGGATCAGTGAAAAACATGAGATCATATTTGAAATAGGCGAGCCTATCGAACGCGATTTGTATGTAGTCACTTTTTTACCGGACGGATCCTTGCTGGAGACCAGTCCGACCTCTTGGCGTCTCCAAAACCGGGAGAATAGTGAAGAGTTTTATCGGGTCGCAAAACTTCAGGGCCAATTGCGTTATATATTGTTAAGAGATGATGATCCAAAAAATGAATATATCCAGATTCCGGCAACGGATGCGGTCGAGGGCGGGGTTTACCTTCGCTGAAGTGCTCGCCGCGCTGGTATTCATGGCCATCGTCATTCCGGTGGTCATGCAGGGGATTTCCATTGCCAACCGAGCCGGGGTTGGTGCTGAACGAAAAGAAATCGCGGTGCAGTTGGCTGCCAACATGCTCAACCAACTCAGTATCAGCAATCTTTGGCAAACCGCACAGGCGTCTGGGACATTTGAACAGGATTACCCCGGTTACGCATGGTCAATGCAGCAGCAGGCTTGGCCAGATGGTGACATGCAGCAACTGACCTTGGAGGTGACCTATCCGCTCCAGGGCAGGATATTTGCCGTCGAACTTTCCACCTTGGTGGATGACTCAGTCCAATAACTCATGTCCATTAAGCCGCATAAAATTCTTTTTAGAAAACGCCTGAACCAAACGGGGTTCACGTTGATGGAGGTGATGTTTGCGACGATGGCGTTTGCGTTGATCCTGCTTGTGATGCAGATGACATTCTCCGGTGTGCTCGGTCTGCGTAATCGAGCACAAAAACGCGTTGATCAACAAGCGATTTTGAGTCAGGCGATGACGATCATGAAGCGTGATCTTGAGAACATGATTGTCACCGGTGGATTGATGGCGGAGGGGCTTATTTGCACGGAAATGGGTTCGCCGGATATGCCCAATGATCAACTGGAGTTTTATTCCACGACTGGAGTCGTTTCAGACCAATTTCCATGGGGTGATGTGCAGAAGGTGGGGTACCTGCTGGGGGTGGATCCCATGCAGACGGTCACCACCAACCTTGGTCAGGCGCTGATGCGCTTGTCCCTCAACACCCTGCCGCTTGAGGCAAATGAGAAACCCCCGGTTGAAACCCTGATGCTGGATAATGTTCGTTCCATGCAGTTCGAGTTTTTTGATGGATTGCAATGGCTTCAAACATGGGACTCCAATGTTAACGAACCGGCTGTGCCGCTGGCAGTTCGGGCCATGGTGGAGGTTTTCACCAACAACCCCAACCCGACCGGCCGCCAAACCCGGATTTGGGAAATCCTGGTCCCGATTCTCACCATCAAGCCCCCAAACGAGGAGAGCGAGGAGGAGGAAGAGGATAGCTAAAAGGGAGATATGAAATTACCGAACAGAAAACACAGGAATTATGTTTCATCCCAATCCCGAGTGGGGGCGGTTTTGATCATTGTCCTGTGGATTGCGTTTGGGTTGGTGAGTGTCACCCTTTATTTCGGACAATCCATGTTTTTTGAATACAAGGGAGCCAATCAATCCATTGCAGGCGCCCAGGCGGAACAAGCAAACAACGGGGCTCTTCGATACTTTTTTTACACCCTGAACAACGCCCTGGAAGAGGAGGGGGATTTTCCGAGTGAGTTGATCATGCAAACCGAGCAAATCCAGATCGGACAGGCGACAGTCTGGATGCTGGGACGATCTGGTGAAACCGTCACTCTGACTGATCCGCACTTTGGAGTCATCGACGAGTGTGCCAAGATCAACATCAATACCGCGCCCTTTGAGGTGCTGGAGTTGCTCCCAACCATCACCCCGGAATTTGCTGCAGCCATTATTGACTGGCGAGATGAAGATGATGACGTGACCGAAAACGGTGCCGAGGCCACGATGTATTCGCTGCAGACCCTGCCGTATGGGTGTAAGAATGCGCCGTTTGAAACGGTGGAGGAACTCCGGTTGGTTTATGGCGCGACGGTGGAAATGCTTTATGGCGAAGACACCAACCAGAATGGAGTCCTTGACCCCAACGAAAATGATGGGATGCAGACGCCGCCTCTGGACAACCAGGACGGGACACTAAATTTCGGAATCCTGGAGCATGTCACCATTTACTCCAAAATTCCCACTGAAGAAGAGGAATCAGAGGGCGCGGATTCAGACAATAACAGTGGAGATCAACCTGGGAACAGGAACTCGCAGCAGGAACCAGGTGGGGGAGAGGAGGTGCCTTTCCAGGTAAACGTAAGCACCGCCAGCGCAATTGTTTTGGCTTGTTTGCCTGGAATGGATGAGGCCATAGCTCAGCAAATCGTATCGTATCGTCTGGCCAACCCGGATCCCACAGAAGGGTTGGAATGGGTAAGCGAAGCGGTGGATAGCGAGGATGTTCAGCAGGCTCTGCCCTATTTGACGGATAAAACCCAGCAATTTACCATTGATCTAGCTGCAATTGGTAGTAACGGAAACGGCTATCGACGCGTAAGATATGTGGTGGATGCCTCAGGAGAGGCGCCGGTCGTCCTTCACCGGCGTGACATGCAACGGTTTGGGTGGGCCTTGGGGCCAACTTTATTGGAGCAGATAAACACTCCAGAGCAGACGGTCCGATGACCTTGAAAAGAAAAAAAAGAAGCCAAGCGATCCTCCTGTACGTGGATGGGGATCAGGCCTTTGCCTGCTCCTACCGGAAGCGTGGGCGGGGAGCTGCTAAGCTCCGTGCGGAGGGACATTCCCGACTTGGCCAGGAGATAAATCAAATAGAGCCGGCGCGATTGGTCGATGACCTTGGGGGAGTGTTTCGTCAACTCTCATCGGCGACCAAGGACTGCATTGTGGTTTTGCCGGCACATTTGGCGCCTTCTATCATTCTGACAGTGCCGGACATTAGCCCCGAGGATCGGAAGGGGTTTATTCAAATACAGGCCGAGCAGCAGTTGCCGTTGCCGTTGAGCGAGATGCATTTGGCGACACATGAGTTTCAAATCGGCAACCAAAACCATGCATTGGTGGTGGGTCTGCGAAAGAATACCGTCTCCAAACTCAAGGAAGCCGTGATCGCCAATGGATTTCAGGTGGCGAGTATTACGGTGGACATTGCTGGGGTTGTGGATCATGCCGTTGACGGCAACGATTCGCTTGCGGATAGCTGCCAGTTGATTCAGGGACAATCGAGTCTGACTATGGTCACCCATGCAGAAGGTGGGCCGACAGGTCTCCGCCACTTTCACTTGACCAACGGAGGGATCGATGCCGCCACTCTTGAGAGGGAATTGCGTATTACCCTTGGTCAATTCCCACAGTCTTCACAGCGCCAGTTGACCACGCTACGCACGGCAAAACTTCCAGGGGTCAGTTCAGAGCAGCACGTTCCGATTTCTGAACACCGATCCATCGCTGGTTTGAACGTGGTAAATGGTGCTGAAACCTCCGACTTGTTTGTACTCATTGCCTCATCGTTTTTCCTGAAGGGTGCCTCGCCTCTTGAGTTTCTGCCTTCCAGAACTTCACGCTTGGGCAAGATGTATGGTCAGTTCAACTCCCGGCGTAACCTGTGGGTGGGGTCGATGAGTGTTGTGGCCCTTATTGCCATTGCTTTTCTTTATCAGATTAACAGTCTGAACGGATTGCAGAAGCAGTGGAATGACTTGAATCCGGATACCGGGTTGAGCATGAGGGGCAATGTTGCAGCCGTTGAAACAGTCCAAGGGAAAATCCACGAATTTAGACCGTGGTTTGATTCGTCCGTTCCGAGCCTGACCACGGCGAGGGCAATCACCCTTGCATTTCCTGAAACGGGAGAAATCTGGTTGAAACAATTGAACATCAGAGATGATTCCAAGGTTCTGGCTAAAGGATCTTCAAGGGATCAAAACAGTCTATTGGCTACATGGGACAAACTTCTAAGTACATCTGGCATCTCCAACTTGGAATTGAAATCCCAACAAGGATCAGACCCAATTTTCTTTTCCTTTGAGTTCAACTGGAATCCAGCAAGCATCTCGACTCCGATTCAATAATGCGAAACAAAAGAGAAAAACAGTTGCTCACTGTTGCACTCCTAGCGGTGGCAATCCTTGCAGGAGATCGATTGGTGTTGAGGCCGTTGGTTAACAGTTGGCAGACACGTGCTGCAAAAATTATTGAATTGAAGCGGAATGTAGCCCATGGCGAAGACTTGCTACCTCGGAAAAAGTCATATGCGAAAAAATGGGAACAGTATTGGGGGAGTAACCTGAATAGCACTAATTCCATTGCCGAGGATGACGTATTGCGAGCCATTGCGAACTGGGAGGGCGATTCAGGGATTTCGCGTACGTCGATGAAGCCGCAGTGGCAGAATCATGAGTATGAGTTTCTTGGCAAGGAGATTGCGGAAAACAAAACCTACAGTTACAGGACATACGATGTTCGATTGGTGGCAGAGGGGACGATGCAGGAAGCGGTCGAATTTGTTCATGCCATTGAATCTTGTGAACTTCCCTTGAAAATTGAACAACTCGAATTGGCCTCACGTGAAAAGACCGGCAAATTAATCAGTGTGAGCGTCCGTTTTACAGGCCTCCAGCTTGGAGAGGCCTTGCAATGAAGCACATTAAAAACAAGAAGCACTTTCCGAAGGTGGGATTTAAAGTTCTTCTATGGATTGGCCTGCTTTACGCATCGCTTGGTCAAGTGCCAGAAACAGATGCCAAGCCCTCAGAAACAGATGCCAAGCCCTCAGAAACAGATGCCAAGCCCTCAGAAACAGATGCCAAGCCCTCAGAAACAGATGCCAAGCCCTCAGAAGCAGATGCCAAGCCCTCAGAAACAGCTGAATCTGCAGAATTAGAGCAGGAGAAAATTGAGGTAACAAAGCCGGTTCCAGGTTCACTTCAAGATTTTGACATTCTGCATATGAACAATATTTTTGACCCAAACAGGAAGCCTTATCGCCCACCCAGAAAACGCCAAGACCCCAAGCCCGAACCTCAAATTGATGCATTCACCGTTATTGGTCTTATGGCCTACGCTGACCGGCAAATTGCTGTCTTGTCCGGTTCCTCATCGGAATATAGTGGGGCATTCAAGCTGAATGATCAGATCGATAACCTGAAGCTGATTTCCCTAAGTGATAAAGCAGTCTCGTTTGCAGAAGGAGAAGCCACCTTTAGCGTGGATATTGGAACCAGTTTGAGGCGCACGGATGGGGGTGCCTGGAAAGAATCCAGCGAGCGAGTAGGCACGGCCTCAAAGAGCGGTTCGTCACGGAGCCAATATTCCAGCCGTGGAACAACTCGCCGTGATGAAAATAAGGATTCAGTAAAAGACTCTGAAGGCGAAGAGGACGAATCGGACGGCTCAACGGATTCCGCGGCGGAACTTCTGCGCAAAATGATCGAGCGTCGCCGCCAAGAGGTAGAAGAATAACAATACTTTACGCATAATGAAAACAAACACGGAAAACCGAATAAACCCAATTGGATTGAAGTGGATCATGTCACTTGGCCTGATGGGTGCCATCACCCTGTTTGCGCAAGAGCGGGAAAACAACATCCCGGCCAACCCGCAAACAGTCAAACCAAGTACTTCAGCAATCGCTGAGGATCCGCAACTCATGCTGAATTTTCAGGATGTGCCACTTCAATCTGTATTGGAGTACATGAGTGAAGCTGCCGGGTTCATCATCCTCGGAGACACTAAAGTGCGCGGCGACGTCACTATTCTCTCCAAGCAACCGTTGAATCGCGAGGAAGCAGTCGATCTTCTGGACACAATCCTGAATGAAAAGGGGTACACCGCCATTCGCCGTGGACGCATCCTGAAGATTGTCGAAAAAAATAAGGCCATGATTGAAGACATACCGGTAAAGTCAGGATCCGATCCGGCGGATATCCCCAAGAAGGACGTGATGGTCACACAGATCATCCCGATTCGATTCGGCAATGCAGCACAACTGATCGAAAACATCAGCGAGTTACTGCCGGACTATGCCACCATCTCTGCGAATGATGGTAGCAACGCAATCATCCTGACCGATACCCAGACAAATATTCGCCGGATAGCCGAAATTGTCAGTGCACTGGATACTTCCATCTCCAGCATTTCTGAAATCAGGGTTTTTCCACTTGTCTATGCCGATGCGAAGCAGCTAGCCGACGTTGTCAAGGGGTTGTTTGAGAGCAGTTCATCCGGATCGAGCAGGTCATCGAGCAGTCGCGGTTCCAGCAGTTCCGGTATCGCCGAGATGATGCGGGCAAGATTTGGGGGCGGAAGTAGCAGCAGTCGAGATAGTGGGAGTAGGGGTGGTCGTTCCTCCCGCAGCGGCGGCAGCGGCAGCAGCGCCGCGCTGGCAGCGGCGTCCCGCGTGGTCGCCATCTCGGAAGAGCGCACCAACTCCCTCGTAGTCAGCGCTCCCAGTGATCTCATCCCGACCATAGAACAATTGGTCAAGGAGATGGATCGCAACATCGAGGATGTCACTGAAATTGAGGTATTCAAATTGAAGAATGCCGATGCCTACGAAATGGCGGATGTACTCACCGACCTCTTTTCGGACGAGGACGAAATTGAGAGTTCTCGCGGAGGATACCGTTTTGGCTCGTATGGACGATCCAGTTCCAGTTCCAGCAGGTCTCGGAGTAGCAGTAGCGGAAATTCAAGTGAAAGGATGCTTCAGCAAAAAAAAGTGGTGGCCGTGGCTGATCCCCGGACCAACTCGGTCATCGTCAGCGCCACCGCCGAGTTGATGGCCCAGATCACACTAATGGTTGAGCGGCTTGATGACAACAAAGCCAAGCAACAGAAGGTGTACACTTATTCCCTGCAAAATGCGGACGTTGAGGGAGTGTCTGCAATCCTCCGCAACATGTTCGAGCAGCAGAACGGTAATTTCAATTCCACGAGAAACCGCAGCAGCAGCGACCAGCAAAACCCGCTGGATAACAGGAGAGTATCAGACCCACAGGGCTCCGGTGGCTTTAGTAGCCAGAGGTGATAGGGCAGATAAACTTGAATCATTTTTACCGTTATTAAAAAAGGAAAACCAACAATGAACCGTAATCAAACCTTCCGCCATCTCTTGGGGGCGCTGCTCGTCCTGGCCCTTGGATTCGGATGCCTGCTTCCGGACGCCTTGGCACAATTTACCGGACGGTCCTCCAGTCGAACAGGCAGCAACAGTGCAGGTGGAACGAGTTCGCGCCAGTATTTCAACAATACCATGCTCGGCGATGCGCTCATCGAGTTCGATGTTGAGACTCGATCGATAATCGTCATCGCCGACGAGGAAACCAACCTGCAGATTGAAGGTCTGATCAAGGAGTTAGACAAGCCGAAATCCCAGGTGTTGATCAAGGTCGCCTTCGTCGAATTGACTCATAACGACAATAGTGATATAGGCATTGATGCCATTTTCAATGGCTCGATCGGTGGAGGAGAAGGGAACGCGCTCACGGCCGGAACCGCATTTGACCTAGGCGGGTCAGGAGGCTTGGTGCAACTCAACTACGATGATGTCAGTGTTTCGATGAATGCCTATGCCCAGGAAGGCCGACTTGAGATTCTTTCCCGTCCGTCAATCCTTACACGGAATAATCGTGAGGCGCTCATCTCCGTCGGCAGTCTGGTGCCATTCGCGCAAAGCGGCAATGTTAACTCCGTAACTGGCATCGCGACTCCCCAGTACGAGTATGAACCCATCGGCATCAGTCTCCGCGTCACGCCGTACATCACCCCGCATGGCTTGGTTGAACTGTCCCTTTTCCCGGAAATCTCCGAAACAACCGATGAAAAAATCACCGTTGCCGACGGGCTTGAATTGCCCGTTTTTGCCACACGCTCCGCCCAGACGGTGGTGGTCACGCCCAACGGCAAAACCGTGATCATAGGTGGTCTCATGCAGGACAACACGGTCGAGTCCGAGCGCAAGGTGCCCTTCCTCGGCGATATCCCCATCCTCGGCTCACTGTTCAGGCGCACGGTCAAGAAAGACACCAAAACCGAGTTGCTCATTTTCCTGACACCTTTCATTGTGCAAAACCCCCACGACCTTGTTTCCCTTACCGAGCAGGAGCGCTCCAGTTCTACCGTCAAAGCCGGCACCGAAAGTGGCAAGCGTTTGGACGACTTCCTGAACACGGACACAGAGGGGAAATTCAATGAAGCATCGCCGATCCAGCCTCGGGATACAGAACCCGAAAAATAGGCGGCAGACCTTGTCCGGCCTGATTATTAGCAAAAGGTCAGGATTGAAGAAACTTTCGCGCAACGCCCTGAGAACCAGTTGATTATCGAGATTCTGACACGGTGTAAGGCGCTGCTTTAAGTCCAGTATCGCACACCAGCTTTCTACTCTTCCCCTTTGTTTTGAATTCTGGTTTGAGTTGTCGAAAAAAATCTATCACTCCCGCCAATGTGAACGGCTTTTTGCCGGTCTTTTTTGCAGGCCAGAATGAACTTCTTTTGGTTCTACATGGAATGACAGACCGTCACATGGATTTCTCTTAATCCAGTCTCGCTTTGGGATTCATGCACCAGTTGAAAAACATGTTAAATTGCGTGAACCCATGAAACTAAGCCCCGAGAAAGTTGACACTATTTGACACTGCCTCCGGTGATAGGATGGGAAAATTGAAGAAGGGCTGAAAATGCAACCGCCCAAAACCCCTGCAAATAGGGACTAAATGGGAATGGTTGTCCCGCTAGGATTTGAACCTAAACTAACGGTGTCAAAGACCGCTGTGCTACCATTACACCACGGGACAGTAGCGGGTATTTTGTAAAGTCGAACCGGCCGTTTTGCGAGTCTTTTTTGTTTCGAGGCACGGCGTTTTCTTTTTTCACCACGAACGGCTCGAAGGACACGAAGTTCTTTTATCCGTTGTCCCGAAGCGACAAAATGCGATAGCCTGGGGCAACGCGCCGGGAACCGACAAGCAAAACAATCCAGCCCTTTGTTGTTTAAATTGGGCTATCTTTCCCATTGCTCCCCTTTCAGGACTGGGCTCATTTAGATCGCAGAACCCCGAATCGGATGCCGCGCGTGCTGACCCGCAGGGCGGAGAAGCCAAGCTGCCGCATGGCCTGCTCGTAAATCAGGCTGCCGAACAGGGCGACGTCGGCGCGCTTGGGGGGCAGGCCGGTGATTTCCCGGCGCCTGGCCAAGGTCAACCCCCACAGCCGCTCGCGCCAAGCCGTTACCCGATCAAGAGGCAACACTACAGCCTCCATCCGCTCCCGGTCGTAAGCGTCGTCGGCCAGTTCCATCTTGGCGAGGATGCCGGCCATGCCGCCTGAGCCGATCATTGCAAACTGCTGCGCTTGGCCAGGCGCGTTAAGTTGCCCGCGCAAGCCCGGCAGCGATGTTTCGCTCAAGGCTTGGTCGATCGATTTGCAGACGGTTTCCAGTTCACCTCCCGCCGGCGGATCGGAAACGGCGTGACGCTCCATCAAACGCACCGAGCCAAGCGGGATGCTCGTGTGAAAACGCATCCCACCCGCGTCGCCGACGATGAACTCAGTGCTGCCGCCGCCGATGTCGATCACGAGCGTCGGCGACTTGGCCAAGCGCGGACAGCCCATGACGCCGGCGAACACGAGCCGCGCCTCGTTGTCGCCGCTGAGCACGTCCACCGCCTGACCAAGCGCGTCGAGCAACTCAGTCGGGTTGCTCGAGTCGCGTACGGCGCTGGTGGCGATGATTCGCGTGTCGCTGCAGTCGTTCGCCTTGGCCAAGGCGAGCAGCTCGTTCACCGCGGCGACGGTGGCCTGGATCGGTTCGGCCTGGAGTTTGCCGCCGGAGTAGAGGCCGCGGCCAAGTCGGGTTTGGCGGCTGGTTTCGAGATGCGGCGAAATCTCGTCGCCGCACAGGTCGGCGATAAGCAGTTTCACCGAGTTGGTACCGATGTCGATGACGCCGCGCCGCATGGGATGCTCAAGTGTGGTCGTGGGCGAGGATGGCGGCACCGGTAATGCCGGCGGCATCGCCGAGGGTGGTGGCCATGATGCGCACCTGCCGTGCGCCGGGCATGATGCGGCCCAGCGCGGCGTCGCGGATTTTCGGCAACATGACGGTGTGCAACTGCTCGATGAGTCCGCCGCCAAGCGCGACCACTTCCGGGTTGAGCAGGTTGCAGAGGTTGGCGATGGCGAGGCCGGTGTAAAAACAGGTCTCGTCGAGCACGGCCGTGGCCAGTTTGTCGCCGGCCTCGACGGCGCGCCGGAGTTTGCCGCTGCGAATCCGGGTCACGGAAGGATCGTCGGCCTCCATCAATTGAGTGAGTTCGCCGCCGTCGTTCACGGCCGACTTAACCCTGTTAAAAATCGCCGTACGGCTGGCGAGCGCCTCAAAACATCCGCTCGTGCCGCAACCGCAAACCGGCCCGTCCGGGTCGAGCACCATGTGCCCCACCTCGCCGGCCGCCCGGGTGGCGCCGGTCAGGAACACGCCGTTGGTGATGATGCCCGCGCCGATGCCAGTGCCGAGAAAAATGCTGACCATGTCGTTGGGCTTGGCCTCGAGCTCGAGCCGGTGAATGCCGGTCGCGGCCACGTTGCAGTCGTTGCCGAGCCAGACGGGGCAGCCAAGTTGCTCCTCGAGGTCGGCCTTGAGCGCGACGTCACGCCAATCGAGGTTCGGGGCGAACAACACGTGCGACTCGTCGCTGCTGATCGAGCCGGGCGCGCCGATGCCCACACCGCTGG
>Ga0310120_10002605_pt1 | contig 13112 bp, 7 predicted proteins | sample CB27_AW_983_MG_FD_203506 | JGI IMG/M metagenome (GOLD analysis project Ga0310120, IMG submission 203506) | Marine microbial communities from Western Arctic Ocean, Canada - CB27_AW_983 | ecosystem: Environmental > Aquatic > Marine > Oceanic | place: Canada: Western Arctic Ocean | collected... | reverse complement strand
CCAATGAATCATCACAGACATTTTCCGAGCACATCGGTAGAACCTCAAAGAAGGCTCAGCGCGATGCGATTCCCGTAAAATGCCAATTCACGGGGAACTCTGGACAAGCAAGAAATCCACAGAATTCCGTGCGTTTTTAAAACGCCTGCAGCTTTCCAGAGCGGTTGATACAACCGAGTAGTTGGCAGCAAAGTGCACGCATGGCTTTCTCAAAATCAAAAAGATTCCCGAAAAACCAGCACGACAAGAAAAACGCTTGTTGCTCTTCGAGAAAGCGTTTCTCGCTTACCTCTTGCCACAAAGAACGACTTCCGTTTGAAAGCACCCTTGTTGCTCTTTCAATCTACACGATCAATTTAGACTTGTCAAGGTAGCGGCAGCGCAAGTCCTGGTTGCCCTAATAAACCATACAATCCTACGTTCTTTGCATCGCCGGGCTGTGATTCATGAGAGCAGTCCACTGACGGTGCCCGAAGATGTTTGCAACTGCCTCGCCATTGCTTCCGACGATTGCTTCATTTTCGGTAGAGAATTTTTGCAGTGCAGGAAGATTAATCATCTTTGTCGTACCCGGGGACGTGACGGCGGGACTCGATACGCACCGCTCGGAGGTTTAATCGCGCCTGCATATGCCTCCGCTCAAGCAGTACACCGAGTTCATTTGTCGCCCTGGTTAAGTTGACAAGCTCATCTTGCCGTCTTACAAGATCGGCGGAGTATTCACTGAATTCCTTGCGATAAATTGCCAATTCAACAAATTGGTTTCTAAAAAATTTCGATCCGCCAACGGTCGATGACTCGGCGAGCTTCCTCCAGGCTTAGAAACAACTCTCGGTGGAGCAGCTCATCTCGTAGCTTTCCGTGGAACGACTCCGTATAACCATTCTCCCTAGGGCTGCCTTGCGCGATCAACAGCGTCCCGACGCCCGCCTCAGCCCGAGCGGTTTGCGGCGCCAGCTGCCCAAAGAATAATCCAAGGTGGCAAATGTATGGTGACGTTTATGCCACCACGGAGTTTACTTCCGTGGAGCGATGTACAACACCAGAACATTGATCCACCGAGACGAACTTGAGAGGATGGGGCGGTAACACGCAGGAAACGGCAGAGCCTTGTCAATTTTCACCGGCCGAGCTGGTGGATTAGCTTGGATCAAGGTCATACCCGATTACGAGTTTGGGCGGATGGTCCTGCCGGTCGCCATCACCCCACCAATGGAAGTTGGCGTCACCGGGAATGTTCTTGAGGAGCAGTCCGTGATTGGCTTCTGGCCGCTCAAGCCATTCCTGGACGACCGAGGCATCGAGCAAAAATGGGTGTTGCCGACGTCACCGACTTTCTCGCGGCAGACGGGCGTATCGTCGACATACCCTGGATCGCTGCCACCGCGCCCCCAGTTGTTCCACCAGGTCTTTCCGTCCGTCCAGGGCTGCAACACCGGGTAACCCTGCACGATTTGCCTTCCGCCCGCTGCCTCTTTGGACGTGTGAATCACCAGGACGGCCCGTCGCACGGTGGCCCCGGCAGGAAGCCGGCCCTCGATCAGTTGGCGGGCATAGCGATCCGTCTCGTCGTTCCCATAGATAAAGATGCCGTCCTCGCCGGGCCGTTGTTCCCCTTGTTTCCCCACTGCCCCGTGTTCATCTGCTCATTCGATTGCCCATCGTAGTCGTCTTTTCCGTTTTGCAACGTCAGGACATGCTGCCAGCCGAGTTGATCGACTCCGATGATGGGTGTGCCCATGGCAACGGTTGGCATTCCGGCACCTGGTTGCGCGGTGGGAAGAGTGGGTGACTCCGCGGACCGGCTTTCATAGAGGAGCCGCCCATCGCGCATGAGCCGCCAGGTGCCCGGCCGCATCGTGACCGTCGGCCAACCGGTCTTCTCGTCCCGTGTCTCGGTTCGCACATCTTCATCCAACCAGTCGGGCAAAACGGCCAGCACCGCTTCGTTGTAACCGTTCTGGACCAGCAACGTCCCCTCCGGGTGGTGCGTCATTTTAATGTGCGGCTGGCTGCTGACGGGCCAGAGCACGTCCCGGCCTTCGACCGACCGCACCACCGCCGGGACGGTCGCCAGGAAGAAGTAGACCGACTGGCATTTCGAAATCGCAACGTCCGGCGACGTCAGGTGCAGATCGTCCCAGACCGCGCCGCCGTACGACGAAAAATTCGTTTCCGCCTCTTCGAACTTGTATCCCACTTGGTAGGAACCGTCCGCGTTTGGTAGGTGCGGCTCGGTTCCCTGCGGGGTGACCAGGCCCGCCCAAGGTCCTTTCGTAATGTCCACTCTCCAGATTGCGTACGGCTTCCGATCGATGACCGGGCGGAGTTCCACCGACAGGCCGGCGGTATGGTCCTCGGTGACATGGTTGTACGCGGCCAGGTAGACCGTCCCGGGAAGGGTCATCACGCTGGTTTCCAGCGGACTGCCCGGAGTCTCCCAGGGGACCGGGCGCAGCGGCACCGGCGCCATGCTCGCCTCCCGCAGGTACCACCGCAGCCGGATCAACTCCTTGGGGGCCCAGCTCTGGGCCGTGGCCACCCCCACCCGGTTCCACGTACTGGGCACAAAGTAATAGAGGAGGCACTGATGAATGAACTCGTCACACATCATGTCGAGGGCGACCACCGTGTTGCGCCGGAACTCATGCAGCTTGTAAAGTTGCAGCCGGTCCGCCCAGTAGCGCCACTTGATCTGCGTGTCGGTGTCCCAACTGCCTCCCTCGATATAGTCGAAATCTGCCCAGGGCCCGGGCCATCTTCTGCAGCGCCAGCTGGCAGGATTCGTAGCTTTGAAAGATCATCTTCCCATCCGGCATCTTCTCCACCACGGCACCCGGCACGGCCCAGTCCTCGTAGAGCGAAACGCCTTCCTCTTGCAGTTCCAGGTATTTATCCGTCATCTGTGCAAAATAGTGCGTCCAGATCGGGGTATAGTTATTCACGCCGACGCCCCCGCGGTTGGGGACCGCCCGGAAGGCAAACTCGGGATGCGTCTGAATGGTATCGGTATGGGGGTAGTAGCCGCCGCGCTCGTAGTTGAAGAACTTGAACCGGGACCACCGCTGTTGCAGCTTTCGCACGAACCGGAAGTACTCGTCCATGGGGACTTTCATCATGTCCTCGGTGCGCGCACTTATCCCCGGCGCGTACCACATGTGGTCTGCCAGCAAATCACCCATGGTGTACATGGTTTCCGCCAGGCCACAGGTGACCCAGGCGCGCGGGTCAAGGTCGAGGACTTCGAACATCGCGTTCACGGTGTCGAGGCGCTGGTTCCACAGTAGTTCACCGTTGGGTCCTCTGAAATGAATCGGTTCATTCTCCCAACGCTTGTTCAGGCCGGAAGCATGGAATTTCCGATCGCCCTCGATCAACTCGAGGTAGCCGTCTTGATAATCGGTTAGTGCGTGCGCCCACAGGAAACTGGTGTCAAAAGCCAGGTCGATGCGCTTCGCGAGACTTCTCTCCGGCGCGAAGGCGGGGGAGAAGTGGCGTTTGTGGTAATTGGCGTGCCACATCAAGTGCGTTCCGCGGGTCACAGAATAGAGCCAGCTCTTGGTTTGCACGCCTTTCACGGGCCCGAGTTGAAGCCAGTTTCCGCGGGGAAGTTGCCAGCCCTCCCGGGTGACTATGGATTCGATCCGGCCCGTGTTCGGAAACTCATCTGCCGGTACGCTCATGTACTCCGGGACACCGTTGATCGTGAGTTGCACTTCTCCATAGGTAAAATCGATATCCGGCCGGGTCACGGTACAGAGCCCGCTCTGCATATTGCGCCCGTTGACAAAGTAGCTCTCAGGAATGGCCGCGGTAGGAAAGATGGTATAACGACCGGCGGTGTGGCCGACGTACTGGTAGTAGTACCCGCCGTCGCAGGCCTCGCCCGAAAGGACGGTCACCGAAACAATGGTGAGGATTTTTGTCATGGGAGAATCGATCTCGACCCTCTTGATGACTTCGTGGTGGGCCGCGTCGAGTTGATAAATCTTGCGGACGGCGATACCCGACCGACGGTTCACGCATTCCACCAGGATGTGCGGCGCGTCTGTGTCGGTCCGGTCCTCGAAGCGGGTGACTTCATCGTCCAGCTCGGAACTGGAAACACCATCGAGGACCACGTACTGGTCGATGCTGCGAGCCTCTGCCCCCTCGAACAGTGCGGGAAACCGCAGGGATTTCAAGTAGCCGTGCTGGCGATCGATCAGGATCTCAAGCCGTCCGTCAACATCAGCGCAGGTCGGACGTTCCGAGGGATCCGGTGCCGGGGGAACAACCACTCTCGGCCCTCGGTTCTGAAACACCCGCAGCGGTGCCCTCGGTTCCCCGATTCGTCTGCCCCCGCCGACGTCCACCCCCTGGGCGAAGACCTAGGTCCCACACCCCAGTCCCAGACACAGCCACAACGCCCCAAGCTTGAAAATTGGCCTCATAGTTCACTCCTGGGTTGATTGCCCTGCACAGTATGTAACAAGGGGGTGAAAGTGACCACCCCTCCGTCTTTGTACCAGGGTGAGTGAGAGAATCGATCTGGGTTGAAGACCTGAAAAGGATTCTTTCCGATGAGTTAGAAACGTCATCGTGTGGACCAGATTATTTCCAAGTTGTGTCGAGGCGATGTGGTTCTTGGCAAGGCCATGACAATTCCTGAGATCTGCAAACAGCTATAGATCACCAAGCAGACTTATTACTGCCGGCGGCTTATCGGTAACAAGGATGCTGTGGCCAAGGGACCCTACTACCACCATAGAGCCCGCTGCAGGCTGGAGCGCGCGCTAAAAGTCAGGGTATTGCTGCTGCAGTTCGTGTTGCAGCAGTAGCCAACGGCCAGCACTAAAAGAAGCAGGCCCGCGCAGCAAAACCTGTACGTTGCTGTTGTTTTCTGGTACGAATTGGCTACCAGAAAATCCTACTGGGGAGATAGAGATTTCCGAAGTAGCTTTTCATCTCTCGTCCTCGTAGTGGTAGGCGATGCTCAACTGTTCGGAGCGGTCCGCAGGAAGTCACGGCCTGGATCGTTCCAAAAGCCGCCCGGATTGCCCCGTGACGTGGCCAAATGGAAGAAAAGGAAGTCGAAAACGGGTCCATCCGGTACGTGAGGTGTCTGTATTGGGATTGGAATCGCTATCATTACAAAGTGGTCGCCAGCTATATCTTGTCTCTCCAGGACGTCTTAAAGCGAGCCCATTAACAAACCCCTGGAACTTCCCAACCCAAACTTTGTCTTAAACTTTGTCCCATTCCCGCTGAAAAGGACCGGGTGATGCGGTATCATTTTACTAGCGGGCGTCACCAGGTCCTCTCCCTTCCCAAACTTAGTCATTAACTTAATCACAAATTGGTCCCGAATGTTGGGATTTCCGGTTCCACCGGGGACAACACTCAATGCTCACTTGACCAGGAACAACACGATGACATCTCATAGAATTAAGACCTTACTTACCGCAATCGCGATCAGCTTTTCTGCATGCATCGGCACTGCCCAGGCGGCCGACGGCGTCCTGGACCTGCTGCCGAACCCGGGGTTCGAAGAGTGGCAGGACGGCAAGCCCGTGGGCTGGACCATTACCTACGGCAAGGCGATGCCGGAGAATCTTCATCGGTTCGGGGGCAAGCGAGCGCTCAACCTGCACTCCGATCGCATGGACCAAAATCCGCACAAACTGCCCATGAGACAATGGCCCTACTGCCAGCTCGAATCCGATAAGTTCGCCCTCGAGCCGAACAGCCAGTACATCTTGCGCGCCTGGCTCAACCTTCAGGGCGCGTCTGTTGGCGATTATCGCTTCTACGTCGAAGGCACAGACGGCGTGGAGGTGGGCAGGTACAGCACAGGCTGGTCCAAGTCCCACGCCTGGCTACAGATCACCACCACGCTGCGTACGCGGTCAGCCACCGCATATAAGATGGTTTTGGGCGGCACCTCGGGTCATGGCAGGCCCACCTTGGTAGATGACATCACCATTGAGAAGGTCGGCGGCTTATCGGGCGGCGCCAGCAAGGTCGATAAGGCGCGAGGCTTTTCACTGTTTTCCCGGTCGGTGATGAAGTCACTCGATATCAATACCACGCTTCCTTCACCGGCAGAGATGGTGGATACCCTGCGCATGCGGATGGCGCGTGACGAGTACGAGCCCGCGTTGCTAGGGATGCACGCCCTTAGAAGCATGACTGGCGTGGATGTCCGGGTTGCCGGCCACTTGACCGGACCCGATAACGCGCGCATCGATAAAAAAGACGTGGTGATTCGCCGCCTCCAGTACGAGATGTTGCCGCTCACCCGCCCCAGAAACGTCAGAATCAATGAAATGCTGGCATGGTGGGCCACGGTAAAGACAGAGAAGACCACTGCCGCGGGAACCTATCGCGGGAACCTCGAGGTCATCGTGGAGAAACAAGTGCTACACACGTTGCCGCTCGAAGTGGAAGTGTTGGATGTGACGCTGCCGCCTTCGGACATCGCCTTCTGGGCGTACCATCATGAACACTACATCCGTGAGGAATTCCTCACGGAGAAGTTGCGAAAGGCATACTATGCGGACATGTACGCACACGGGATGAACACCGTCTCTTTGTACAACAACGCCGACGTGGACGGCAGCGCCAATGTGGACTGGGCCCACAACACTGCGGAGAAAGAAAGGCCCTTCCACTACAAGTACGGGCTCGACACCATCGTGCCGATGATCCTGGAAAGCGGATTGTGCTCTGCGGGGCAGCCCCTGTTCTTCTTGCCGAGTCGGGACGATGTGGGCGACAAGCCCGGATACGGCTGGGGCGGCGTCCCCAAAGAGGCCCTCAAGGTTATCCTCGACGGTTGGAACAAACGTAATTGGCCTGAGCTCGTGTTGTACTGCGGCGATGAGCCGGGTTCGAACACAGGACTCGTGCCCCGTCTGAAAATGGTCAAAGAATGGGTGCCTTCCATCAAGCTCACCACCGCCGGCTTGGAGCCCGATGCGCTTGGGCAGTATTACGATGTCTGGATTCTCGGCGAGGCCGGTGTCGATCGTAAAGCCGAAAGTAAAGCCAAGGAGTTGGGAGCAGAGCTGTGGGCATATAATTGTACGGCACCCAATACCAACATGCCGTTCTCGCGCGCGTTCTATGGTTTCTGGGCGTATAAGACCGGGGTCAAAGGCGTCGCCGAGTGGGCTTACTATGACCTGACGAACTGGACTGCGGATAATCTTGGAGATACGTATGGTAGTCCTGCTTCTCGGCATTCCCGTGTTGCGGTCTCTCCGAATGGCCCGGTGCCTACCATCTCCTGGGAGGCCACCCGTGAAGGGGTCGACGACTATCGCCACGCCCAGATGCTGCGCGACCTCTGCAAGACGGCCGAGGTACAACATAAGAAGATCGCGGCCTTGGCCGAGGGACTTCTCAGCGAGAAGGACCGCAAAGCGATCATCGACAGAGAAGACGAGCAGTTCCGCCGGCACAACCCCAAGAAGACGTACGTTTGGTGGAAAGCGACCACACCCAAACAGGCGCTGGCCGAGAAGATCTTCCTGGCCTCCCGTAAGGCGGAGAAGGAACTTGAGAAAGCTGCGGGCGGTTTGAAACTCATGATTGAGCCCATACCCTTCGACGGCATGATCACACGCACCGGGATCAATTATCACATGCAGAAGTGGTCGCGCTGGACCCCGCCGCTGGGCCCCGAGGGTACAGGCGAGGATCCCATGCTGATCACTGAGAACAAGCGCAAGGTCATCCTCAGTTATATCATCGCACTGCAGACCTCAACGAAGGCAACCGATAACGTGCTGCAGGAAGCCGGTCAATGACGCCAGCCAGTACATCCGGATGGATGCGCCGTCACCACCCCAGCCCCGGCGGTGGGCGGCGGAGATTGGCATCTCTCTCGCGAGACCCTACTACCACCCTAGAGCCCGCTGCAGGCTGGAGCGCGCACAGAAAATCAGGGGATTACTGCGGCAGCCAGGCAGCCAACGGCAGCAGGCCAGACGGTTCAGTCCCCTGATTCATCCCGCGCCGCCGCCACTGCCCGTCACGTCCAAGGGGGAGCCGAGCGGGGAATTTACGTGCCGATTCAAGGAGCTTATACTTCGAACCTGTGTTCAACAATGTATGTTGGCCCGCCGAGACCAGGGCTATTAACATCTTTGAATCGTGTCGTAGGCGGGAGAAGTTCTTCTTTTCGAGGGAGCTATCTGGATGGTAAAGACGATTCTTGGCATCGGCGCTCATTACGACGACTGCGTGTTCGGCATTCCCGGCATCCTGTTGAAGGCGATCCGCAAGAATCACCGTGTCGTGATTCTTACGTTGATCGGTGACTATACCAATTGGAGTCCTGTTCGCGGGCGCGAGAAAAAATTGGTACGTGGAACGGTTGAACTGTGCAGAGAATTCGGCGTCGAAATGCAGTTTCTCGACTTCGCCGAGATGAAATTTGATGTCGATGTCAATGCGAAGCGCAAGGTGTCCGAGGCGATAGCCCGGATTCAGCCCGATGTGGCCCTCATGCTCTGGCCGCATGATCGGCACTCGGACCACGAAGTGACGTCGCGGCTGAGCAGTATCGCATTGAAGCATGGAGACCGGTTGATTAAGCCCACGATGCCGTTCAAGCGGCCCGGACACACATACTGGTACGACAACGGCCCTCGGCATACGACCGGTTTCGAACCGAACACATTTGTCGATGTCACCGACGAATGGCCTAAGGCGATGGAGTGGCTTGGACGTCTCATGGCACTGGCTGGCAACGTCCCCTACGATCCGCAGCTGCCTCAACGCGCGAAAGAAGCGTTGGCTACGTATCGGGGCCAGACCTGCGGGGTCCGTTATGCCGAGGCACTTTGTTCGTTCAACGACTACCCGCAGGAAATTCTATGAAGCAGCGGCGCGAAGCGACCCGGTTTAAGCATCACGAAAAGGCCAGCAGCTTTGTCTTGGGCGGTGAGTGTCGGGACTGATCCGTCCCGATTCCCCGAATCGAGATGTGCGAATTCCCCAGTACGATCCATCACCGCGACGGGATTAAGTTTAAGATTAGGATTAAGATTAAGAACTCTGTTTTAGTTGTGGTCGAGTTTTCCTGAATCGCTCACGATTTTTGGCGAAGTAGGGAGACCGCAGGGCGATAGTGAATTAGGCATTAGGTACCCTATAGTCGTTAGGAAGCAGTCCTTAGTCATTTATCAAAGGTTCTCACCCTAATGCTCGCAAAGATACATCTCTCGATATTACATCGTTGCCTTTGTGCATTGATCTTTTCCCAAGTTGGGCTTTGGATTGCTGCCACGGAATGTCTAGTCGCCGCCGAGACCATCCTTGTCGACGGCGGGCGGGCTCGCGTGGTCATCGCTTGCGGGGAACCGACGACAGATAAGGAGTGTGATGCGGCGAAGAGGCTTAAGGACTTTCTGGCCAGAATGACCGGTGTGTCTTTGGATATTCTAACAATCCCCGAAGTGCCAGCAGATATGGTCCGCATACTGGTTGGTCCGGCTGCGGCTCGCGCCGTCGGAATGGACATCGTACAGACCTATCCGGGTGCCGAACGAGTCGTCCTGAAAAGAATTGGCAAAGACATCGTGATCGCCGGTAACGACGCGCAGGTCTATCAGGGCACAAGGCACGCGGTGGATAGGTTCCTGTCCGAGTTGGGCTGCGAGTGTTTTGGGCCGGACCCGAATTGGCATGTCGTGCCCAAGACCGACCAAGTTGTCGTGGGTGATATCGATGTCGATACCTCGCCTGACTTTGATTTCCGCTCGGATTTCTTTTTTCAGCACCCGTGGGAAGGTAGCCATCCAGACTACGATCCGCCTTCATGGGGACTGGGGGGCAAACTTGTTCACATGCCTCACAATTACGAGAACATCGTCCCATACAGTCTCATCGAGGAACACCCAGAATATTTTGCACGGGTTAACGGGAAGCGGACAGCTAGGGGCGCCCAGATATGTTTCTCCAATCCGGAGGTTGTTGCACGGGCTGTGCAGGCCGCTCAAAATCACTTTGAGAACAACCCGGCTCAGTTGATGTTCAGTCTGAGCGCCAACGACTGTGCAGGTTTTTGCGAATGCCCCGCATGTAAGAAACTTGGCGAAAACCCGGGCGGACAAACGCTTTCGTTTTGCAATGCAGTGGTGCATGATCTGCGCAAGACACATCCTGAAAAATCTGTTGCAACGATAGCTTACTTTGCAACCTTGGAAGCTCCCAAACGTATCAAATCGGGTCCGGGTGTAATCGTGTTCGTTGTCAACCAATCGTGTAGAGCTCATGCACACGATAGTTCCTCGTGTCCAACTAAAAAACCGTGGCTAGAGAAATTGGCTGCCTGGAAAGCTACAGGTGCCGAAGTCACCGGCATCTATGAGTACTACATGACTGCCTGGGGAAACTACAAACATCTTCCAGCGTTTTTCGGTGATGCGGCACTGCGGGATCTGCGATTCTACAAATCTCAAGGTATTAAGAGCGTCTTTTGCGAAGGGGCGGCATTTGCCACCATTGAAGATTCTCCACTCCAGTGGCCGCTGCACTATGTGATGGCCAAGGGACTGTGGAGTCGGGACTTGACGGCTGAGCAAATCTTGCGTCCGGCGTGTCAGAAACTTTTCGGCCAAGCGGCTGAGCCGATGCTTTCCTTCTATATGACTTGTGCCAAAGCCCTCGAGGCCAATCCGAAGCACAGCTCCATGTGGGGCCTGCCCGACCCGAGTCTGACTTATACACCGGAGGTGTTGGCAACACTGAGAGGCCAACTCGGGTTAGCAATGTCCAAAGCCGCTGGGGAATCGCCCGAAGTGGTAGGTCGTATCCTGGATGTGTTCGAATGCTGGAGCAGAGCGGAGAACCGACTTATTGAACATGCCCGAAAGCGGCAGTATCCCAAATACCTAAGCGACGCGTTCAACGGGCAGCCCGGAGTGCAACTCATCGCATCGAATGCAGTGTCGATCCCCGGTGTGAGTGATCAACCTGCTCCAAAGGGTGACTGCGCTTTCACTCTGTTCTTCGTAGCGAAGGTCGAGAACAACGATGGATCTATGGTCCTCGTAGGATGGGGCAACCCGCATGGAGTCGCTCAGATGTCAGCCATCGAAATTGAAGCCGGACGCTTGGACTGGGCGACGGGCTGGAGCGAGGATGCTTTGACTCCGGATGGTTCGTTCGACGGCCATTTCGACCGGCCCGTACTCATCTGCATTAGAAAAACGCCCGGCTCCATCAACCAGACGACCAGCATCTGGTTGAATGGCAACGAGCTACCCGTTACCGAAAAAAGCAGCTCGCGTACCCCCGACATCAAGAACACGCCCCTTCGAATTGGTGGAGAATTTTTTACCTCTGAGATGACCGTCGGTGAAGTCCTGCTCTATAACCGTGCTTTAACTGACAACCAGATCGGCATGATTGGTTCGTACCTGACGGACAAATTCAATCTGCAGACAGGCTATTCGTCTACTGACAGGTCGGATAGTCCCGAAAGAATTAAAGGCCTGTGTGCGTGGTTCCAGCCGACGATTCCTCACGAGAGACAGTCGTCTCTCCTCGACCGTGACGAGTGACTTGCGGCGGGTCTACCCCTGTGGGGAAACTTGATATTCACAATACACCTCGATCGTGATCCCCACTCGGTGGGCCGTTATAAGGGAGGGAAAATGATGCGAAACTTCGAGACATAATCTTTCGGTAATCTGAACGGGGAAGAAAAAAGGGTATCATAAAACATGATATCATTTATCATTTACTTGACACACCTTCGTCCTAAGTTAAATTCGTCGCGTCACTTGTGACGAAACGTGCTGACAAAGGAACGATTGATTGATCCGACACGCTAGGTGTCGACTCCTTGGACCATTGACAGGATTAGTGTACATGCATATCCTAATTCATTCAATTCAAATATGCGCTCCATGAATGTATTTTTCTTATCGAATGGAAAGTCGGCGTACCAGGAGGCCTGGGAGCTGAGAGTCTGGTTGAGTATGCCAAGCACAGCTACCGCCAGGAGATGACCATTGACGAGGCCCGCTGCTGTATGTGTTGCCCGACATGAGGACGGGTGATCACCGCCGCCCGCAAACGTCCAATCTGTTTACCATGCCCCGGTAGGCGGCTGCCGTTATATGGCTCCACCTCATGTTTGCACCAGTAGTTGAGAATCGAACAACGTTGTCGAAACAGTGAGGGAGAACGGTCTGATTTCACCCAAGCGAGATGGGCGTCGCAGATTTCAGCCACCGACAGTTGTGGTAGTTTGGTTTGCTTGCGATCGGCACTGAGCGTAGCGAGATATTTGCAAAACGCTCGGTTGGCTTCCTTGGACGGTACCTCGCCGACCTTTCCGAAGTAGACACCCGACTGATCTCCGGCTTTGGTACACCAATAGCCGTTGACCTTGCCGAGCTTGGGAGCTCTTGGCATGGTTAACCTCATGGGAAACTGATTGTGCCTAAGAACAAGTTAGCGCTTGTTCTGTTTGTCGCTTTCCGGTCACTTTCAACGAGTTGAATAGTATAACGGAAAAGGATATAGATTCTTTTGGGCGTCGGTCTGTTTTCTACAAGTCTTTTTTGCAGAACATCTTAACTCAGTCGGGGTGACAGGATTTGAACCTGCGACCTTTTGACCCCCAGGATCACTCTGCGGAGTGAAGCCTTTACCCATAACGTCAAAGAACACTTATATACAGTGATTTCTGAAAATTCAACCCCAGCGCGAAATGGGAGAAAAGTACATAAATGGGCAACGAAAACAACATGGGAATACAACATGAAGAATAAAAGTTTTTCGCTCCCGCAACATGCTCGACAGCGTTGTCGCTAATTGTGCTGATGTTGCACTGAATAGTATACGCGAATGGTATATAGAGAGCTTGTGTGACGGCCACAACACGTCTACAGAAAACGCCAGGGTGCGGTGAGTTTTGATCCGCTTAGATCCTGCTAGGCTACCGTCACCACCAATGGATGGTTTGGGTGTCTCACGGGTGTCGAAGATTGGCAACCACAAACAGGACTGAAAGGGCCAACAGCAGGGTAGTGGATTGGGGAACATAAAGTGGATCGAGGGCGGGGATGCCGACCGAATCACGCCATGCTGGGTACCATTCACCAGAGGTC
>Ga0310120_10002604_pt1 | contig 13115 bp, 10 predicted proteins | sample CB27_AW_983_MG_FD_203506 | JGI IMG/M metagenome (GOLD analysis project Ga0310120, IMG submission 203506) | Marine microbial communities from Western Arctic Ocean, Canada - CB27_AW_983 | ecosystem: Environmental > Aquatic > Marine > Oceanic | place: Canada: Western Arctic Ocean | collected... | reverse complement strand
TCCGCCAACCCCAAGCGAGGGCCACATTGCATCCACCTACAAAAATGGGGGTCTGGGGGCTAACTCGCTATCCCCCAGACCCCCCATTTTGCATTGCCCATCAAGTACGGGCTTGAAGCCGCTAGCCGCTTAGTTCAGCCTCCTGCCATGTTGCGAAGTTCCTCTAGAGCCTCCCTCTGCGCCAGCAGTTGATCGAAATGATCCTGATCCAGGTGCGTAATCGCGATCCACGCGTGCGACATCTCGTCCGTGGTACGGCTGCCCCGACCGACGTAGACAGTCGGATCGGGGTTGCTCTTGTTGTTGGCTGAGTTGTCGTACCACTGCGTCAGTACTATCACTGAACCTTCTGGCACGAGGGGAGCTACATGATCCTCGTACACATGGCTGAGGTGCCAGTACGCGGTCCAGTTGCTGACCATCGAGACCAAGTCTCTCTCGCCCGTATCGGGATGGAAGATCTCGAGTGAGCCTGCGACTAAGCGGAAGTGTCCGTGCGGCTGCCAACTGTCGATACGGACCGGGTGGTCAAAGGAATGGAATCCCTGCGTCATCGCCGTTCCATGAGGCGCTAGGTCGATGTCCCCCTGGAGGGAGTAGGAACGGAGGTTTTGGTCGTAGTCAGCTGCGTAGTTCTCAGGATAAAGCCAGATCCCAACCTCAAGGACATCGTCCACGACCTCGGTCCCGTTGGGATAGTAGTGGATATCGAAGGCTACCTGGGAGTTTTCAGGCGCCTTCCGGCATGCTCCCTGTGGGATGATCTCGCCTAGCTTCCCGAGCGCGTATTCGGACAGACGACCGAATGCCTCCCACTCACCGTCCTCGTCCTGTATCTGGAAGCGCGAATTCCCGTGGTGTACCGCTGTACGTCCCGTAACTGACGGCTTCGTCTCAATCGCCATGATGCAGCGATCGGCCTCTATCCCCGATGGCACTTGAGGACGCCACCAGCGATCCCCGCCCTCCGCCGGCACGGTGTAAGGACTTGACCCAACCACCATGTCGGGTTGGCCGAACCTGTCGGCAAGGCGCCACTCAGCAGCATCAGGCCACACCACTGGTGGCGGCATATCGGCCAGGTCGCCCGAAGGTGCTCCGGCGTCGACCCACTCTGCAATCATCGTGATCTCTTCCACCGAGAGCCGTGCGTCTGATTTTAGCTCTTGGATACCGGCGTTCGTATCGTAGTGATACGGGGGCATCTCCTGTGTGATCACCTTCTCTTTGATTATCGGTGCCCAGGGACGCACCTCGTCATAGGTCAGGAATGACATCGGTCCGATCGCTCCGGGCTGATGACAGACCTGGCAATTCTCCTGGAGAATGAGGGCGATGTCCGGGGCGAAGGTCACTTCGTCCTGATCAGCATTCTGCGCGGCCGCGGGGCCTGAAAGGGCGAGTAACACGCCCAAGGCCAGCGCAGGAGCCACACTCCGCCACATCCAACCTTGGTATCTCGTGAATTTCATGGTGTCATTCTCCTGGCAGAACCGATTCTCGAAAACGAGACAACCCACCATTCTAATTTGGGTTAAAAATATCCGGCTCGCCGAGCAAATGTCAAGGAATACGCTCAAGGATCAGGAAACACGAGTCGCGCGGTCCAAAATTCCCCTCATAGCATGATTTGCTGCTCAAAAGGACGAGCACAGCTCTCTCTTGTTAATCGGTCGAAGGGCTCAACGTGTTTGTTGAAAAAACATGGGGGTCAAAAGGTGTAGAATACTCCGGGTGCGACCGATCAAATATCAAAGAACTCTTGTCCTTAGGGCGTGACTGTCACCGGCACGTATCCGTTGGACCAGCAGCATTGGTTGTCGAAGCTGCTGTCTGACGCCCTGAAGTTGTCCACACGAACCCGGAGCACGTACTTACCTGGTTCACGGAAGGTGGCCATGTTGTCAGCCCTTCCCCACCCCTCCATATCTACGCGTTCAGTCCCATAGTCGAATTCCACCCGGCCCGGCCCCTGGTGCTTTTGCCAGGTGACGTTCACGGGAATCCGTTGGTTGTTCTCACGCTCACCTAGATCCCGTACGAACACCGTCAGGGGTAGCCCGGCGGCGGCCCTTATCGTCTGACGATCCGCGTACACTCCTTCCCTGCTGGTCGCCTCCGGACCGGCCTCCGCGAATCGGAGGATGGGAGGCAATGAGCCTGCTGAAGCTGGGAGGTAACCAAGCTCGTACGCTGGGGAGGTGACGCGCCCGGGAATCGAGTACGTATGGCCTGCGTGGCTCAGCGTCCAGACCACGTCTCTATCAGATAAATGTGCTGGCAGACGGATTGCGAAGGCGCCCCGCTCACGACGGCCGATGAAGCCGCCCCGATATACGGGGGGGAAGTGCGACGGCTGTACCCCGTCGAACTCTACCGGCTCGATGAAGTTGTTTGGGCCCAGGGGAATGTCTACGGTCTCTTCAGTGTTTCGGTTCATAAAGCCGAAGGAGAGCGTAAAGCTGCCGTCGGCATTCGGGTACCACCCATCGAAGTATGGGGCAACGAGGTCGCCCGTGGGCTTCAGGGGTGAAAGCGGGAATGAAGGCCGTTGCGCTTGTATGGGGAGCGTGGTCAGTCCGACCACGGCGACCGCAAACCCCGCAATTGCTACGCTGCGTTGCGTCATTGAACTCTTATCAACCCCAGGGGATGACGTTGGCTTGCCCTGTAATCGTATGTACCTGGTCTACGTTGAAAAGAGCCCACAGATCTTCCTGGAGGCTCCTTCGGTCGACTCTCACTTCAAACGGGCCACGGTCCGAGCAAGGAGGCCATGCAGGAGTCTACGGGGCGTCATTCTCGGTCGCTCGTCTCCGCTCGGAAACCATCTGCTCGTAGCCTTTCTCATCGAGATGAGTCACAGCTATCCAGGCATGGGACATTTCATCTGCTGTGCGCTGACCCGTACCGACCCATTGATCGGGGTCCGGGTTGTAGGGATTGTTATCGGTGTTGTCATACCAGGCCGTGAGGGTCATCACGGCGCCTGCCGGGATGAGCGGCGCAACATCGTCTTCGTAGATGTGGCTGAGGTGCCAGAGCGGGTTCCAGTTCGAGATCATGCTGACCATCTCACGGCGCCCCGTTTCCGGATAGAAGATCTCCAGCGACATTGCTACCATCCGCAGGTGCCCATGCGGCTGAAAGCTGTCGATCCGTACCGGGTGATCGAACGAGTGGAATCCTTGGGTCATTAAGGTCCCGTGGGGTGGGATGTCGTAGTCGCCACCCTGCAGGAAATACAACGTCAGGTTCTGACGGTACGCTGTCTCCTCCACAAAGTCCTCATCGTGGAACCAGATCCCGACCTCGACCTGATCGTCGGGGATCTGCTCGCCCGCGGGAAAGTAGTGAATGTCCCAGGCCACGTAAGAGTTTGCCGGAGCCGTCCTACATGCATCCGTCGGTACGATCTCCCCCAGCTTTCCGAGCGCATACTCGGAAAGGCGACCGTTCTGTCGTATGTTCCCGCTCCGGGTCTCAGTGCGGAAGGTCGAGTTCGCGTGGTGTGTCACAACTCGTCCCGGGACGGAAGGCTTTGTTTCAATCGCTTTCATGCAGCGGTCCTCCTCGAGCCCGGTAGGCACGACCGGCTGCCAAAATATGTCTTGACCGCCCAAGGGAACGGTATACGGTGCAGAGGGGATTACGAGGTCCGGTTGCCCGAATTCAGCAGCTAGGCGCCACTCGCTAGCATCGGGCCATTTCACGGGTGCAGGCATGTCGGCGGGGTCACCCAGAGGCGCACCGGAGTCCACCCAAGCGACGATGGTCTGGATCTCCTGTTCGGAGAGACGCTTGTCCTCCTTCAGTCGCTGAATACCGATGTCGGTGTCATAGTGATACGGGGGCATTGCACGCTTGATGACCCTCTCCCGAATCAACGGTGCCCAGGGACGGACGTCTTCAAACGTCATCAGAGACATCGGACCGATGGCGCCTGGCTGATGGCAGATCTGGCAATTCTCCTGTAGGATTTCCACGATGTCCCCGGTAAAGGTCACTTCGGTGACATCGTCTATTTGCTGGTGGGTTAACGCCGGTTCCGGGAAAGCAACCAGGGCGGCAACTGCGAACACAGGCAGTAAACTCAAAATGCTCCAGCGCGGCCTGTGCGTGAATGAGTGATCCCTCATGGCGTGGACCTTCCGGAAGGGAAGACGAGTCGTCAATGCGGCATCCTGCAAATGTTAACAGGGACAGGATTCACCTGTTGAGAACGATAATCGTTCGGATCCCGCCAAGCTGTCAAGCGCTCTTCCGGTCGCTCCATAGCCTTCGGATACTGGCAGAAGCACCTTCTCTATCTGGGATCCAAGCCAAGCTGTTCGGGGGTTTTGCCCCGTTCTGAATCCGTCTGGTGCGGGGCAGGTCGTTCAACCACGAACAGATGGTGTCGGTGGCCGACGATGTTCAACCGTTTAGAACGCAATACAACGGCACCTTCATCCCGGAAGGACACTTCCCAATCGAAGACTGTGCGGAAATGGGGGGTCTCGGCTCCCGACTTGCTCCGGGTCATCGCGCGGGTTCGGTTGGCCACATGATCAGCGATCTCTAGGAGCCTGCGCTCCCAGTCCCATTGATAGGTCGATTCCGTCACCACGACCCTTTCGCGGGCCACGCGTAGAGCTTCAGCGATCACGCGGTTGGGGTCTTCGGCGTGGTGGAGGGCGAGGGAGACCAGCACCGTGTCCACTGAGTGGTTTGCTAGGGGGAGGTCCAGGCCGTTATAGACCGCTCCCGGGATCGTTACTCGGAAGAACGGCCCGACGTCCATCAACAAGAAACGCCGGTTACTTCTTTCTAGAGCCCGAGCGACATACCCCTCACCGGCACCTAGGTCCAAGATGAGGCTTCCCTTCAGATGTGGGGCGATTTGCCGAGCTTTGCGATGTCCGGCCATCTGGAGACATCGGTCACGAATTGCTCCTTCTCCCTCGACGACAAGGAAGATCCCGATTCCACTCCAGAACACGGTCACCGGAAGCACCTGGGGTACTCCGATGTATACGAAGTAAGTGAGAAAGGCCGCCCAAGACGCCCAGACCCACGCTCCCCTTAGAAACGGCGTAAAGGGGACGAGGGCCAGACCCCAGGTGAGATACCAAGGATGGACGGTTGTCGAGGTCAGAAGGTAGAGGCCCAGGACAGCCAGGCTTGCTCGAAAGAATCCCTCCTTCCTGCGGATTGGCCATCGAAGCCACCCCCAAGCAGCTCCTACTAGGAAGATCCCTCTGAGAATTGGGCCTATTGTCTTTCCCCAATCGGCTCCCGTCAGCCACAGCCCCGCTTCTTTCAACGCGAAGTACAGGCCCGCATTGAACTCGAAGAGGCGAACATACAGGTTTAAGGAGGACCCCACGGCCCGCATCACACCAGGGAAGTAAAAGGGGGCGAGGAGGGCGAGACCCAAAACGAAGGCAGGTGCAGCGGCATCCAGAGTCTTCCGCGGACCGGTCTCCTCCCATTGTCTCCGTAAGAGGAGTGGCCCAATAAGAAAGGGAATGCCCTTGGCAGCTCCCGCAAGAACAAGGCCCACCCACGACAGCTTTTGCTTCTGTTTGGAGATGCCGTATGCCATCATCCCGAGTCCAAAGATTAGCCCACTCTCAGAGTGCCCTCCGGCCGTCAGGGTGATAAGGACCAAGGGATTCAGCGCATACAGGGCCAGCATTCCGGGCCGGATCCCCATGGCTCGCACCGCTCCGAAGAGAAAGGCGAGTCCGGTCATCTCCAAGAGCATGAACACGGCCTTCACAGCAAACGCCGCCGCCGGCCAGCCAGCCCACTCGTAGATCACTCCCCCTGTGAGGAACACGATTTGCGAAAGGGGAGGATAGATGGAGTGGTAGTCGGGGGAATTGATCTCGCTGAACAAATCCGAATCCTGGAAACTCCCCAGTTCGGGTGCCGAGGGTATGAACCGAAAGGGGTTGACTCCTGACGCGCTCAGCCACCCGTCCCATACGTATCGGTACAAATCGTCCGAAAGGTCCGGGAGTGCGGGGAAGAGTGTGAGTCGAAGCAGGACGGCCCCTCCCAGGAGGATGCGTGGGTTGTCCAGGAAGTCGAGGTCGTGACGCCAAAGACGAAGAAGCGCCGCAAACCCAAACGAGTAAGCGAGGAGGGAGGGGAGCAGCAGATCGCGTGACGGACCGAGGAGGGCAAGTGCCAGGACCGACAGCCAGAGGACCGCGGCGGTTACGACCGTTGAAGGTCGGTACCCGGCGGAGGTGCCAAGACTATACGGATTACGACCTTTCAAGTCGGTGCCCCTTGCGAGTAGGTGGATGCCTCGGATTGGCGACTCTGCGGCCAATACGGGGGGGAATTCTACCTGGGGCCTTTCCCAAGCTCCCCTTGTGGTTGCTGGCAATTCTACCGAAGGAGAAGGCAGGGAGCCGACATGTGATCGAAGGGGAGATTTGGTGGTGTGGGGCGGTGGGGTTCAGTTGGGGTCTATTGCCAAACCAATGAATGACACCGAATTGGTTTGTGCCCAAGCAGGAACTCCTGGACCATCTCTTGGCCTCATTGGAGCTGGCCCATACCACAGTGTGACTCTCGCTAGAAGTCGTCGCCGTGAACAGTTCCTCGGGTGGGAAAGCCAGGACCAGCCTGTCCGATTAGCTCCCGGGATCCGAGATCGAAAACGGTGCCAGCACCCAGTCGGCTAGGCCGCATTGATGCTGCGGAGGCGTCGTACAGCAAAACTTGGCTCTTACCGATGACCTCTGCCCGGTTGCCCTGAATCACGAGCGCGGTCCCCTCATCCAGTCCGATGCCCAGAAGTTCTGGATGAATGTCTAGGACCTGCCAGAGATCGGCCTCCCGGCCTCTGGCCAGAAGGTGCTGATCCACGGCGACCCGCTCGAGGAATCCAAATCCCTCTGTGTAGTCCGGGGAGTAGACGACTTGATTTGTCTCAGGATCTCCCCGTATGAGGAACGAAGCCTGAATTGAGGCTCCAGCGGAGGTTCCACCTATGACGCCACCCCGATTGAGTAGGCCGTAGAGTTCCTCGTGAACCCTCGTGTGCAGATATGCGTCCACGAGCCGCCAGGGTCGGCCGCCCGGCAACCAAACTCCTGTAGCTTCTTGGAGCGGGAGCACAAACGATTCGATGTCCGCCTCAGAAGGATCCCTCGTATGCAGGATGACGAGGCCGCGGGCTCCGGTGGCCTGAAGGCCATCGCGCCCCTTCCAATCGTCGGGAAGATCTTCGTCCGGCGCCGCAGTGGGGATCACTACGATCCTGGCTTGTTCCCCACCCGCCAGGCTCACGAACCTATCCCATATTTCCGGACCAAGATCGCCACCTCCTGCAACCACCAGGCTCCCCCGTGTCGGTCCCACCACCGGGTCCGATACAGAGGGTGGGGGGGCCTGGGGATAGAGAGGTGCAAGAGGAAGCACCGCCAGCGGGATGGCCAGACCAAAGACGATAGCGCCTCGCCGAAGAGATCGCACGAGGTCAAACCGCCGGGAAGCCAGGATTACATCGGAGACCATAGGACCTAAAGTGGGGAACTCACTGACTGAAGTACGGGCTCTCGCCGGCAGCGTGATCGGTGACATCGTGGATCATAGTCACCTCGGGAATGTGCTGCTGGATCATGCGCTCCACTCCCTGCCTGAGTGTCATTCTCGACATTGCGCAGCCTTGGCAGCCTCCCGTCATCTCCATGAACACCTCTGTGCCTTTGACATCGACGAGGTTGATCTGTCCACCGTGCCCCGCAATGGACGGATTCACCTGTTCATCGAGGATCAACTGGACCTTTTCTGCGAGCCCGCCTTTTGCCACCCCACTAGAGGAGGCAGCAGATATGGAAGCAGTGGAGGGGATGATTTCGAACCCCGATCCGTTGACTCTATCCACGAAGTCTACAGTCGCACCTTCCAGCTTCAGCGCGCTGTCTGGATCAACGACGACCACGAAGTCCCCCTCGTCGACCTCGAGATCCTCTTCTCCACGCTCCGAGCCTCCCACTAACGTCAGTTCAAACGAGGGAGCCATGGGGCTGCCTTCGCTCGTTTGGATCCTAAGGGCGCGAAGGTCCTCTCCGCTCTGGTCCATGAAGCTCAGCACCATTTCGCGAGCTTTATCAGTGAAAGTCAGCATCTTTGAATCCTTTGACGGTTGCTTGTATCAGCCAGTGTCAGCAGCCCCGCTCCCGGGATGACCTGTCAATTTCATTTCTACGGAACGTTCTGTCTAGCCGGTGTGTGTCTTACCCGGGTCCGGTGTGCGGGTTCAGGTGGTCCGATTGCTGAGAGGCCGCCGCATGTCTTCAACGACTTTCTGATGTGGTTGCTACGGGTGGGGCCGGCTCCTATCATTCTGGCCGTATCGGGTCCCGGACTCCCGCACCTCTTCAGTGACCTAATGAGTGGCCCCGGGACTCGTTTTCCGTTTCCACCTTCTCACTCTTGGCATGCCATGGCGGAGCACGATGTGATGGATAAGCTGGTGTCGCTTGGAAAGCGCCGCGGCTTCATCTTCCAATCCTCCGAAATCTACGGAGGCACCGGATCCGTGTGGGATTACGGGCCCCTTGGGATTGAGCTAAAGCGCAATGTGAAAGAGAGTTGGTGGAGCCGGATGGTTCACCAACGAGACGATGTCGAGGGGGTGGACGCCTCGATCTTGATGCACCCCAGGGTCTGGGAGGCATCGGGTCACGTGGAGGGCTTTACTGATCCCCTGGTCGAATGCAGGGTCTGCAAGTTGCGTTTCCGTGAAGACCAGATCGATTCCAGCAAGTGTGGCCGGAAGCCGTCCTTGGCGCCGGGACACCATGGCGAGTGCGAGCTTGGGGAAGCGCGCCTCTTCAATCTCATGTTTCGGACATTCATGGGACCGGTCGAGAGCGAGGGGTCCGTTGTGTACCTGCGTCCCGAGACTGCACAGGGGTCATATGTCAACTTTATCAATGTCCAGACCGCGTCTCGACAAAAGATTCCCTTCGGGATCGCGCAGATCGGGAAGGCTTTCAGAAACGAGATTACGCCTGGGAACTTCATCTTTCGAACCAGGGAATTCGAACAGGCTGAGATGCAGTTCTTCGTCGAGCCCGGGACAGACGAGAAGTGGTTCGAGATCTGGCTGGATGAGCGTCAGGCATGGCACCGATCCTTGGGTGTCAGAAGCGAGAACCTCCGCCTACACGAACACGGTTCGGATGAACTCGCACACTACGCGAAGAAGGCCGTGGATATCCAATACAAGTTTCCGTTCGGATGGAAGGAACTAGAGGGCATTCACAACCGGACGGATTTCGACCTCCAACGCCACCGGGAGTATTCTGGAAAGCGCTTGGAGTACATCGACTCCGGTGGAGGGAAGCGTTTCGTTCCCTATGTGGTTGAGACTGCGGTTGGAGTGGACCGCACCGTACTCATGCTTCTCTCAGACGCGTACCGGGAGGAAGAGATCGAGGGTGAATTAAGGGTTGTTCTGGGTTTCCATCCGCGGATGGCTCCGGTGAAGGCAGCGGTGTTCCCACTGGTCAAGAAAGACGGACTCCCGGAATTAGCGCGGGAGATCGTGAAGGATCTTCGCAGAGCAGCCGTTCCCGCCTTCTACGACGAGTCGGGATCGATCGGCCGCCGATATAGACGCCAGGACGAGGCTGGGACGCCGTGGTGCATCACGATCGATGGTCAGACGAGTGAAAACGGTACGGTCACCGTTAGGGACCGGGACAGCCTCCAGCAGATCCGGATTAATGCCTCCAACGTACTCGAATGGATCCGGGAGCGGTTAGCATTCCCCCCCCCATGACGACCGGCGGATCAAGCGTGTTTACAACCCGGTGGGGGATGCTTATGGCCATGATGGGTATGGCTGTTGGCACCGGTAACATCTGGCGGTTTCCCCGGATCTCCGCGACGCAAGGTGGGGGCTCCTTCCTCGTCGCCTGGGTGGTGTTCCTCCTGCTCTGGTCGGTGCCACTCCTGATTCTCGAGTTCAGTTTGGGAAAGGGTGCTCGTTCGGGTCCGATTGGGGCGTTCGTCAAGACGCTGGGTCCCCGATTCGGGTGGATGGGGGCATGGGTCGCATGGACGGCGACCGCGATCATGTTCTACTACTCCGTCGTCATGGGTTGGACCATCCGTTTCTTCGCTGCGTCAGTACTCGGAACTGTGCCCGAGGATTCTCCAGGGGAGCTCTGGGAAACTTATGCGGCTTCGCCTCAGGCTCTCTTGACCCACGCTGTAGCTATGGCGCTGGGCGTGTTCGTCGTTTCGCGTGGAGTGAGGGGGATCGAGACTGCTGCCCGCATATTGATCCCCTCGCTTGTGATCCTCGTCATCGCCCTCGCGCTTCGCGCGGTGACCCTTCCGGGAGCGGCGGATGGTCTCGCCTTCCTCTTCACGCCCGACTGGTCCGACTTGGCCGAGCCCGGAATCTGGCTCCAAGCGCTGACCCAAAACGCTTGGGACACGGGGGCCGGATGGGGGCTTGTGCTCTGTTATTCCATCTATATGGGGAGCCGTGAGGACACAGCCTTAAATGCTTTCGTCATTGGTCTTGGCAACAACAGCATGTCGCTTCTTGCTGGGATCATGGTTCTCTGCACTTTGTTCTCAGCCATGCCCAACGCAGCCGCCGAGATCGTGGGTGCGGGTAACGAGGGACTCACATTCATCTGGGTTCCGCAGCTTTTCGCGACTATCCCCCTCGGTCGGTTCTTCCTTTCTCTCTTCTTCCTGGCTCTAGTGTTTGCAGCGTGGAGTTCTCTGATCGCGATGATCGAATTGGCCTCCCGCGTATTGATGGACGTTGGGCTCCCCCGGGATCGGGCCATTGGTGTCGTGGGAATCAGTGGGCTCCTAATGGGTGTGCCTTCGGCTCTCTCCATGGATATTTTCGCCAATCAGGACTTCGTCTGGGGTGTGGGACTCATGCTTTCCGGTTTCTTCTTCGCGTTAGCGGTCCTCCGCTACGGCGTGAGAAGGTGGAGGGAGGAGTTTATCAACACCGGCGACTCCGATATCCATGTGGGAGCCTGGTGGGACTGGGCGATTCGCCTCGTGGTGGTTCAAGCGACGGTGCTGATTGCGTGGTGGCTCTGGCAGGCTTGGGGGGAGGGGCTTGCGGCGAACTGGAATCCCCTCTCCGCCTTCAATGTCGGTACCGTCATCGTTCAGTGGGGCGTGGTGCTCATCGTCCTGATCTCTCTGAACCGCTTCCTGGTTGCCCGCACGAGAGGAGACGGGGTGAAGGTCTTGAGTCGCGACCCCTCCCGGTAAGTGACTTGCTGATAGCAGGGCTGGAATGACATACGAGGAGTTCGAAGAGACGGCTCTTGGGATGTGGGAGGAAGTTCCGTCCCTTTACAAGGAGGGGATCCACGGGATTGTGGTGAAGCGGGACTCTGAGGCTCACCCGGAGCATGCCGACTACTTCACCATGGGGATGTGCTTTACTGAACCGTACAGCTCCGGGGGCCCGGACTCGACTCGGTCGATTCTCTCCCTCTACTACGGATCTTTCGCTAAAATCTCCGCGTCCGACCCTGAATTTCCGTGGGAGGAGGAACTCTGGGAGACGATCACGCACGAGTTGCGGCACCACTTGGAGTTCCTCGTGGAGGACGATGCTCTGGAACAGATGGATTACGCGATGGAGCAGGCTCACAGGCGTAGTGAGGGTCTCGACTTCGATCCCTGGTACTTTCAGTCAGGTGTATCGATCGCCCCCGGGGTCTACCGGGTGGATGACGACATCTACATTGAGCAGCGTTGGCGCTCGAATCAGTTTCGGGATCGCGAGTGGCTAGAGTTCGACTGGGACGGGCACCGCTGGGCGATCCTCCGTCCAGGAGAGTTGGGCGACGTGCACTACGTATGGGTCACGGGACCGGACACCAGCGGAGGCCAGGTACAGCTCGTTCTCGTCCGGGAACTCTCCGTGTGGGAGCGGGTCGGGAGGCTATTGTCTCGGGGTCCCTTTGAGATGATCGAGTCCGAGAGGGAGGCTGATGTGGTTAGAGGTGATCATCGGTGATTTCAGAGAATCCCTGGGCACGTCTCACCCCCTACGAGATCGGTATTCCTGGACGGGAGTTTGCGGACCGAGTCTTCGGCGGCATCCGCGATGAGGCTGAGGCGCGCGGCTCCGATCTCACCGATCCGGGCGCGTTCATCCTTCTTGGTGAGGTTGGCCGGGCAATACGTGAAATTCAGGGAGAGGAACGAGGTGGGGACGCTATCCATCGCTTCGGAGCATTCCTGTTTCAAGCGTTTCATTTTCATGCGGCCGGCGAGACGCTTTGCCTGCTTGAGACAGACACCGCAAGAAATCTGGTGGAGTGGTCGTTCGAGTCGTGCAAGTGGGACGGAGGAGAGCTCCCTGCTGATGCTGGATATCTCCAGTTCCCCCACCACCTGTTCTGGTCAGCGCCCGGGGCGCCTGATCACGCAGAGCCCTTGGACGGAGTGTTCTGGGCCCGTTCATCTGGAGGGACACTGTCGCTTCTCACTGCTCTCGGTGTACGAACAAACCGGCCGGGAATCTCTTTGACTGAGTTGCCTCCCGTGGTTCTGCGGGATGCGCAGACGTGGTTGACGAAGCCCGTCAGGAGTGAGGGTGTAGACTTCTTGAACACGCTTCCTGGGGGTGACATCGGCGGTCTTTACTCAGTAGGCATCCTCGGAGAAGTGTTGAAGCTGGTGGGCCGTTCATTCGCATATCTTGCTGGAGTGCCCGAGGCGCTGGGCCCGGAAGAGACCGGGCCACGCTCAGGAGAGCTCGAGATCGGCAGTGTGTCTGCTCGGCCAAGCCTCCTGCCTTTCAGACGCATCAGGCTCCCCGGCGAGAACAGGGAGCAGTTTAATGCACCACCAGAGCACGATCCTTGAGCCGCGAATCGAAGAGAAGGAAAGGGGAGCGCGCGAACGAGACCTACGATCTTCTCCACCTAGAGTATCCCGACGCCCGCTGCGCCCTGGATCATGCGAACGCCTACGAGCTGGCAGTGGCAACGATTCTGTCGGCGCAGTGCACCGACCAGCGGGTGAACATGGTCACGCCTGATCTTTTCGCTCGCTTCCCCGACGCTGCGGCTCTCTCGCAGGCTCATCAAGAGGAGGTGGAAGAG
>Ga0310120_10002603_pt1 | contig 13117 bp, 13 predicted proteins | sample CB27_AW_983_MG_FD_203506 | JGI IMG/M metagenome (GOLD analysis project Ga0310120, IMG submission 203506) | Marine microbial communities from Western Arctic Ocean, Canada - CB27_AW_983 | ecosystem: Environmental > Aquatic > Marine > Oceanic | place: Canada: Western Arctic Ocean | collected... | reverse complement strand
ATTCTTGATGAACTTTTTGCCTCAAATTCCCCATTTTTGGTCCATCTACAATTTCATCAATTGTTATCTCTCTTTGAATTCTCATAATTCGCATCCATTTTGGTATGCTCTTTTTGGATTCACTCAAAACGTTAATCATTTCTTCAGTTGAATATGGTTTATAATTTCCTAATTTGTAATCATCATAAAGTGGGGTATCCTTCAATACTAATGCGGGATAAATTTTCAGCATATCTGGTTTGAATTCATCCATTTCAAATAATTTTTTAAAATCTGCAATGTCTTCTTTTGGACTCATGGTTGGAAGTCCTGGCATCATATGTGCCACAATTTTATATCCTGCATCTTTTGCAATCTGAAACGAACTAATCACTTGTTGTAAATCATGTCCTCTATTGACTATGTTGTATACTCTTTCAGTTAGACTTTGAACTCCAATTTCAACTCTGGTTATTCCATAATCTAGCATCATGTCCACATGTTTTTGTTGGCAATAATCTGGTTTTGTTTCTATGGTGAAACCAACATTCCTCATTTTTGATTTTTCATTATTCTTTTTTGCATCTTCTAAACTATTTGATTCGAATCCATTAATTGCATCATAGCATGATCTAATAAAATCACGTTGATAATCATCTGGCATGAATAGGAATGTTCCACCTACAATTACTAATTCTAGTTTTGTAGGATCATGACCAAATGCAATTAATTGTTCAATTCTACGTTTTATTTGAATTCCTGGTTCATATTCATCCTCTATTGCACTGAGTGTTACTGGTTCTTTTCCTGTGTAACTATTTGGGGTGTTAACATCTACTCCACCTGGACAAAAAGTGCATCTTCCATGTGGACAGGCAAAAGGTTTTGGCATTATTGCAATCACTGCAACTCCTGAGGCTGTTTTTACTGGTTTTTTTAATAAAATTTTTTGAAGTTTTGAGAATTGTTTTTCTGTTGCGGATGATAATATTTCTGAATTTTTAGGTAGTCTTTCTAATGAATATTTTGCACATATCTCTTTTATTTCATTTTTTAACTGATTTTTCTCTAGATCCTCAATTTGAGACAATCTTTCACAAATTTCTTTACATGCATGTAAAAAACTTTCACTTATTTTTTGCATGCTCTATGCAAATTAATGTAACATAAAATGGTTTAAACAATATTTTACTTTCTTTTACTTTTTCTTCTCTTAGTAGATGCTTTCTTTTTAGTTACCTTTCTCTTTGCAGTTGTTCTTCTCTTAGTAGATGCTTTCTTTTTAGTTACCTTTCTCTTTGCAGGTTCTTTTTCCAGTTGTGCTTTTAGAACTTTTAATTCATCAATTAATGATAGAACTTCTTTATTCAGAAATTCCTGTTTATTTTTTATATCTAATTCTGATTGAACTTTTGCCGCAGAAGCTTCTTGAATTTGTTGTGCAGATTCTATCTGAATTTTTTCTGCTTCTACTACTTTTCGAGTTCTCTCTTCTTCACTAATGGCCGGTGCTTCTTTTTGCATGGATTTTATTTTTCCTTTGGCAGATAATCTTTTTAGATAATCTTTTTCATATTCTGATAATTCGTCTACTTTGGATCTCTCATTCACAATAATTTTTGATATTGGCTAAATTTAAATTAATTTTAGAAATTGTTTGAAACTTACCTTTGGTTATTTTTTACTTTTGGACTCGTTTACATCCTTAGTGACTTCTCTTCTATAATCCATCTTAAGCCAAATTGGTGTAATGATTGTGGTAACTGCAACCATTAACACAATTGTTGTATAAACATCTCCTGTCAATACACCTGAAGATAATCCAACACCTGCTACAATCAATCCAACTTCTCCTCTGGAGATCATTCCTATCCCAACTCTCATTCCTGCTGCTTTATCTTTCAAAAACAATATTGCTGGAAGTCCACATCCAAACAATTTAGTTGAAATTGCAATAGCAATTACAACTCCACTTAACATCAGTACCTCCAAATTTACGGTTCTGAAATCAACTTGTGCACCAATTATCGCAAAAAATAATGGTGCAAAAATAAGCCCTATTCTGCTAATGAAATTCTCTATTTTCTCAAATACTTTTGTGGTTGAAAGAGCCATTCCGACTGCAAACGCTCCTATTATTGGAGATAATCCTATCATTCCTGCAATTGCTGCGGCACCAAAGAACGACGCTGTTGCAATTCCTTCAACACTACCTGATGCTTTCCAAATTCTAGGTGTGATGATTTTTGGAATCAAGAAAACTGCTGCAACTAACATTATTCCAAAGAATCCTAATACTTTGAGAATTGTAAATGTTACATCTAGCAAATCAATATTATCCACTGCTTCTGCACCTCCAGCACCAATTGATGTTACAACAGATAGTACTGCGATTGCTAGAATGTCATCTACTACAGCTGCTGCAATGATCAGTCTCGCTTCTGGAGTTTTAATTTTATTAAATTCTTTCAATACTTGAATTGAAATTGCAATACTTGTCGCAGTAAGTGCAGTTGCAATCATCATGGCTTGTAATGCATCATATCCAAATGCTTGGAAAATCAGTAACCCTGCAAAGAATGGAAGGACCACCCCTAATCCTCCAACTGTAAATGCTGCTTTTCCGCCGCGCAAAAATTCTTTTGGCGACATTTCTAATCCTGCCATGAATAAAATTACAATTGCACCAATTTCTCCAAGAGTTCTTATCTCTGGCCCAATCTGTAAAATTGATTCTCCTGTATCTGGATATACCAAAAATGCACCTAATGCAAATGGTCCGATAATCATTCCTGCAAGAAGTTCTCCTAAGACAATTGGCAATTTGACTCTGCTGAAAAGCTCTCCCATTAGCTTTGCAGCTGCAAGTAAAATTCCAACCCCTATGATAATCTCTATGAAGTTTGTTTCAACTGACATTGTCTAATCCTTCCATGATTATGTCATATAAGCCAAATCTTGTAAAATTTTCTGAGATAACATGTTATTGATTCCTATGCAATTTTCAATTTATTAATAAAAACGCCCTTGTTTTTACTAATTCTGCCAATTTCATAAGATTTCATCTTATGTTTGTTGAAAATTTTATGAATATTTTTGATTTGATTTTCTGGCGAAATAATACAAAACCCTATTCCCATGTTGAACGTTTTGTACATTTCTTCATTTTTCACTCCTGTATCCTCTATTAATTGCATTAATGCTGGAGTATTTGGCATACTGTCTAAATGATATCCGATCTGTTTCAATCTCAATAATTTTGTAAATGAGCCTCCTGTGATGTGTGCCAATCCATTAATCTTACATTTCTTTAATGCCTCCAATACTGGCTTAACGTAAATTTCAGTTGGACGTAAAAGTGCATTACCTAAATTTCCAATTCCTTTCATGTTATCTTTGACTGAATATTTTGTCAAAAGTGCTTTTCGTGCCAATGAATATCCATTTGAATGTAAACCTGAACTTTGTATTCCGATAATCACATCATTTGTTTTTATTTTATCTCCTAAAACCATCTCTTTTTTTGAAAGTATTCCCACAACCATTCCTGCAAGATCAAAACCAAAACCTTTACCTGAAATCAAGTCTGGCATGATTGCAGTTTCTCCTCCTACAATTGGCATTGCTGCTTTCTTTGCACCTTTAACTAATCCTGATACAATCTGTTTGAAGATTTTCTGATCATTTTTATTTGCAGCGATATAATCTACAAATGAAATTGGTGTTGCACCTATGCAAATTATGTCATTAACATTCATTGCAATGCAATCTATTCCAATTGTATCATATCTTTTCAACATGTTTGAAATAATCACTTTTGTACCAACTCCATCTGTATGTGTTGCTAATAATTTCCCTCCAGGAATTTCTACAATCCCTGCATAATGACCAAAACCATGTTTCATTTTGGCCATCTTTTGTAGGTTGTGTGTTGATTCTATTAATTTACCAATTACACGTTGACTCTTTTTTATTTCTGAAATATCAACTCCTGCTTTTTTGTAAGTTATTACCATATCCATTTACCTACATGTACATATTTGAATCAATTTTTTTATGTTCGGAATATTTATCTGATAATTCTTTTAAATCCACCCTCATCTGTTTTTTTTGTTTCTTTAAATTTTTGGTATTAATTTCAGTTTCATATACTCTATTTACGGCCTCAATAATTGTTGCAGCAGCCACCGGATCTGGAGTTGCCTGATTTGCTTTTACAAGTAATGTAATTCCTCGAATCTTCCTAATTAGACACTCATTTAGTATTCCTCCAGAAATTCCTGTAATAAAGCCTTGAGGAATCATTTTGATATCATTTTCTTCCATCACTCTACACAAGTCAACCTCTGCTGCAAAGAATGCTTTTCCATCATGTTTTTTATCTGCAACTCCATCTAACACTATTATTTCATTTGAACCTTTTTTCTCTGCCCAATCTAGAATTGCCATTGCAATATTGTAAATTCCATCTTTGCTGATTATTATCTCACAAATTATTGCACAAATACTTCCATCATTATTTGAATAAATTCTAAATGGATGTCTTAGTCTGCCTTGCATGAATACTGCTGATGGGGGTAAGTGCTTTGAACGCAAAAATCCAATCTCTTTCATATTTAATTCATTTATCATATGATCTATTGCTATCGTTCCAACTAATCCTGCACCAACAAATCCGACAAAAATTGTAGGATTTTTTAATTTATTTTTTCCTATTTCATAGATCTCTGCTTCAGGTATGTTTGATTGCAATGTTTTATTGATTATGTTTTGTTTAATTACTTGTTCGCTTCATGAGGAAATATGTCTCGTGGTATGATTCGAATAATTATTTTTGGAACTGGTTCTATACTGTTTGTTTTACTATATGCGTCACGAATATTCTGATCTAATTTTTCTGATTTATTGTAAACAACTCTATCATTACTCTTCCCTTATCTGTAATAGAATATATCACATTTGATCCAACTCTTTCTTTTTCTATGAATTTGTATTCTACACAAAAATGTAGATAATTCAGAAAAGATCTCTTCATTCTTATTTTAGATTTTGAGTACAAGTCTGAAAATGTCATTGGGTTTGAATTTAATTGATATAATAATTTCAGTAGGGACAGAGTACTGAAATCCTTTGTTTTTGCTCTCACTGCGTCTAAAACTTGTTCATCTCGTTGAATTATGAATCCTCCAAATCGTTCTGCTACTTCCAACGGTACATACGTTAATCTTGCTCTCATACAGTATAGTACCGTACTTTACCATATTAAGGTTCAGACATGTATTGTTGAGCTATTTGATCAGTTTTACTGAACATGGAGATAACATCTGATACATTTTGGTTGTTTGTTGTGTGAATTTTTAGAAAAAGATGAATTTTAAACCTGTATTGGTCTATTCCAAATATGCTCATAGCAGAAATCACTCTTGCGATATTTGGTTTAATTCTATTATCTGCTGGTGGATACGTATTAGTTGCAGGTGGTGCAGCACTTGCAAAAAGACTTCAAATTAGTAGTATGGTTGTTGGTTTAACAGTAGTTGCATATGGCACATCTACTCCTGAACTTGCAGCAAGTTTGACGGCCGTATTTAACTCTCATACTGATCTAATTCTGGGAAATATTGTTGGTAGTAATATTAGTAATATTGGAATGGTGATTGGAATTTCTGCAATGATTGCTACGGGTTTGGTGATAGATGGAAAAAAACGAAATGGACTTGGAATGAGGCGTCGTGTAGTAACTAGATGGCTCCCAATTATGATTTTTGTATCATTTTTAATGCTCTTGCTTTCATTTGACGGTGAAATTTCACAAATTGATGGTGTTATCTTGGTAGCAGGATTAATTGTATTTACTATCTATATTGTAAAAACTGCAAAAAAACAGATTCTTGTTGGTGATGTCATAGAAGATGAGGATCCTTCTGGTGATATGGCTATTTCACGTTTTAAGGTCAATACAACTCCTAGAGCAATATTTGCAGTTATTGTTGGTGCTGTTTTATTATTCATGGGTGGAGATTTGACTGTTGACGGTGCAGTAAATATTGCAGAAGATTTAGGTATTTCTGAATTAGTAATAGGTATTGTAATAGTTGCTATAGGAACTTCATTACCTGAATTAATCACTTCTGTGATTGCAATAAGAAAAAAGCAAATGGATATTGGTATAGGAAATATTGTCGGTAGCAACATTTACAACATTCTTCTCATAGGTGGTATATCTGCAACATTAATTGGCATACCTGTTTCAACTGATGTCTTTTCTAATTATTATATAATGATTGCATTCAGTCTTGTTTTATTCATTGGATTTAGAAAATTCATTCCACGATTTGTAGGAATTGGTCTTGCAATGGCATTTGTTGCATATTTGGTAAGTCTTTTAGTTTAATTTTCTCTAGGATTTTGGTATTGATACTTTTTTATTTTAATTAATTCAAAATAAGAACCAAATTTCTTTGCATCATCAACTCCGTCTAACCCTTCTGATTCTGTAGGCTCTACTTCAAATTTCTTGATTTTTTGGTATGTGGTATCTCTTTCAGCCGGAATTCTTCCTATACTTCTAATCAAATGTCGTATCTCTTTTGGTCTGAGAAGCTGACCATGTTCTGCTCCTGCTGCAGTTGATATGCTCTCATTGACCAATGTTCCACCAAAATCATTTGCTCCCCAATTAAGAAGTAATTGTGAAAATTTTGGTCCCTCTTTTACCCATGACATTTGGATATTATCTATAACATTATTCAGCATGATTCGTGAAATTGCATGAACTAGCAATGCATCATTTGAATTTGCACCTTTTTTGATACCTTCATGAAGTTGGTGTTTGTACATTGGTGCTTCTGAATAAATAAAATTGAGTGGAACGAATTCTGTAAATCCTCCTGTCTCTTTTTGGATTTCCCGTATTGTATCTAGATGATTTACTCTGTGTTCGTTTGTTTCTAAATGACCAAACATCATAGTTGAAGTGGATTTTATTCCCATTTTATGTGCAGTTTTTATCACATCGGTCCAATCTTTTACTGTAATTCTTCCAGGAGAAATTTTATCGCGTAGTTTTTGATTAAGTATCTCTGCTGCTGTTCCTGGAATTGTATCTACTCCTGCATCTTTTAATCTACTTAGATATTCTTTTATTGAAACATTAGATCTAGTTGCACCATAAAGAATCTCTTCTGGAGAAAATCCATGTATGTGTATATCTGGAACTTCAATCTTGATTTCTCTACAAATGTTCTCATATAATCCTGCATCCATGTCTGGCGGAAGTCCTGCTTGAACACATACTTCTGTGGCTCCGTAGGTGTATGCTTCCTTTGCTCTTCTTGTAATTTCTTCAATAGGAAGCGTATAGCCTTCTTCTTCTCTAAAGTCTCTACTAAATGCACAAAAGCCACATTGTTTTATGCATACATTTGTAAAATTGATATTTCTGTTAACCACATAAGTTACTGTATCGCCTACCTTGTTTCTTCGTAAATAATCTGCAACTTTGCCAACAAGTTGAAAATCAATTCCTTTTGCATCAAATAGAACTAGTGCTTCTCTTGAGCTTATGTCTTTTCCAGAAATAGCTTTATTGAGAATTGCTACAATTACTGGATCTGCATATTGTAGAATACGTTCTACATCTTTATTTTCTAAATTCATTTCCAATAACTCTCTTTTACATAATTTTCTTCATTGGCAATTAAAGATATTCTTTGTTTCAAGTCTTTATTTAATCGTGAAATAAACTCTGGATATACTGGAAATCGTGCTTTAAATGAAAAGCCAGAATCATTACATTTTTTTTCAACATTTTGAATATTTGGCCATGAAAACTCTGGATTCACATAATCTGATGTAATTGGTGAAATCCCCCCCCAATCATTAATCCCAACTGATAAAAATTCATGATAATTTTCTGGTGACAAATTAGGAGGAATCTGAATATTTGCATCTGGCATTATAATTCTGCATAATGCAACTACCGTTTTGAAATAATCTTCTTCTGGTGTTGAATGTTCAAACATTGATGTTTTTGGTTTTGGATGGAAATTCTGTAAAATAATTTCTTGAATATTTCCATATTTATCATGGATTTCTTTGATATCTAAAATTGATTGAATACATTCTTCCATGTTCTCTCCAATCCCAATTAGTATTCCTGTTGTCATTGGAATTTTTAATTCACCAGAATTTTTTAAAATCTCTAGTCTGGCACTTGGGTCTTTACTTGGTGCATCTTCATGTGGCATTCCTTTCTCTCTCAATCTCGGACTGGAACTTTCAAGCATCACTCCCATACTCACGTTAGTTTTTTGTAACTCTCTCATTTCATTTTTAGTAAGATTTCCAGCATTGGTATGTGGAAAAATACCTTCATTTAATACAATTTCTGAACAATGAATTAAATATTCTGATGTAGATGAAAACCCTTCATTCTTTAACCATCTTTTTGCTTCAGGATATTTTTGCTCAGGTCTTTCTCCTGTAACAAATAATGCTTCAGTACAATTGTATTTTTTTGCTAATATTGCTAATTCTTTGACCGTTTGTCTATTCATTAATGATAACTTTGTATCATTAGGTTCTGCTTTGTATGTACAATATGAGCATGTATCCCTACACAAGTTAATTATGTTGAAAAATGCTTTTTTTGAAAAGCTAATTCTCTTTCCTTTTTTCTTATCTCTCAGATTTGATGCAACATCAAATATAATTTTTTTTGGTGCATTTTTTGCTAATTCTAAAATCGCTTCCTTTTTGATATCTCGGGATTCATTAATTCTATGAATTATTTCAAAATCAAATTGTAATTTACTCAATGCTTAAAAATTCAGTACGACCTATTTAATTTTGTAGAATCTCTATCTAGGTCTCTCCTCAAGAATCATTGTTAATTCTAAAATTTCTCCATTCCTGTTTACTGAAAGAACCATCTCATCCCCAATTGACTTTTCTCTTTGTAAGTGAATCAAGATATCTGAAATTTTTCTGACAGTTTTTCCATCTATTGATAACACTATGTCACCATCTATTGCTAATTCTCTCCCGTCAATCTCTTTTGTCTCTGTAACTCCAATCAATCCTGCTTGTTCTGCAGGACTTCCTTCAATTACTGAAATGACCAAAAATCCTTTTGAACTCTTTAACTCTCTAAAATCTGCAAGCTCTGGATCAACATCTCTTCCTGAAATCCCCATCCATGGATGTTTGAACTCTCCATCTTCAATAAGCACTGGCACAATCTTTTTCACAGTGTTCGATGGAACTGCAAAACCAATCCCTGAAAATTCCCCTGTGATTGATTGTATGGCTGTATTAATCCCTATAACTTCTCCTTTCATGTTGATTAGAGGGCCTCCTGAATTTCCAGGATTAATTGCAGCATCAGTTTGTATCACATCTGGAATTGAGTATCCTGATTCTTGTGGTAATAATCTGCCAATTTGACTCACAATTCCTGATGTCATTGAACCTGATAATCCAAATGGATTTCCAATGGCTACAATTTTTTCTCCAACCTTTAATTTTGAGGAATCTCCTATCGTGATTGGTTGCAGATATGTATTAGATGGACTGACTTTAACTACCGCAATATCTAAATCTGGATCTGTTCCTATCACATCTCCAATGTATGCTTCTCCATCTAGAAATGTCACTGTGACTTTTTTTGCATCTCTAACAACATGTTGATTGGTGATTATGTATCCTTCTTCTGAATAAACAAACCCTGAACCCATTCCTCCATCTGATCCTCCTCTAAGAACATTTACTTGCACTACACTCTCTTCAGATTTTTCAAAAATATCTACTAATGAATATTCATAACTTCTTTCTATTCCTACAGATTCACCAATTGTTTGTGTATGATTCTCATTTACTACAATTAATTCATTAGACTCGCTATTATCAATAGAATTGAAAGATACAAAAACTGCAAAAATTATTGCTGCAGCTGCAATCACTCCTCCAACAACAATTCCATTATTTGCCATGTTCGATTCTGTTTTAGATAAACTATAACCCTTGCTCTTCGTTGCTGCACATCATTACACTTTAAGATAATTCTGAGAAAATTCCTTAACAGAATAATTTCGACCTCTCCATGATACTGCAGTAGACTTGTTTGCTTGTAAAATTCCTGCAAGAAAACCTAGTATCACAATAATGCTGCCAATAGGTGCAAAAATTGAATTTACTATATTGAGGTTCAAGCCCATTCTTGTTTCCATAACTGATGCTAAAAAAATCGTAATCGTAGAAATAATTGCAGAAATTAGCAAAGTTGTAAATGATAAGGTTAACTCAAATGCAATTGCCGAATATGCAAGTAATGGTATTGGCATAAACAACATGAATAACACTGCAAAAAATACTCCTATGGCAGTTGAAGAGTTTTGATGATACAAAGGAACCATTAATCGTTTTAATCCATTCCACATCTCTTTTGAACTGCGAGAATATAGCGCCTCAATAAGATGTTCTCCTCTAACCATCTTCATTGCGTACCCTGATTCTTTTGTGATCTTTCCTAATGCTCCATCCTCAATAATCTCTTGTTTGACCTTTTCATGAGTTCCAATTTCTTCATAGACTTTACGTTTAATCACAAAGAAGCTTCCAAAAAAATATCCAACTTTCTTTTTTGGATTATTCACATTTAATGCAGAATACCTTGAATGCAAAAAAGTAGATAACATTGGCAAAGTAATCTTTGTTATCTTGTCTATACACCGAAGTCTTGGAATCACTGTCAGTGCATCAAGACTTTCTGATTGCAGATGAGATACTGCTAACGTGATTACATTTTTTTCAAATTTTGTATCTGCATCTGTAAATAGCATTATGTCTCCTGTGGCTTTCTTGAATCCTTCCATACATGCCCAATTCTTGCCCATCCAATTTTGTGGTTTTTTTCTTGCAGCAACATGGATTATTCTTGAATCACTTTTTGAAAATTTCTTAATTATGTCTCCTGTCTTGTCTTCTGATGAATCATCAATTGCTAAAATTTCAAAATTTTTGTAATCCTGAGCACTTAATGTTTCTAGACATCTTGAAATAAAATCTTCTTCATTTCTTGCTGGAAGAATCACAGACACTTTGGGATTTGAAGTACTCTTATTCTCAAATTTATCTAAAAATGGTGTTTTAGTAAATGATTGATACATTGAGTGCATTAATGATAGCCATGCCAAAAAAACTCCTACTAAAATAATTGTAAAAATAAAATTAAAGACATCAATTATGATATCTGCCATTAATTTTCCACTTCTTTTTTAATTGCTTGCAGCGCTTGCTCGGTCCCACTTTTTATGTGCTTTTTTATCATTCCAGTAAACATGCCCATCATTCCAGAAAGTTTTACATCCCAAACTGCTTCTAGTTCAAATGAGTTATCAACCTCTTTCAATGTGAGAACTTTCTCTCCCACTATCACTCCTTTTGTAAATACTGCTCTTATCATCTCTTTTGGAACAATTGTAACTTCTTGCAAACATTTTTGATCACGAAATGCAATTGTTATCTCTCGTGATACCTGATTTTCATCTCTTGAAATGTTTTTAACCTCTTTAGTTCCTTTCCAAAATCTTGGTTCATTATCTATATCTGAAATTACATCCCAAATTTTTTCTTGAGTTGAATTGATCATCACAGATGTTATGATTTCTGCCATACCTTTCTTTAAATAAATGGAAAATATTAGCCTTATCAAACCTGTACTTATTTTACAAATTCTTCGCACAAATTGTACAAGTTACTATCGTGTGTATTTTCACTTCTCCTTTGAGTTCCTGATATTTTTCCATTATTTCGTTTGATTCCATTAATTAGATGTGAATTTTTGAAATTGTAAGTCTTGAATTTAGAAATTAATTTTAAACCGTCTATATTTGCAGTATTATGGATAACATCTCATACGATGATTTCTCTAAATTAGATCTACGTGTGGCAAAAATCATATCTACAGAAAAAATTCCTGAAAAATCCCGAATTATCAAAGGGATCATCTCTTTGGGTGATGAAGAGCGTGATGTAATAATTGGTGGAGCCCAATTTTATGAACCGGAAGATCTAATTGGAAAAACAGTAATCGTGGTAGCCAACTTAGAGCCTAAAAAAATGGCAGGTATCGAATCAAATGCAATGTTACTAGCAGCTGATATTGATGATAAACCATTCTGGTTGACAGTTGATGAAGATGTCCCTGAAGGAACAAAGATCAAATAAACATCTAATCGTAAACCATTAATTTTTTTTCTTCTAGTAGGGCATGTACATTATTCACTGAGCGATATACGTCTGGTTCTTTCTTTGCACCAGTACATACAAGCTTACCTGAAGAAAATAACAAAATGACTGTTTTTGGATCAAGCATTCTATGAATTAAACCTGGAAATTGTTCAGGTTCATACATGCTTCTTGGTAATGTTCTCGCTGCCTGCTCTAGATGAATCTTTCCACCTAGGTTTATCGATGCAACAATATTTTGAATTGTCACCACTGCATTTTTTTTCACCGTGACATTCCCTTTCCTTAATTTTTCTACTACTGTCTTGACTGCTTTCTTTGACATCTGCTCTGATTTTGCTCCCGTACAAACCATCTTTCCTGAAGTAAAAATCAGTGTGGCAGTTTTTGGACTTTTTAATCTAAACACCAAACCCGGAAATTGATCTGGGTGATATTCAACATCTGGAAATTTTTTTGTAATTTCATTAAGATCCATCTTTTGATCTACTGTAGCTGATGCCACCACATTTTCAATACTAACTATTGGTTTTGTTTGTGGCATACCAAATCATTAAAAATATCATTAATAAAATTACTCGTGAAACTACGTATATCCTATCCTGATTTGATGGATATGGTTAAATTACAAAATCAAAGCAATTGATTGTTGGGAATTTTGGATTTTAACTTTGATGAATTTTTGGCATGGGTTGGTGAAGATATTGATACCTTAATGATGCTTATTTGGATAATTCCTGTCATTGTTTTTGTTTTTTATGGGCAACGAATCCAATTGCTAATTTCATCAAATGAAATTAAAAAAGATATTGATAAATTAGAAGAATATACTGCATCAACCAAAAAAGATTTTCTAAATTATGTAAAAAATAATCTTACATCAAAAACA
>Ga0310120_10002598_pt1 | contig 13131 bp, 9 predicted proteins | sample CB27_AW_983_MG_FD_203506 | JGI IMG/M metagenome (GOLD analysis project Ga0310120, IMG submission 203506) | Marine microbial communities from Western Arctic Ocean, Canada - CB27_AW_983 | ecosystem: Environmental > Aquatic > Marine > Oceanic | place: Canada: Western Arctic Ocean | collected... | reverse complement strand
TCGACATGTGTCATTGACGGGGAAGCTTACAGTCGGCTCTGACGGCGACGTCAAGGAAGGGGCCCCACCCTCATTCTTGAGTACGGGTTGAACGGAGATGGCAGCCAGGCCAAGGTGCTCAACTGGGCGATGGATTGGCATGCCCTGGGGAGGCCCAAGAAGTTTGATGGCAACTATCTGGCGGGGCTCTCGGGCGTCACGACCAGATTCACGAAGCGGAATCCAGATCCTGCTCTGAAGGATGAGGTGCAACGCTTCCGCAGAACAATTTCTCCGACCCAGCTCCTGCGCATTCGCACCAACGATGGATCCTTTGTCGCGACCCGAGAGTTTCGCGAGTTCATCATCACCAGCCAGGGGCTGGCGGCCGGTCCGGGGGCCGGAACTCCGAGGTCGGTTTTCTTTGAGAAGGGGACGAGGGAAAAGCGCTGGCTTGCGCGCTGGCTGCGCTAGGAACGGCCCGGGGATCTGAAACCAAGCAATGCGCGATCCGATGCCTTGCGTGAGCGCTTGTTCAGCATGAACTTCCCGACCAAGGTGAGGCGGGGAGTTCCTTCGACTCAGCTCAGCGCTGCGGCCCGCGAGTACTTCCGCAGCTCCCACCACAGAACGCCCACTCCGCTGAGCGCGATCAAGGCGCCAAAAAACTCGCGCGTCAGTTCCACCCGGGGATCGTCACCGGACATGCTCGTTCCCAGCATGGTGAAGTCATGTTCGCCGAAGAGGTTTTCCCAGAGACCCCAGCCAGTTCGGCCGAGTTCAAGGAGGCAGGCCAGGGCGGCGACGATGAGGAGCCAGCGCGGAAAGGATCTGAAGAGCGCGACCCCGAAGAGGAGCGCGGTCATGGCATAAAAAGCCAGCCACAAAGCCGCATCCAGGCTCGAAGGGTTGTAGTACTTGTCGGGATCGATGTCGTTGCCCTGGAGCCACGCAAAGAGCGCGAAGATAACGACGCAAAGACAGTTCAGGATCTTGAGGGGGAGAGGAAGATTCATTGCGCGGAGCGGATCTTTGGTGAAGGGCGGAGAGGGGACTTGGCAATGCAGAATTTGGAAAGGTGGGCCGGACCGCGAAACTCAGGGGAAATCGGTGCCCCAAAATACTCAAAGAAAATGCTGTTCAATTGAACATCTATAGTTAGGTTGGTCTCCATGGACTTATTAAATAGAGTGATGATAGCCGGTCGCCTGACGAGAGATCCGGAAGTGCGGGAAACAGCGAGTGGGAAGTCGGTGGCGGAGCTCAGTCTCGCCATGGATCCTCCCGGCGGGGGAAAAAGCAGGGACGATCGTGAACAGAGTTCGAAGGACGATTCGATTTTTGTCGATGTGGTGGTCTGGGAGCAGACCGCCGAGACGGCGAGGGAGTATCTGAAGAAAGGCTCGGCGATTCTCATTGAAGGTCGCTTGCGCATGGACTGCTGGGAAGATCGCGAAACCGGCAAGCTCCGCCGGAAGCTCAAGGTGGCCGGGGAGCGCATGAGATTTCTCAATCTGGCCCCTGCGCGCAGTGATGGGGGCCGATCTCAGGATCAGCCTCAGGATCAGCCTCAGGATCGTGCGGAAGCCTCGCGAGGAATTTCGCGCCGACGGGAAGTTGGACGGGAGCGAATTTCGCATGGGACCTCCCCGGGTTGAAGATGTTTCGGCTTCCGCAGGTGCCGAGATGGATCTCCTCGCAAGGCAGGAAGCGCGGTGGGTTGGAATTCAGTGCGATCGACCCGGGGAGGGCCCACCAGGGGACGGTGGGGTCGGGGAGCCACGCGGGTGCGGGCGCAAGCTTGCGCGAAGCGCTCCTCTTCGCTCGCCGGGCGGTCAAACTCGCTCCGGAGAGGGCCCAACTCAGGGGATCCCTGGGGCTGTTTGTTCTTCAGGAACGGATTAGGGGGATTCTCCGGCGTTAGGGGAGGAAAGGGCCAAATGACCCCCAGCCCTCACCCATTCTGGTTAGCTTGACGAGTCAGCAGGAATAAAGGGACCACTCTGAAACTCGCTAATTCCTAGCAGATTGACATTTTGCGCTGAGAACTCTTTAGTGGGCGAGGAATCGCGGCCTAAGAAATTCGCGGCTCCTCACGTATGAAATTCGTTATGACATGGACTAACCGTTTTTTGGCAGCTGGGTTGGGCGTGCTCTGCCTTGCCGCGCCTGCCTATTCACAGCAGGAGAAGGGCCGCGATCTGGTGCAACTCAAGAAAGCGGCATACGCGATCGATAAGTACGTTGCGACGCTCTACAAGCGCAAGAAGCTGAAGGTTCCCAAGGTGGTCGACGATGCGACATTCCTCCGTCGCAGTTTCCTCCTCGCCGCTGGTCGGATTCCGACCTTGGAAGAAGCGCGCATGTTCCTCGAGATCGAGGACCCCAACAAGCGTGAGATGCTTGCGGGCTATTTGATGAGCAAGAAGAACGACGGTTATCGCAGCACGATGGTGAACTGGGTGAGCGATTTGCTCCGGCTCACCGACAACTTCGACAACGGTCAAGCTGCGCCCTATGTTGAGTTCGTCCACAATGCGATGAAGGGCAACATGCCATGGGACCAGTTCGCGAAGCGCCTTATCGGGTCGAAAGGGAGCGGTTGGGATGACAACAACGGTGCGGTTGGTTACTTCATCCGCGACAAGGGGATGCCCCTCGATAATCTTTCCAACACGATGCGCATTTTCACGGGTGAGCGCATGGAGTGTGCGCAGTGTCATGACAGCCCGTTCAACAAGTGGGAGCGCATGGACTTCTACGAGCTTGCAGCCTTTACGAACGGACAGGGGGAAATGAACCGTGGACCGTGGAACTCTGTTTGGCGTGAAGTGCGCGACGCGAAAGAAGAGCGCACGGAGTTTGGCCGTCTGGTCGACTGGCTCGGCGACAATGTACACTACTTTACCCTCGCCGGGGGAGGAAAGGGACGCATCAAGCTTCCGAGCGATTATCAGTACAAGGATGGGGACCCGGGCGAGATGATTGGCGGGAAGACTCACTTCGGTAAACGCATTCGTTCTTCAGATCGTCGTGACAACAAAGACGCCCGCGACGGCTTTGCCACGTGGATGGTGGGGAAGGATAATGTGAACTTCACTTCCGTGATCGTGAACCGGATGTGGAAACGGATCATGGGCAAAGGGATCTACGAGCCGGTTGACGACTACAAAGCGGCTGACAAGACGATCACTCCGGATCTCATGGACTACTTGATCCGACTTATGCGTGATGATTTGCAGTATGACCTTCGGGCCTTCCAGCACGTCCTGCTTCTCACGAGGAACTTCCAGTTTGAGGCCAATCCCGAGGCCTTTGAGGCAGGGATGCCGCAGGCCTTCAACGGCCGACAAATCGAGCGCATGAGTGCCGAGCAGGTCTGGGATTCCCTCATCACGCTCACGGCGGGCAATCCAGACCAACTGCCCAAGCGCAAGTTCAGCAACACCGTGTATTACGGGGGTAAGGCTGTCCTGGTCGGTCAGAAGACCATGTCGCAGCTCAGTCGGGAGGTTCTCGCCATCGAGAAGCCCGGGGAGTACAAATCCTACGTCAACCAGCTTCTTTCCGGCATCAAGAGCGGAAACGGCAGTGCGAGCAAGAAAGACATGATGGCGATGAGGTCTCTTGGTCGCCCCGGACCGGCCTCCGGCATGGCACGAGCTTCGGAGTTGAGTGCTCCCGCTCCGAACGGTCACCTCCTTCGCATGTTCGGATCCTCTGATCGCGACCTGATCGATTCCTCCACTCGTGAGCCCAACATGTCTCAGGTGCTTTCCATTATGAATGGCCACGTCGAGAAGATGGTGGTCAGCAACAAGAGTTCGGCAGCCTACAAGGCTCTCGAGGCCGGCACCACCGATCGGGACAAGGTCCGGTTCCTCTATTATTCCATCCTGAGTCGCTCTCCAACCGACGATGAAATGACCATTCTCATGCGCGACGTCATCGATGGCTCCCAGGAAAGCTATCAGAATCTGACCTCTGCATTGATCGCCACCCACGAATTCATCTTCGTCCAGTAACACCACACCCCCCCCGCAATCACAAAATGAACAACCACGAGTTTAACAAACAAGATGAGCTGACCCGGCGTCAGATCATGATCAACTCCGCACGAGCTTATCTCGGAGTGTCGGTGGCTCCTTTGCTCGGCGGCGCGCTCGCTACCGGGGCGATTGGTGCTACCAAAAAGGCCAGCGGACCCGGCAAACTTGCTGAGCACGTCATCTTCCTGAACATGGCCGGGGGCATGAGTCACATCGATACCTTCGATCCCAAGCCCAAGAACAAGGAAGTGGCCGGACCCGTGGAGGCGATTGGCACCAATGGCGATTTTGAGTTGTCGCAGTACCTGCCCCTGTGCGCAGAGGTCGCCGATCGGATGTGCGTCATTCGGTCCACCTCGTCCAAGCAGGGTGCACACGACCAAGGTCAGTATCTGCTGCATCGCAGCTACTCGCCCCGAGGCACCATCGTCCATCCCGCGATCGGGTCTTGGATTGTGCGTCACAAGGGCCGCAAGAACACCACCCTTCCGGGATTTGTGACCGTTGGTTCCAACCCGAAGAATGCCTCCGCGGGATTTTTCGGCGCCCAGTTTCAAGGCGTGCCCTTGGGCAGCCCGGGAGAGGGTCTCAAGGACTCCAAGCGCCCGAACACGGTAAGTGAAGAGGACTTCAATCGTCGCCTTGCCATTGCGGATGCCCTCAACAAGGACTTTCACGAGAAGTACAAGTCGCCGGACGTGAAGTCCTACGACACTCTCTATGACGAAGCGACCAAGCTCATGAAGAGCGAGGATCTCAAGGCGTTCGAAATTAGTCGGGAGCCCAGCAAGACTCGTGCTCTCTACGGCAACGATCGTTTTGGTCAGGGTTGCCTGCTTGCTCGGCGTCTCGTTGAAGTTGGGGTGCGCTTCGTCGAAGTCGCCCTCGGCGGATGGGACACCCACTACGACAACTTCACCAAGGTGGAGTCTCGCGCCGCGATCCTCGACAAGGGCTTCGCGGCTCTCCTCAAGGACCTTGAAGACAAGGGTCTCCTGGAGTCGACGCTCGTGGTGATCGGATCCGAGTTTGGGCGCACGCCGCACATCGTGACCGAGCACAGCAATGGTCGCGATCACCATCCGTCCTGCTTCTCGACGGTCATGGCCGGAGCGGGAATCAGGGGTGGCACGACCTACGGCACGTCCGACAAGGAGGGGCGCAGGCCCGCCGACAAGCCGGTCAGTGTGCAGGACATCAACGCCACCATCGGTTATGCGTTGGGAATCGACTCCCAGAAGATTCTCCATTCGCCGAGTGGCCGTCCGTTCCGGATGGCGGGTGCCGAGAAGGATCTCGGAAACCCCATTGAGGATATCTTCATCTAGGTCGCGCTTCGCGAAACAGATTTTCAAAGGCGCCGCAGGGATGCGGCGCATTTTTTTGTGGCGGGTGGCGGTGGGTGAGCGCTCAGAGCTGGAGTGCCCGGGCGCCTCTCGCTCAAGAGTGCTTTTGGGCGAAGTTGCGTTTCAGCCCGGCGGCTGGACGGGGGAGTGAGTGGAATCCTTCCAATTTGAGAGGGCGCACATGGCAGGCGCATACGCTGAAAAAATTACCTACTTTTTTATTGCGGGAAGGGGAAAGGGGTGGCATTGTTTAGCAAGAGTGAAATGTCAATCTACATGGCCTAACAGCTTTTCCGACTCTGAGAGGAGTGGAGTGCAGATGATGATCCGGTCCGGTTTTTCTGCACTACTCTTGGTTAATGGTGCACCCCCCAGCAGCACTGCTGGGACCAGTTCGAGCCAAGGAACAAATTTCTGAGGCGAGTGCGTTGTGCGATAAAAAGAGGGTGGTTTTCGGACCACCCTCTTTTTCGTGGTCAGTGGCGGGAGCTTGGCGAGAGGAATGGAGCAGATTGGGTGTTCGGAGGGGAGTTCCGCCCCACCAGCTCCGAATAGAATGCAACATGTGCGCGTCGATTGGGATTGGGAGCGGAGAGGTGATTTTGGGGATGATCTTTGGTCTTGGAGATGAGCTGGCGCTTGTGGGTCGGAACTCACGATCGGGCGGTCCTTCCTAACGCCTTGTCCTTGCTGGAGCTCGGCTCTAGATTCCCAACCCGTTCATGTCCACCCCTCCCATATTCCCGGATCTCCGTATCCTCTCGACCATTGATCAGGTTGGGGTGGAGGAGCGTGCGCAACGATTTCAGGCACGCAGCATCAAGAAGGAAAGCAAGCTCTCGGCCTTGAAGTTGGCGATCACGATGTTGGACGTGACCACGCTGGAAGGAAAAGACAGCCCGGGGAAAGTGCGACAGATGTGTGCCAAGGCGATGCGGCCCTTGCCGGAGGATCCTTCCATTGGTCCCGCGGCCGCAGTGTGTGTGTATCCACGGTTGGTGCGGGTGGCCAGGGAAGCGGTGGGAGAGAGTGGAGTGAAGGTGGCCAGTGTTGCCACGGCCTTTCCCAGCGGGCAAAGCCGGATGAAGGAGCGCCTCTCGGAGATTCGTTATGCCGTGGGGGCGGGCGCGGATGAGATCGACATGGTGATCTCGCGCGGAAAGCTACTGCACGGTGAGTTTCGCGGCATCTTCGACGAAGTGGTTCGCTGCAAGGAGGCCTGCGGGGAGGCCCACCTGAAGGTGATCCTCGAAACAGGTGAGTTGCAGACCTATGACACCGTGCGGGTGGCGAGCGAGATCGCGATGGCGGCAGGGGCAGACTTTATCAAAACCTCCACCGGCAAAGTGCAGCCGGCTGCGACCTTACCCGTGACGCTCGTGATGCTGGAGGCGATTCAGGATTTTCACGACCGCACCGGCCGGATGGTGGGAATGAAGCCGGCGGGCGGAATCGGCAATGCCAAGTTGGCGCTTCAGTATCTTGTGATGGTGAAGGAGACCCTTGGCAAGGCGTGGTTGACCAAGGAGAAGTTTCGTTTTGGAGCGAGTTCCTTGACGAATGATTTGCTCATGCAGATTCGTAAACAGCAAACCGGTCGTTATCAGTCGGCCGACTACTTTAGCAAAGATTGATGCCAGAAGGACCAGGAGAGGGAACTGCGGGAAGTTCCGCCAAGCGCACCACGAAGAAGGCGAATTCGCACGACTTTGTGGAAGGGAACTGCTACGCACCGGCGCCCGAGAACACCGATCATGTTTCCCTGAAGAGGAGCTACGATCTGTTCATCGGTGGGAAATGGGTGCGAGCCCCGAAGAAGTTTGAGACCATCAACCCTGCGACCGAGGAGGTCATTGCAGAGGTTGGCGAGGCGGGGCCCAAGATGGTCGATCGGGCGGTGGGAGCGGCGCGGGATGCTTATGAGAAGACTTGGTCGAAGATGCCCGGACGGGAACGCGGGAAGTATCTCTACCGGCTGGCGCGCTTGATCCAGGAGCGCTCCCGGGAGTTTGCGGTGGTGGAAACGATGGATGGCGGGAAGCCCATCCGGGAGAGTCGCGACATCGATCTACCGTTGGTGGCCGCCCATTTTTTCTACTACGCCGGTTGGGCCGACAAGCTGGAGTATGCCTTTCCCGGTCGCAAAGCCCGTCCCCTTGGAGTTGCCGGGCAGATCATTCCCTGGAATTTTCCGCTCCTGATGGCGGCTTGGAAACTGGCTCCGGCATTGGCCGCCGGAAACACGGTGGTGCTCAAGCCCGCGGAGACTACTCCACTCACGGCCTTGTTGCTCGCCGAATTGATCGAAGAAGCGGATTTCCCCCCCGGCGTGGTGAACGTGATCACGGGGGCAGGCAGGACCGGGCAAAACCTGGTGCAGCACGAGGGCATCGACAAGGTGGCCTTCACAGGATCCACTGCGGTGGGGAAGCTCATTCAGAAGACCCTCGCGGGGACGGGTAAACGATTCACCCTTGAGCTTGGAGGCAAGGCCGCCAACATCATCTTTGACGACGCGCCGATCAACCAGGCGGTGGAGGGAATCGTCAATGGGATCTTCTTCAACCAGGGACATGTCTGTTGCGCGGGGTCGCGACTCTTCGTTCAGGAAGGTCTCGTCGACACCGTGGTGCGGAAGTTGAAGCGTCGGATGGAGACCTTGGTGCTGGGGGATCCGCTCGACAAGAACACCGACATCGGAGCGATCAACTCCCCGGAGCAGCTGACGCGGATTCAGGGGCTGGTTGACAGCGGCAGGGAGCAGGGCGCGAAGTGTTGGCAAAGCAGCCAGAAGGTTCCCGGCAAGGGAAACTGGTTCAAGCCCACCATCTTTACGGATTGTGCCCAGAGTCATCGTATCGTGCAGGAAGAGGTGTTCGGCCCGGTGCTTGCGGTTCAGAGCTTCCGCACGCCGGAAGAGGCGTTGGAGAAGGCCAACAACACGCCCTATGGATTGAGTGGAGGGGTGTGGACGGACAAGGGCTCGAAGATATTCAAGATCACCAGTCAGCTGCGCGCCGGTGTTCTTTGGGCCAATACCTTCAACAAGTTTGATCCGAGCTCACCGTTCGGCGGATACAAGGAGAGCGGGATGGGTCGCGAAGGAGGGCTGCATGGCCTGGGTGCCTATGTGCAATTGAGTGGCAGGTAGGGTGAAGCAAGGAGCAAGAAGAAGAGCTGAAGATCCAGGATAGAACATCGAATCATGAGCCGTCTGACCGTCAACAAAACCTACAAGCTCTACATTGGGGGCAAGTTTCCGCGCACGGAGTCGGGCCGTTACTATGAGCTGAAGGGGAAGAAGGGCAACCTGCTCGCCAACGTTTCCCACGGAAGCCGCAAGGACTTCAGGAATGCGGTGGTGGCGGCCCGCAAGGCCTTCCGGGGATGGTGGGAGGCGAATGCGTATCTGCGGGGCCAGATTCTCTATCGGATTGCCGAGATCCTGGAAGGGCGCGCCGAGCAGTTTGAAGATGAGCTTCGCGCCCAGGGGAGCACTCCGGCGGCGGCCCGGAAGGAGGTCCTCAAGGCCATTGATCTCTTTGTTCACTACGCGGGCTGGAGCGACAAATTCCAGGCCCTCTTTTCCTCTGTTAATCCGGTCGCGAGTCCTCATTTCAATTTCTCGGTACCCGAACCGACGGGTGTTGTTGCGGCCGCCGCGCCGGAGCGCAGTGGGCTGCTTGGTCTCTCCTCTGTGATCGCACCGATCATTGTGGGGGGCAACAGCGGGGTCGTGCTCGCATCGCACAGCAGGCCGCTTTGTTCCGTCACCCTGGCCGAGGTGCTCAACAGTTCAGATCTCCCCGGCGGGGTGGTCAATATTCTCACCGGGATGCGCGACGAATTACTCCCCCATCTGAGCAGTCACATGGATGTTAACGCCCTCCTTCTCTGCTCGGACGATCCGGCGGAGCAAAAGCTGGTGCAAGAAGAGGCTGTCGAGAATGTGAAGCGAGTCAGGGTGCACCCCGATGCGCCCCTCGACGAGAGCCCCTACCACATCCTTGACTTTCAGGAAATCAAGACCACTTGGCACCCTGTTGGGGTATAGCGATCGGGGCACTTGATCTTAGCGGGCGGAGGGTGCGAGGGAGCCGAGCCGGAGGCCAGATCAAGGGGAGGACGGTGCGGGGGAGGAAATTATTTTACCGTTTCTGACGATTCCCTCCGAAACCCTGGCCTCGATCGTTGAGGAGAGCACGCTCTCTGAAAAATCACCTTGAGAAATCATGAGTAACCGGAGCGTAGTGCTATGCGTATGAGCATGGATGATAAAGCGGCCGTAGATAAGCTCCACAAGGTCTATAGCCAGATGAAGGAGGAGCTCTCCCAGGTCATCGTTGGGCAGGAAAATGTGGTTGAGCAGGTTCTCATGGCGATTTTTTGCCGTGGGCACGCATTGCTGGTCGGGGTGCCGGGCTTGGCGAAGACCCTTCTGATTTCCACGGTGGCCCGTGCGCTCGATTTGAGTTTCAAGCGGATTCAGTTCACCCCCGACTTGATGCCGGCCGATATCACAGGGACGGACGTCCTTGAGATGGATCAGGAAACAGGACGCCGCAGCTTTCGTTTTGTGGAGGGCCCGGTCTTTGCCAACATGATTCTGGCAGATGAGATCAACCGGACGCCGCCCAAGACCCAGGCCTCTCTTCTCGAAGCGATGCAGGAGCATCATGTCACGGTGGGCGATCGGACCTTCAATCTTCCGGCGCCCTTCTTTGTGCTCGCGACCCAGAACCCGATCGAGCAGGAGGGCACCTATCCGCTGCCGGAGGCCCAGTTGGACCGCTTTCTCTTCAACATCGTGGTGGACTATCCCGATAAGAAAGAGGAGCGCGAAATCATCCGTCGGGTGACGAGCCCTGGTGAAGGAGAGGTCAAACCCCTCATGACTGGGGAGGAGATTCTGCAATTGCAGGAGATCGTCAAGCGGGTGCCGGTGGGAGATCACGTGATTGACTTTGCGGCGGACATCGCGCGCGCCACGCGTCCGAATTCCGGGGAGGCTCCCGAGTTCGTGAAGGACATGGTGGCCTGGGGTGCCGGACCGCGGGCGGGCATCGCGCTGATTTCGGCGGCAAAGGCACACGCTGTTCTGCGTGGCCGCTTCCATGCGACCACCGGGGACGTTTCCGCGGTGGCCTATCCGGTCCTCAGGCACCGCGTGCTCACCACCTTCAACGCGGAGGCCTCCGGGGTGAAAAGCGACGATATCGTGCGCATGCTATTGGAGCATCTGGAGCCCGCCGAGGAAATCAAGATCTAGCAATCGATCCTTGGTGACTATTTACTGGTTATTGGGAAGGGAACGCGTGGCAGCAGACTAGACCTCCATGTCCTCACTCAAAGTTCCTGAATCCATGCGTCTCCTTCCGGAGGAGACCATGGGCGTGATGCGCCGGGTCGAGTGGCTGGCACGCAAACGGATGCAAGGAACCCTGACCGGAAAGCACACCAGCCCGGATAAGGGCTTCTCGGTCGAATTTGCGGAGCATCGCGAGTACACCCCCGGCGATGATCCCCGCAATTTGGACTGGCGGGTGATGGCGAAGAGTGACCGCAACGTCATCAAGCAGTTTATTGAGGAAACCAATCTGCGCGCCACCCTGGCGGTCGACATTTCCGGTTCCATGGCATTTTGCGGGGAAGAGGCGGCCTCGGTGGAGGGCGAAGTATTGTCGAAGTTTGCCTATGCGCGTTACCTGGCGGCGGCGCTGAGTTACCTCTTCATCAAGCAGGGGGACGCCGCGGGCCTGGTCACCTTCGACAACGAAGTGAAATCCTATCTTCGGACCGGCAGCCGACCCAGCCAGGTGCGCAGAATCGTCGATACCCTGCATCAAGCGGAGCCCGGGGCGGAGACCAAGGTTGCCTCCGTGTTGCATGAGGTGGCGGAACGGGTTCACAAGCGCGGACTGGTCATTCTCATCAGCGATCTCTTCGACGACCCGAAGGACATTGTTGAGGCCTTGCATCATTTTGACTATCGCCAACATGAGTTGATCATCTTCCACGTCCTGGCGGATGAGGAACTGACCTTTCCGTTTAAGAATTTTCAGCGATTTCGTGATCTCGAGGGCGTGGAGGCCATGTTGCGGATCGATCCCCAGGCGGTGCGGGCAGCCTACCTGGAACGTGTCAGCGAATTTGTGAAGACGATGGAAGTGGCCAGCGGAAAACTGCAGGCTGACTATGTGCCGGTTAATACCAAGACGCCCTTGCGGGAAACCCTCTTGCGCTATCTGGGACGGAGGATTCATTCCAAGAGGTGATGAGGTCAGTTTCTGATCCACGACAACTGAGGACGGCTCACGGAGATGCTCTTTCTTAATCCATGGCTCTTGATCGGACTGGCTGGCGTGCTGGTGCCGATCATCCTGCACATGATGCGGAGGCAGGCTGCGCAACCGCTGGACTGGGGCGCGATGCGCTTCCTTTTCGACACGGTGGCGATGCGCCGGCGGCGGATTGAGTGGGAAGACATGTTGTTGATGGCCGCCCGGTGCCTGCTCATCGCCCTGCTGGCTCTCGCCCTTGCCCGGCCCTTCGTGCCGCCCGATTCGAAAGTCCCCTGGGTTCTTTTGCTTCCGTTGGTTCTCTTGGGGGTAGCAGCCTTGGGGGCTTCGTTTGTGCTGAGCGGAAGGTGGGCTCGCTGGTTGACCCGGGGGACGGCCATCTTGCTTCTCCTCTCCGCTGTTGGGCTGATTTTATTTGAGAACCGGCTGAACCTGGAGCGTTTTCAAAATACCGGGAGCCGGGACATCGCGCTTGTGATCGACGCCTCCACTTCGATGGAGATGCCACGAGCCGATGGACGGACTCCGTTCGAGCTGGCGATCGAGGAAGCGATTGTGCTCGTGAAGGGAGCCCCTCGAGGGACGGCGTTTTCGGTGATCCTGGGCGGACCCTCGCCGGAGCAAGTGACCGGCGCGCCCCTGACCCATCGCGCGGATGTGATCGAAGTGCTTCAGGAGCTCCGTCCGGTGGGCGGACCCTTTCGCGCGCACGACGCGTTGGGAGTGGCCTTGCTCAATCTGGAGCGGGGTTATCATGGCGCGAAGGAGATCATCGTTTTCACGGACGGGCAGCGGTTGGGCTGGCGCCTGGACAGTCCGGCGGCCTGGAAATCACTTGCTGAGGCCGTTGACGGATTGCCGTATGAACCGAAATTGATTGTGCGGACCTTTCCGCCGCCGGAGGCCATTCGCAATGTGGCGATCAGCAAAGTGGAGCTTTCCCGTGAGGTGGTGGGCACCGACCGGGAGGCTACGATTCGTATCACGGTGGAGAACACGGGGACGGAGGCGATCACCCCTGAAACCGTGCAAGTCACCGTGGGGGACGAAACGTTGCCGGAACTGAAAATCGGGCAGCTTGCTCAGGGCCAGGAAGAGACCTTAGAAATCCGGCATCTTTTCAAGGAGGCCGGTCCGGTGGTGGTGGCGGCCCGGCTGGACTGCGGGGACGATTTGCGAAGTGACGACAAGCAGGAATTGGTGGTTGCAGTGAAGAAACGGCTGCCCATCTTGCTGGTCGATGGCAATTCGAGCGGAGGAGGATTTTTTGAGCGAGCGGCCGGACTTACGGCCTTGGCGCTAGCTCCCTCGGCCGCGCTTTTCGGGGGAGAAAAGCCGGAGGTGAACTTACTGATGGAGCCCACCGTGCTGGCGGCGCCGGAGATTACAAATTTCAGCGGACTTGATGACTATCGGGTGGTGGTCCTCGCGGATGTCCCACGTCTCCCGGCGCGCATC
>Ga0310120_10002597_pt1 | contig 13134 bp, 10 predicted proteins | sample CB27_AW_983_MG_FD_203506 | JGI IMG/M metagenome (GOLD analysis project Ga0310120, IMG submission 203506) | Marine microbial communities from Western Arctic Ocean, Canada - CB27_AW_983 | ecosystem: Environmental > Aquatic > Marine > Oceanic | place: Canada: Western Arctic Ocean | collected... | reverse complement strand
CCCGGGAACATCGTCCGACATCATGGTCGGTGAACCCGTGATCGCCATCGGAAACCCCTTTGGTTTTTCAAATACCGTGACCACCGGCGTGATTTCTGCCGCCAACCGTTCGATCCACACCGGGCAACAGACCTTTCACGGCTTTCTGCAAACCGATGCCTCGATCAACCCCGGAAACTCCGGGGGGCCTCTGGTCAACGCCGAGGGCTCGCTGATTGGGATCAACACCGCGATCTACCAGGGCGCCGAGGGGATCGGCTTCGCGATCCCCATCGATGTCGCTCAACGCGTCGTCGCCGAGTTGATCGAACACGGCGAGGTCCACCCGGTCACCCTGGGCATCGACTTCCAGGAGCTCGACCCGGCTCTCCGGGAGGTCATGGAGTTGCCGAGTTCAATGTCGGGTTGCCTGATCAATCGCGTGAGACCCGACGGACCAGCCGAAAGGGCGGGGGTTCGCCGGGGCGACGTCCTCACCCGGCTCGATGGACTTCCGATTCGGTCGGCCCGGCAGCTCTTCGAAATCCTTCAGACCACGACGCCCCAACAGCGGCTGAAAATTCAGTACTGGCGCGATGGAAAGTCCTTCACCACCGAAGTCGTGGCCAAGGAAATTCCCGAAAACGTCGAGGCCGAGTTGGCGAACCGGTTGATGGGACTCAGCCTCGAGTGGCGCGACCAGATTGGTTTCGAGATCAGCAACGTACGTCAACAATCGCCCGCCTCCCTGATCGGGCTCCAACCCGGCGACCTGATCCTTGCGGTGAACGGACTTGTACTCGACAGTAGGGACGCGCTTCGCCGCGCTATTCTGGGTCTACGCGGTCGGGAGCGAGCCCTCGTCGTGGTGCAACGCGGACGGGGTCGGTACCACCTCATGATTCCCCTGCGTTGACGAATTCGCGAGCACAACCTGGGCCCCGAGTCCCCTCGGATCGGCTCACCAAGGAACCAGCCGGCACTCCAGAGTGTCGAAGACCCGTGGCGGGCCGGGAGCAGCCCCGCCGATCGAGACCACACAACCGTGTGGCTCTCCGGACCGATTAAAAAGACATTGCATTGAGAAAAAATTGAAAAGAACTTGAGATAGAGATAGGAGAAGAACTTGAACCTCTTTGGAAAATTTTATAGTTCCGCCAGCCTTGCCCAAGTGCTTCTGCTGCTTGCCCTCCCCCTCCACGCGGGGGCAGAAGAGGCCGAATCGGGATTCCTCGAGCGACTCCTCGGTGGAGGCACGAAAGCCGTGGATGAGGCCCCCGCCAAGGCGCCAGAGGCGACCCCTTTCTGGGAGACAGAGAGCCAGACCCCTGCCCTCGTCCCCGCCGGCGCTCCCACAGGTTTCGCCGACCTCGCCGAGCGTGTTTCCCCGGCCGTAGTCAGCATCCGCACCTCCCAGACCGTCACCGGAATGGGCCGAGTTCCACAGCAATTCGAGGAATATTTTGGATTTCCCTTTGGCAGCAGAAATCAGCAACCCCGCAAGCGTGAGGGGGCGGGGAGTGGCTTCGTCATCTCCTCGGATGGCTATATCGTCACCAACAATCACGTGGTCGAAGATTCCGACGAAATCTTTGTCGCCTTTACAGATGGCAGCGAACTTCCCGCTACGGTGACCGGCCGGGACCCCAAGACTGACATCGCGCTGATCAAGGTCGAAACCGATCGGGTTCTGACGGCGATTGCTCTGGGCGACAGCGACTCCGCACGCCAAGGCGACTGGGTTGTTGCCATTGGAAATCCTTTCGGACTGGAGCACACCGTCACCGCTGGAATCATTTCTGCCAAGCATCGCAGGGACGTTGTCGGCGGCAGCTACGATGACTTCATTCAGACCGATGCCGCGATCAACCCGGGCAACTCCGGCGGCCCCCTCATCAACCTCGCGGGCGAGGTCATCGGGATCAATACAGCCATCAATCCCCGGGCGAACACCATTGGCTTCACTGTCCCCATCAATATGGCCAAGCATGTTCTTCCCCAGTTGCGGGCCCACGGACATGTCACCCGGGGATGGTTGGGTGTCGTAATCCAAGGGTTGACCCCCGAGTTGGCCGAATCCTTCGAACTCGACAACGAAGACGGCGCCCTAGTCTCGAAGGTTCTCGCCGACAGCCCGGCCGAAGCAGCGGGTATCCAGCACGGCGATGTGATCACCATTTTCAACGGCACTCCGATCAAGGAATGGCGCGACTTGCCGCGAATTGTCGGCGAGACGCCCGCAGAGATCGCGGTCGATATGGTGGTGGTCCGAGACGGGAAGGAAAAAAAGATACGCATCAAGATCGGAACTCTGGACGAGCCGATCCTCCGCACCGCTGTAACGGAAACACCCGGCCCCTCCGCATTCGGGTTGCGAGTCAACAACATCACCCCGGAGATCGCTGCTCAACTCGGCGTGGGAACCGATGCGGGGGTACTCGTCTCCGATGTCGACCCAGGAAGCCCCGCCGAAGAAGCAGGACTCCAGCGCGGAGACATCGTCGTTGAGGTGAACCGCGAATCCGTTTCGAGCGTGAACGAGTTGAGTGAACTCCTGGGCAGAAGCAAGGCCAGCGTGCTTGTCTTGGTTCGTCGTGGCGACTCAACGCTCTACATCCCCATGAAGCGCTCGGAGTAGTTCGAAGGCCCGCGTCCAGGCCACGGCAGGCCTGGGCGCGGGCCCCCTCCCCGGGCAGAGCGAGCGCCCGGGGGAGTTTTCAAGCTGTTCGTTGCGGGTCACTTGCAACTCTTTCTTGGCCCAAGCTCGGCCTCAGCTCTGTCAAAAAGAGCGGAGATCGGGCTTGCATCCCTGGGATTCGTGCCAACCATTGGTTCCATGCAATTTGAGAAACTCACACTCAAGAGCCAGGAAGCCGTTCAGCGCAGCCAAGCGATTGCGTCAGAGCGAAGCCACAACCGTGTGGAATCCGTTCATCTCCTCGCTGCCCTTCTGGAGCAGAAGGAAGGAACCACGGCTCCCATTCTCGAGAAGCTCGGAGCCTCTATCGAGCGAATCCGTCAGGGCGTTGAAACGTCTCTCGACAAGTTTCCTCGTGTCAGTGGCCCGACCCAGGCAGAATTCGCTCCCAGCGCGGCAGCTGCCCTGGATGCCGCATGGAGCCAAGCAGAAGCCCTGAAGGATGAATACGTTTCCACCGAACACCTCCTGCTCGCTTTGGCCGAAAACACGCGCGATCGGGCTGGAGACCTCCTTCGAGTCGAAGGCGGTACCCGGGAAAATATCCTCGAGGCGCTGAAGGCCGTCCGCGGAACCGCCCGGGTCACCGACCAGGATCCCGAATCAAAATACGATGCGCTGTCCAAGTACGGACGCGATCTCACCGAAGTCGCCCGAAGGGGCAAACTCGATCCAGTCATCGGACGAGAAGAAGAAATACGGCGGGTAGTGCAAGTACTTTCCCGCCGGAGCAAGAACAACCCTGTCCTGATTGGCGAGCCCGGGGTGGGTAAAACCGCCATCGCCGAAGGCCTGGCTCAACGCATCATTGCGGGAGATGTACCCGAGAGCCTGAAGGACCGCGCATTGATCGCCCTCGATATCGGCGCTCTGATTGCGGGCGCAAAATATCGCGGCGAATTCGAGGACCGGCTCAAGGCCGTCCTGCGCGAAGTTTCCGATGCCGCAGGAAAGGTCGTTCTCTTCATCGATGAATTGCACACCATCGTCGGGGCCGGAGCGGCCGAAGGCGCAGCCGATGCCGCAAACATGCTGAAGCCGGCTTTGGCTCGAGGCGAACTCCACTGTATCGGGGCCACCACCTTGGACGAGTATCGAAAATATATTGAGAAGGACTCCGCACTGGAGCGCCGATTTCAACCGGTCTTGGTCGGAGAGCCGACAGTCAACAACACCATCTCCATCCTGAGAGGCCTCAAGGAGCGCTACGAGGTTCATCACGGGGTACGGATTTCCGACATGGCGATCGTATCTGCGGCACGCCTTTCCAGCCGCTACATCACGGATCGCTTCCTGCCCGACAAGGCCATCGACCTGGTCGATGAGGCAGCCAGCCGCGTTCGAGTTCAAATCGATTCCATGCCCGAGGAACTCGACCAAGTCGAGCGAAAGCGCATGCAACTCGAAATCGAACGGGAAGCCCTGAAAAAGGAAGAGGATCCCTCGAGCCTGAGCCGAAGCAAAGCCGTTCAGTCTGAAATCGCCGACCTCCAGGAGCGATCGGACTCCATGCGAGCCCGTTGGGAGAACGAGAAATCGGTCATTTCCGGAGTCCGTGATGCCAAGGAACGAAAAGAAAACCTCGAAGTAGAACTCGATCGGGCAACCCGGAATGGCGACCTCGAGCGTGCAGCAGAAATTCGCTATCGGGACCTGATTGCCCTGGACCGAGAAATCGAGGAGAAGCAGCAAAAACTGAATGTCCTCCAATCCGAGGGCTCACTGCTCAGCGAGGAGGTTACCGAAGACGAAATCGCCGAGATCGTCTCCCAGTGGACGGGCATTCCCGTTACCAAGATGCTCGAAACCGAGCAGACAAAGCTGATCGAACTGGAGGATCACCTACGCACCCGGGTCGTTGGCCAGGACGAAGCCCTTGTGGCCGTCGCGAATTCGGTCCGACGCGCCCGAGCGGGGCTCCAAGACCCGGAGAGACCCATCGGTTCGTTCATTTTCCTCGGACCCACCGGCGTGGGCAAGACGGAAACCGCGCGGGCTCTGGCCGAAACCCTTTTTGACGACGAAAACTGCATGGTGCGAATCGACATGAGTGAGTTCATGGAGAAGCACTCGGTGTCGAGGCTCATCGGAGCGCCGCCAGGCTATGTCGGCTACGACGAGGGCGGCTATCTCACCGAAGCTGTTCGACGACGCCCCTACAGCGTTGTCCTCTTCGACGAAATCGAAAAGGCCCACCCCGAGGTGTTCAACGTCTTCCTTCAAATACTGGATGACGGGAGGCTGACCGATGGCCAGGGTCGAACCGTCGACTTCCGCAATACCGTACTCATCATGACATCCAACATCGGCAGCCAGTTTCTCACCGGGCTTTCTGACGTGGATGATCGCGAGAAAATCGAAACGGGTGTCATGGACGCGCTGAGCTCGCATTTCAAGCCCGAGTTCCTGAATAGGGTCGATGATGTGATCATTTACCACCAACTGGGACGCTCTGAGATCGGCACCATCACCGGGCTCCAACTGCGACGGGTGCAGCGGCTTCTCTCGGACCGCCGACTCACCCTCGAGGTGAGCCCCCAGGCAATGGAGCTTCTCTCGGACCGCGGATACAACCCTCAATTCGGAGCACGGCCTCTCAAGCGCGCCATTCAGCGCATGCTTCAAGACCCTCTGGCCATGGAACTCCTCGAAGGGAAATACCCCGAAGGATCCAAGATCCGGGCGGATGTCGACTCCAGCAAAGAAGGCCTTGCCTTCACCCGGATTTGAAGACGCGAAGCGCTTGTTCATACCTCCAGGGACAGGTGCTGATAGAGCGCGCCGTCGACGAACCCGAGGCGGCGGTACCAGATGCGCGTGCCCACCGCTGAAATGACGGCGAGGCTTTCGTAGCCCGCTTTGCGCGCTTCTGCGGCGGCGGCCTCGACCAATTTCTGCCCAAATCCACGGTGCTGGGTGCGCTCGGAGGACCGCACCCCCAGCTCGGTGGCTGCGCCATACACATGCACCTCGCGCAGGAGTGCGCTGCCCTCGAGTTCGTCGAAACCCGAAGACCCGCGAGGCAGGGAAAGCCGCGCGAAGCCAGCGATCCGATCCTCGGGGTTCACGAACTCAAAAAACCACTCTGCCCCGATACTGGTTTCGTAATGCGTCGACCGCAATTTGAGCGAGTCGACATCGATGCGCTCGGAACGAATTTCCCGTGCGCGGATGTCCTTGCAAGTTTCGCCTCGACGGCTGATTTCTTGTTCGGCAATCTGACGAAAATTCGTCAACTTGTTGCCTTCGACGATGTCGTCGGAGGAGATATCCCGAATCACCCGGGTCACTCGGCAGTAGCGAGGAACACGCAACAGGGCACTCGTGACCACTTCGAGAAGTTCGTCGTAGTCGTAGGGGTGCCACTCTCCTCGCTTATGAAAATCCATGAGCTCAGCGGATTCGATCAGGCTGCACGGGTAAATTTTCAATTCATCCGGGCGAAAGTCGGCATCGCCGAAGATTTTCTCGAAATCTTTGATATCGCTTTCAGGTGTTGCCCCGAGCAGGTTGGGCATCCAATGGGCGTGGATCTTGAACCCCGCTGCTCGAAGCCACCGCATGGCGGTCCGAGTCGCCGCGACGTCGTGCCCGCGCTTGTTAACCGAGAGGATCTCATCCGAAAGGCTTTGATATCCGATCTGGACCTTGGTGCAGCCAAGCCGGCGGATGCGCAAGATCTCGCCCAGGGACACGTGGTCCGGGCGCGTTTCCACCACCAGCCCGACACTTCGGCACTTGGCCGCTTCGTTATCGCGTTGGGCCTGCTCCAATTCGCTCCACTCGGCCCCCTCCCCCGAATCGAGCAGTGCGCCCCCCAACTGGCCTCGCAAGTGCTGGCCCACGGTTTCGTTGTAGTTGCTCCCCGCTTCCGGGCGAAGCGCATTAAAGTCCAGGCGGGTCTGGGAGGCTTCATCGCAGCCGTTTCGACCCTCACCAAAGTCATTCAAGGCATCAAAACAACGCTTCACAAACCAGATCTGGTAGGTCTCGGGATGCGCCGACCAGGTCCCTCCCAGAATAATCATTTCCACCTTGCTCACCGGGTGACCGATGGCCCGGTAGGCGGCGAGCCGATTCCAGGTCTGCAGGTAGGGATCAAAGTGATTGAGAGCAGCGCGCTGGGCTCCGGGTTCGTCGGCGAGGTAGCTCTTGGGCATCCGAACATCGTTGGGGCAGAAAACGCAGCCCCCCGGGCAGGGAAAAGGCTTGGTGAGCACCGTTAAGGGTGTCACCCCGCTCTGGGTACGCACCGGGCGCATCCGAATCCGCCGAACAAAGCGTTCCTCGTCCAGCTCAACAGCCCCTCGAGCCAGGAGATACCGCACTCCCGCGATCAACTGCGCTCGGGAGTAGAAGCCTTTGCCGTCCCTGGGGTGCCGTCGCAGGATGGCTTCCATGCTCTCCCGGGCGATCAGGCCCCCCGCATCGGGCACAGCCTCGATCTCCTGGATGATGGCCAGCAGATTCTCGGTGTGGTGCTCGGGATCGAATTGTCCGTGCTCGGCGGGATCGCGCCGGGCTTTTGTCGAGGCTCGCGGAGTCATGACGGCCCACGATACCATCCGCCTGCAACTACGGCCCAAAACCGGGCCGAGTGATCGAATTCTCATGAAGAACCGGTACCCATGAACCCCGCCACACGCGAGCGTCTCGAGACCATCAATCGAAGCTTTTATTCGGCCACCGCCGATGCTTTTGATGCCTCCAGGGATCATCCCTGGCCCGGCTGGCAGAGAGCCCTTGCCCATATTTCGCCTGGGGCCCGCAATGAGGCGATTCGGATACTCGACGCCGGCTGCGGAAACGGGCGCTTCGCGCGCTTCCTGATGCGGACGTTTCCGGAGGCTTCGGCCTCACTGGACTATCTGGGCGTCGACCAGAGCAGCGCCCTGCTTGCTGCGGCCCGCGCCCGGATCAGCGGCGACGCGAAGACCCAAATTCGCTGGATGGAGTCAGACATTCTGAAGGGCGGTGGAGGCTTCGATCTGCCCCCCGGCCCCTTTGACCTCACCGTGGCCTTCGGGTTGCTGCATCACGTTCCCGGTCTCGAGAACCGCAAGGCATTCTTGGCCGCTCTCGCCCAGGGAATCGGCGACAGGGGGTGCCTCGTTTTCACGGCTTGGCGCTTTGCCACGGCTGACCGTTTTCAGGGACACATCGAAACCTGGGAAGAGTACAACGCGGCGAGTCCTGAACCCGTCGACCTCCAAGAATTAGAGACCGGCGATTTCCTGCTCTCGTTTGGAGCCGGCGCCGGCCCCCCCCGCTATTGCCACCACTGCGACGACTCGGAGTTTGAACAACTGGTCGCCGCCACCGGCCTTGAACTGATCGATGATTTCGAGGCCGACGGTCGCAGCGGCGACCTGAACCGCTACGCGGTTCTCCAGCAAAGCGCCTGACGCCAGCCCGGGAGCGATTCTTTTCTTCCGGCAATTCGGTGACTTGCCTGCCCATATCGCGCAAGAACCGCCCGGGGCGCCCCCCGCCAGAACCAATTCCCGCGAAACTTTTTTCGCGCCAGCGGGTTGAGGGCATTGAACAAGAAATCCCCAACGTCCCGTGGCGGACCGCGGACCCTCAACCCCGACTCCATGCTGGAAGGAACTCATCATGCTCTCGCGACAGATCCTGGCTCTCCTGCTCGTCAACATCATCCTCGGCGCTCAGGCCCAGGCCCAACTGCTCACGGCCCGACCCATCAGGCCCGGACCGGCCTGCATTCAGCCTGTGCCCGATGTCGACCCGCGTCGGTCGCTCTTCGTGACCGAACTGGATGTGGTGCAGAACGCAATTTCCCTTGAAGATGTGCTTGGCCAACTCGCACGGGAAAGCCGAATCCCTGGACTCCAGGCGATTGATCTCTGGGATCAGTGGTGGGACACGCAAAACCCTTCACCCGGTCTTGGTCTCGGGCTCAACTGCGATGACCAAACAAATCTCCAAGGGGACCCTGCGATCAATGGTTTCCCCATCGAGTGCCCCCGCAATGCGGGCAACGAGATCAACATCGACCCCTTCGACCCCTCCTCACTGAGTTTCTACGAGCCCATCGCCCTGGTGAATCGCATGGACCTGATGCCCGACGACGGTTCCAACTGCGGCGAGTACCGCGTGATATTCGCCCGCCGTTCGGGCGAGAACAATGCCTTGCGCCGAAACCTGCTGATCTTCGAAGCGACCCTCCCGAACCCGCAACCGGGATGTGAGGCCGACGGCTGCCGGGCCGTTGCCGAGTTTTGGGCCAGGCTCTCCCGAGTCCGTGACCCTCTCGTGCGTGCAAACATGCTGCGCGGGTTCTATCTCGATGGCCTCCCCACCCGGGGCGTCGAACCCGTGATTCGCATCGCTCACTTTTCACCCGGAGCGGGGCAGATCCGCACGAACCAATTTCTCAACACGGCTTCTTCCCCTGTCGACTGGCAACTTCGAGAATACAAGCTCGCGATGTTTTGCACGTCTCCGGGCACCCAATGCGGGCTGGAATTCGTTCCGGTCACGGTCAAGACAAATCCGTGGGGCGATCTCTTTAGCGACACGTCCACGGAACGCCGAGCGCGCCCCTTCATGCGGCACTTGGTCAGCCAGGTCGACGAGTTGGCCGCCCCTGACCTGAACCGTTTCTTCAACCTCATTCCCGACGAATTCAATGCGGGCCAGAGCAACTCGCAGGGTTCGGAGAACAACTATGTCTCGCACTTCGACCCGGCTGGACTCTTCGCACGGGTCATGCAGCGCCGTCTTACGAACCTGGGCAGCAATCTGACGCCCACCGAACTCGTCCGCCGCTCCCAGACCCAATCGTGTGCCGGCTGTCACCGGCTGAACAACCCGAGCCCCGCCAATGTGCTGGGCGATGGACTGGTCTGGCCTGCGTCCCTTGGCTTCGTCCACGTCACCGAAAGAAATACCGACGTGATCAACTCAGCCCTGCACTTCCGGATTTCACCCGCCCTGGACCAGGTTTTTATTCCCCACCGCGAACGCGTCTTTGAGGGCTATCTCGCGGATCTTCCCTGTCTCCATTGCATCAGCCTGCCGCTGACAGACTCGGGCACCCCCGATTTCATCGCAATGCCGCCGAGCCCCCGCGGCTCTACGGCCCAAACACCGACCGCGGACGAAATCATGGCCTTGGACGTCATTCGGAAACAGGGACGAAGCCGAGAGACCCTCGGCGGACCGAGGCCCGTCCACTAGGAAAACCGCCTCGGCGACTCGCTGGGAGCCCTATCGCACAGCGATCGCCGAGCCTCTAGGAGCCCAGGCCCGCGGCCAGGCGACACCCCTCCAAAACGGGTGCTGCCATGGCCCGGGCTTTCTCCGCGCCCTGGCGCAAAATCGCTTCCACATCATCCGGGCGCGACTCGAATTGCTCCCGTCTTAACCGCATCTCGGAAAAGAAGTCGAGAATTCGTTCGAGGAGATCTTTTTTGACGTCTCCATAACCAAGCCCACCCGCCCGGGCGCGCTCGGCCATGGCCTTCTGATCATCCGCACCGGCGAACAGATTCCACAACTGAAAGACAGGCGCAGCGGGATCCTTGGGCTCATCCACGTCATTCGAGTCGGTGACAATTCCCATCACGGATTTCTTGAGTTGCTTTTTTCCAGCAAACATGGCGATGGTGTTGTCGTAGGACTTACTCATTTTTTGGCCGTCCGTGCCGGGAACAACCGCTGAATCCTTCATGATATAGGGCTCGGGGAGAACCAGCGCTTCGCAGTCGTAGGCGTGGTTGAAGCGTTGGGCCATGTCCCGGGTCATCTCGATATGCTGCTTCTGATCTTGTCCCACCGGCACAAGATCCGCGTGATAGAGCAGGATGTCTGCCGCCATCAGAACGGGGTAGGTAAAGAGCCCATGGTCAACGCTCTCCTGCCGATCCATCGCCGCTTTGTAGGCATGCGCCCTTTCGAGCATGCCCATGGGCGTGACGCTACTCAGCAGCCAGGTCAGTTCGCAGACCTCGGGGATATCACTCTGACGAAACAGGATCGCGCGCTCGGGATCCAGCCCGGTGGCCAGATAATCCAGGGCGACATTCAGCGTATACCGGCGGCGCTGTTCGGCGTCTCGGACCGTCGTCATCGAGTGGTAATCGGCAATGAAATAGAGCGCTTCGGCGTGCTTTTCCTGGAGCGCGACAAATTGACGCAGCGCCCCGAAATAGTTGCCCAAGTGAAGCGAATCGCCCGTGGGTTTCGTGCCCGAAAGAACACGCATCCTCAGTCCTCCTTGCCCACATAAGTCAGCCAGTGATCAAACCGGGAATCGTTCCCCGATTCGACCTGGGAAAGAATTTCGGCCAGTTTCTGCGAGAGAGGGCCTGGGCACGCACTGCCGATGCTCTCGCCATCGACCGACTCAACGGCCAGCACACCCGCCGTGGTGCCCGTCAGGAACACTTCGCTGGCCGCCATCAGTTCCGCGGGCTCGATGGATTGCTCGCGTACCTCGGTCCCTCCAATTCGGGCCAGTTCAATAATACTTTCGCGGGTGACCCCGCGAAGCACTCGCGTCTCCGGGGGGGTGAGGAGAACCCCATCCCGATCCACCACGAATACGTTGGTGGTCGGTCCTTCGGCGACGTGGTCGTTCTCGTCGACGAGCAGAATTTCGTCGAAACCCAATTTCTGCGCCCGGGCCTTCGCGGTCATACTTGAAGCGTAGTTGGCGGACACCTTGGCGTGGGGGGAGACAATGTCGTCGCGCCGCTGATGCGCCTGTTTTTCGAGCCAGAGCCGAAGCGGACGGCGCTCCGCCCGGGGAAGGGCTTGGGGCCGGGCTTGGGGCCGGGCTTGGGGCCGGGCTTGCTGAAGCCGCTCCCCGAGATCCGTTTTGGGGTCGTAGACCGCGATCGCCACCGAGACCCGGGTGTCCACGGGCACCACGTCCACCTCCAGCGAAGCGAAGTAGGCACTCGCTTTGACCGATGAACCCCCTGGATTCGCGCGCACCGCCTGGACAATGGCGCTGGAAAGTTCGGCCTCGTCCAAGGCAATGGGCAGGCCCATCAGTTCGCACGAGCGCAGCATGCGTTGGACATGCCGATCCAAACGAAAGATCGCCGAACCCCGCGGGGTCTCGTGGACCGCCATGTAGTCAAAGACCAGGGAACCGCGCTGAAGGCTGTGGGAAAGCACGTGGACCGTGGCTTGGGCCCACGGCACTAATTCGCCGTTGAGCCAGATCACGCGATTAGCCGGGACAATTTCCTCCACGGCCGGGACTGTATCACGGGTGCGGCCCGGGAAAAGTGACACTCAATCGCGAAAACCTTGCCACGCCCGGGCAGCTCGGAGGTACTCCAGAGTATTCACCCCGCTCGTCCCGTGGAGACTTTTCATGTCCAACAACCTGAAGCAGGTTTTTTTCGCCCTCAACCTGAGCGTTCAGCTCTATCGGGATCTGGCCCACTCTGCCCTGCGCTTGATTTCAGACCGGCCCGAATAAAACGACCACGGCGTTGCGCGCTTTCGCGCCGGCCGAAGGCCTCCCGGCTGCTAGTAACGCGGGTGAGCGCCCCCGGCGCCTAGGCCCGGCGCCGATTCGTCGCCCCAACGCCGAGACTCGGCGGGAGGCCGAGACTGAGATGGCTCGCCTCGGGCGCCATCGGAGTGCACGCGGGCTGCGGACTGAACGGCCGAATAGGCTTGCAACGTTTCAGCCGCTCGATCTCTGGGCGTAGCGGCGGCGTATTCCTTAGCTTTCAGCCACGTCCGCGCCGTCAGGGTCAGGGCGAAGAGCAGCAGGACTGCGGCGACGATCGTCAGCTCCATCGGGCCCATGCCGAAGAGGTCGGGGTTGTAGGAGGTGGTGATCCGGATCGCCTTGAGCACGCACCCACCCAGCAGAGAAGTCCAGGCGGTGAGAATCATCAGGTCGACGATGGGAAGAATCGGCATCACTACCCCCAAAAGAACCCCAGAAGAATGGAACGTCCGCATCCGAACGCGGCCGGAAGCCTAGAACGGACGGCCCCGGCAGGTCAAGCGCCGGGCCCGGCGACTAGAGAGCCCGGATCGGCGTAAAATCCGGCCCGAGGGCTCTTCAGCTTGCCAGCCCCCGGAGGCGAGGGCTAAGCTGCCAGCGCCCGGAAGACCCACGGGCAACCGATCCGGGTCCATCAGGCCGACGTAGCTCAGGTGGTAGAGCAGCTCACTCGTAATGAGCAGGTCAGCGGTTCGAGTCCGCTCGTCGGCTCCATACACCCTCCCCCACCCGAGACGCGAAGCCTCCGCGAACCCCAAACCGAGTCAGGCGGCGCCAGCCGCCCACAGGTCAGCGGTTCGAGTCCGCTCGTCGGCTCCATTTACCCACTCCCACCCGAGACGCGAAGCCTCCGCGAACCCCAAACCGAGTCAGGCGGCGCCAGCCGCCCACAGGTCAGCGGTTCGAGTCCGCTCGTCGGCTCCAATTTCCCCACCCCCCCCCCAAAACCCAACCCTCA